>Ga0209736_1000757_pt1 | contig 10440 bp, 8 predicted proteins | sample BlaSpr_A8_Ref_M3_FD_187992 | JGI IMG/M metagenome (GOLD analysis project Ga0209736, IMG submission 187992) | Forest soil microbial communities from Thunder Bay, Ontario, Canada - Black Spruce, Ontario site 2_A8_Ref_M3 (SPAdes) (version 2) | ecosystem: Environmental > Terrestrial > Soil > Boreal... | reverse complement strand
TTGGGACAGGGCCACGCGTGGGATGCAAGCCCACATCAGCGTCAGGCAGGCGAGCTGACGATTGATGATCTTCGCTCCGCGGGATCGGTCATCTCTCGAATATATCGGTGATCTCGCTGCATAGCGACAATTATTGCCGCGTGGCTTCGGGACGAAACCGTCGCCGGCCGGGACGACCTCGATTGGGACCTGCGGACGCGGATGCGCTGCGGCGTGTCTCATAGAACCGTGCATTTACTCGACAGAGTTGCCGGCTGCCACGCACCTATGCGATTGGTTCTCGATCGCAATCCAGCGATTCCGTTCGAGGTCACGAGCCCCAGCCGCTATGCGTCGCAGGTGGCCGCCTGTCCGCTCCGGTTCGTTCTCGGCGACGATCTGACACGCGCGAGCGCGGAACTCGCGTTCGCGGACGGCACGCGCCTGGCGGGGTGCCTCGATCTATTGCGAATACCGGCGCCTGACCTGTGGGTCGAATGGAATGACGAAGTGCATCAGAGGGTGATTCACGATACCCAGTCAACGACCGGCCACGATCCGGCGGCGTCGGGTCGGCGGGTCGGGGTTCTGCTGCAAGGATCGCGGCATGGATACTCTGCGGTCACCCGGACTTTCTGGGTCGATGCCGGCGCCGATGAGCGCTCGGAAGTGACCATGTCTCCGCTCGAAACCCACATCGACTTGCGCGGCGAGTTCGGAGAGCCGTCCGGCATCCCCGCTGTCTTGTCCGGCGGCTTCGCCGGCGTCACGAATCCGGCCAATTCGGCCATGGCTTCTCTTCTCGACCACGTGCGCTTTCGATTCGACGACCCGTGGGCTGCCTATTATCGAGCCGCGGCAACCAGTCCCGCCGCGCAGCGGCACGTGGTTCACGCCTCGCTGGCGGCGGTGGCCCGGGACATCCCCCTGCTGTTGGCTTTTTTTCTGTTGCTGTCCGCCAAGGACGCGACGCGTTCGATTCCGGTATCAAGGTCCGCGATCAATCGCAAACGGCAGGCACATGGCCGCGCGCCGCTGCTCGATCATGTCGAAGTGCGGGCCTCCCTCGATGCGGGCCGGGAATCCGATGCGGCCGGCGTCGAGCTCGTGGGCCGCCAATCGCCTCGTCTGCATCACGTTCGCGGCCACCTCGTGCGGCGCGACAACCGTGTCTTTTGGCGCACGCCTCATTTACGGGGCAGCGGGAAGCGAGGTATGGTCCGTTCGCGCACCGTCTGCCTGTCGTTTGCACACTATCCTACTCACCCACGCGGTGGCGCTCGAACAGGTACTCAGCCGCAGCGAGATCGGCATGCGCCACGCCGACCGATTTGAAAACGGTCCTGCACGGACGCGGCGGGACCGCCTTCGATGCAATCAATCCGCCGAGGGAGGCAATGTCGCCTCGCGCAATGACGCCGCGCGCGAGAGGCTCGACCAAATCGCCGCTTTCCTCGAGCGCGGCGAGCGTGTCGACGACGATGAACGCTGCACGCATGCAGGCATCGTCCGCTTCCCTCATCGTCGGCTTGAAGCTTCCCACCAAATCCAAATGACAATCGGACTTGAGCCAGGCGCCCTGAACGAGAGAGTGCTCCGCAAGTGTGGCGCAGCTGATCACGTCCGCCGATCGCGCGGCGGTCTCCAGGTCTTCCGCAATGCTGACCGGGCATCCCCGTGCATCGAGGTCTCGAGCGACGGCCGCCGCCTTTTGCGGATCTCTTCCCCAGATGACGATGGACTCATAGCGGCGCACGGCCCCATGACCCGCGACGAGATAGCGCGAAAGCTCGCCAGAGCCCACCATCAACAGCACGCCGGGCGTCGCCGGTGCCAGTAGATCGGCCGCCAGCGCGGACACGGCCGCAGTGCGGAACAGCGTCAGCGATCGTCCGTCGATCCATGCGCGGGGCTGCCCGGTCTGCCCGGACAGCAACAGGTAGGCGGCGTTGACCGACGGAAGTCCGCGCTCCGCATTGCGCGGAAATACCGTGGCGATTTTCACGCCGATCGCGCCCTCCGGCTGCCACGCCGGCATCAGCAGCAAGGTACCCGGCTGACCCTGCCCTTCGAGATCGTAGCGAGCACGCGGAGGACTGTGGGCATTCGACGCGAATGCCCGCCGCAGCGCTTCCACGAGGCCGTCTATGCTCACCAGGCGGTGAACAGTCTCGAAGTCGATATGGATCATTGTGTGCAAGCCCTCGCGCGCGGTGGGTCGCTACCCGATGACATTCAATTCGTGAAGCGGTCGATTTTCGGCAATTCTCGAGAATGAGAGCTCCGATAAATCGAGGGTCGTGAAGCGTCCATGGAGAATGAGCTCCGCGATGGCGCGGCCGACGACCGGCGCCTGCTGCATGCCGTGACCCGAGAATCCGTTCATGAACAGAAGATTCTCCAACGACTCATGCGGACCTAAAATCGCGTTGTGGTCAAGGGTATTCAGCTCAAAATAGCCGGCCCAGGCGCGCTCGAGTCTGGCTGCTTCGAACGCCGGAATGCGATGGGCGAGTGCAGGCCATAGCCGGCTCTCGAAGGCGTCGTAGTCCGGCTGCAGCGGCTGCTCGTCGACATCGTCGTCCGGCGAAAAACCGGCGATGAATTTCCCGCCCTCGGGGCGAATCCAGAATCCGGTCGGATCGATCGTGAGCGGGAAGGGATGCATGCGGGTGGGGCAGGCGATGACGTACACCGTACGGCGCCGCGCAAACACGGGCAGCTCCACGCCGGCCATGGCGGCGACTCGCCGCGCCCACGGTCCCGCCGCATTGACGACGTGACTGCAGCCGATCCGCGAACCGTCGGACAGGATTACCTCGGTGACGCGGTTGCCGTCGATCGCGAGTGCGCTCACCGCGGCATTCACGTAGCGCGCGCCCTGCCGCCGCGCCTTGCGCGCGAATGCCATCAGCAGTGCGTATCCGTCGAACCAGCCTTCGCCGCTCAAACCCAAGGATCCCACCGACAAATCGGCCGTGTTGAGCCAGCCGAAGCGCTCCTCGAGGCCGGCCCGATCCAAGAGCGCCACATCGGAGCCGCAGGCCTTGTGCACCGCATGGATACGGCGCAGATGCGCAGCGCCGTCGACTCCCGCGAGATAGAGGTACCCATGCTCACGCAGCACGATGTCCGGGCGTTCATCGTCGAAACCCAGCTCGACCGCAGCATTGCGCAAAAATGCGATGCTGGCTTGCGAGATGCGCACGTTGACGGGCGTCGAGAATTGCTGGCGTATGGACGCGGCCGAGAGAGCAGATGATGCGCACGTGTACGATGGGTCGCGTTCGACCACGGTGACCGCAGCCGAGGGGTGAAGGCGCGTCAGCCAATAGGCGAGGGCGGAGCCCATGACGCCGCCGCCGATGACCACGACTTGATTGCTCATTGGGACCGCGATGATAACGGAGCTAGACCCCGCGGCCGGGGCCGACTGCGAACTGGTTCTCACTTTGGCCAATTCGATGCCGAGTCCTACGAGCTCGTGTCGCCATACGGCGTCCAAAATGTGATCCAGGGCATCTCGCAAATTCCTCATTTCCATGAGGATCTTGCATAAGCCGCGAGGCGTCGGGCGGCGCCGCGAGTGCTGCGGAATTGCAGTGCAACAAATTTGAATCGGACGAATTCACGGGGGGTATCGGTGCAGATCGCAACCAGATTAAGTGAACCCGCCGCGCCGGAACCCGCGGGGCGTACCCCTAGTCCAGGCAAAAAAGCCAAGCTCTCGTTACTCCTCATTACCGGCGACGACATGCTGTGGCCGCAGATGGCAGGCGCGCATTTGAGCAGCGAGCTCGTCCTCAAACAGGTCGATTCCATCGAAGAGCTGCTCACCGCGACGCCGGCGGGACAGCCTGCCATCGTCCTTTGGGATGCGCGCGGTGAGACCGCCGCCGCCGCGGCGCTCTCGCGTCTGCAATTGCATTCCCCTTGTTTCGCGGTGATCGCGCTGGACTACCCGGGCGACGCTGCTGCGTGGACGAGCCTGATTGCACATCGGCAAGTCATCGCTCATGTCGCCGTGCCGGTGCTTGCCGACGAGTTAAAGGCGGCAATCGAAAACGCGCGCGAAGAAGTCAACGTGCGCACGGCGCTGCTCGGCGACGGCACTGCGCGCGACGCTGCGTCCGGCGCGTCCATGCCGGCCGCGCCATTCGGCCGGCGTTGGATGCCGGCGGCCATCCTCGCAGGGGTGCTCATCGCCTCCGTCTGCGCATTCTTGCTGATCCGGCACAGCGACAACCCGGTCAAGCCGGCGCCGTCGGCAGGTCCGGCGCCGTCGGCAGGTCCGGCGCCGTCGGCAGGTCCGGTGCCGTCGGCAGGTCCGGTGCCGTCGGCAGGTCCGGCGCCGGCGCCGCAACCGGCCGGCAACGCGTCCGCGGCGGCCGAGGAGAAAGTCGATCTGCTCATCGAAAAGGCGCAGCAAGCGATGCTCGACCGGCATTTCATCGATCCGGCGGACTCAAGTGCGCTGACCTTGTATCGGCGAGCGCTGGCTCTCGATCCCGACAACGGCGAAGTGCACCAAGGCCTGCAGCGGCTCGCTGAAATCCTGTTCGCGCGCGTGCAATCCGCCTTGGACGAGCGCAAGTTCGACGTGTCCCTGCAGGCGCTCGAGACCGCACGCAGCATCAATCCCGCCGATAGCCGCCTGTCCGCGCTCGACGAGCGCATCACGAGCTTGCGGGCCGAGTTCGGCCCCGCGCAGATCCAGGCGGCGATCAACGCACAAAATTTCGATCGCGCGGCACAACTGATCGACGACGCGGTGCGCAACAAATCGCTCAACAACGCGAGGGTGGCCCAGTTGCGCGACGAACTGCGCCGGCGCCACGAAGAAGCCGATGCCGCGAATTTCGTGAAGCTGATCGACGCGCGCTTGCAACAGGATAAATTGACCGAACCGCGCAACGACAGCGCCGCCTACTTCCTGACTCAGGCGCGCGCCGCGGGTGTCCCCGCCGCCGCGCTGCAGCCGGTGTCCCAGGAGTTCTACAAGCGGCTGGGGCAGTCGGTGCGCGCCGCCATCGATCAGCGGCATTTCGCCGATGCGGAGCGATTGCTGGCTGACCTCCGCACCACCGGCGCGGCGGCCTCCAGCATCGCGAGTCTGCAGCACGACCTCGCACGCAGTCAGCAAACTGCAGCGGCGTCCGAGCAGCCGCAATCCCTCGATCTCGCGCAATCCCGGCTCGCCCAAGGAAAAGTGACCGAGCCCGACAATGACAGCGCCCTGTTCTACGTCAATCAACTGCGCGCCGCGGATCCCAAGAACAGCGCGCTGCCGCGAATATCCGGCGCGGTTCAGGCGCAAATCTTAGATCAAGCCCGCGCGGCGCTCGATGCGGCACTGCCGGCGAAAGCCGACGCGTTACTGAAGATGGCGGCGGGCCTCGGTGCTTCTGCGGATTTGGCCGCCCTCAATCAGCGTCTGGCGCAGATGAAGGCCGCCCCGGCCATTTCGGAGGTCGCGGAAGCTTCCTTGACTCGAGTCAGAGGAATCCAAATCGACTATCCGCCGGACGCGTTGCGCAAGAATCTCGAGGGTTGGGTGGAGGTGGCGTACGTCGTGACAACCGACGGCAAAGTCGCGTCGGTGACGGTGACGAATTCGAACCCGGCGCGTGTCTTCGACGCGGCGGCCGTTCGAGCGCTATCGCGCGTGCGCTACAAGCCGGCCATGCAGGACGGGAAGGCCGCCGCGGTCAGCACGAAAATGCGGATCTCATTCAAGATGTCGAAGTAGCGAAACGCCCGATGCAAAACACACCCGCAAGCACCGACCGACGCGAGGCGACCCCGCCGGTGATCAAGCGCGCAGCCATTCGCTGCCTGGTCGTGCACGATGACCTCGAGCTGCGCCTGAGGCTCGCGTCCGTGGTGCGCCGGGCAACTCCGACTCTCGACGCGGACTGCATCAGCTGCGCAAACTTCGACGCGCTCCCCCCTGAGCGCGTCGCGGGCTATGCCGCCTTGTTTCTCATCGTCGAGTTCAGCCTGCGCGACAGCCCCGCGGACCCGCTGGCGCGGCTGGCACGCTTGCGCGGTCAAGCGCCGCGTCTGCCCATATTGGTCTTTGCGCGCGGCGGCGATGAGCGCAGCGCCGCGCGATCGATGAAGCTGGGAGCCAATGACTACTGGCCGATTCACGCGGTGAAAATCGGCGAGTTGGGCGAGGCCCTGCAGCAAATCGCAGAGCCGGCGCGCACTGAGGGCACCGCAGTCACCGCAGCGGTCGATCCGTGGCGCCAGCCGCAGATCGCAGGCTACCGTCTGGTGAAGACCATTGCCCAATCGCCGGCTGCGGCCGTGTATCTGGCCCGCAACGACAATCTGGCGCAGCCCGTTGCGCTCAAGGTCCAGGCGTTCAAGGGAGGCGAAGTGTCCGACGCCGACCGCCAGCGTTTCATCCGCGAATGCAATATTCTGTCGTCGCTGAATCATCGCTCCATCGCCGATGTGCTGGATTTCGGCATTACCGACGAGTACTCGTATCTGGCCTTGGAATATTTTCCCTGCGGCAGCCTCCGCGACCGCCTGAAGAATCCGGTGAGCGAGGCCGATGCGGTCAACTACGCGCGGCAGATCGGCGAGGCGCTTCAAGTGCTGCACGCCGCGCACATCGTGCACCGCGACCTCAAGCCGTCGAATCTGATGTTGACCAATGACAATCGCCTGATCTTGATCGACTTCGGATCGGCTTCCATACGGCTGGCGGCGAGCGAACTATCCAGGTCCGATCTTTGCACGGGAACCCCTTACTACGTGTGCCCCGAACAAATCGATAACCATGATCCGGACGCGCGCGGCGACCTCTACAGCCTCGGTATCGTGCTGTACGAGATGCTGGTGGGGGCCTTGCCCTATACCGGCGGCAACCTGAGCGAGATTTTCGCGGGCCATCGCTCAGGCTCAGTGCCGCGCCTGCCGCAGCGAGTCCTGCGCTACCAGGCGATCATCGATCGCCTATTGGCCAAAGATCCTGCCGATCGTTACCCCTCGGCGGCCTTGTTTCTTGATGATTTGAGCGCCGTCAGCGCGCCCATTCGAACATCGGTCGACGACGCTGTGGGAGTTGTTAATTCATGAAATCTCGATTACGCAAGGTGTTGAGTGCGCTCACGACACCGATCGCTCTGATGGTGGTGGTGATCATTCTAGGCTTCAGCTTCCTCGCCATCGTGCTCGTACCGGGACTCGAACTCGCCAGCGAAGTCGCGGAGAGTTCGACCGCGCTCAAGCTGTTGGGTGAACAACAGCGTCATCCGACCCTCATCCGCGCCTCGCTCGAATCCATGCGTGAACGGCTGGGGGACCGGGGCTACGTTCAAGAAACCCTTGATCAGTTGCGGACCTCGAGCGCTAAGCTCGAAGCCGGAATTCACGAGATGACGTTGGCCCGGCCCGTGAGCTGGCTCGCACTCACGACCGACACCGGCGCGAAGGGCGCGCCGATCGCCGGCAAGCACAGGGCCTTGCTGCTCGACAGCTGGGCACGAGAAATGGAAGTGCTGGATCCCGTGCTTGCGTACCACGGAGTGCCCTATCAGGACAACGAATCGACCGGCACCAATCTCAACGGCAGCGGACGCCAGTTGGTACTCGACGTGACCGCGGCGCTGCGCACGGGCCGCCACCTCCTGCCGGTACTGGATGGCGAACTGATGGCCATTACGGGCGAGCTGCAGACCGCTAATTTGCGGTCGGCGACCCAGCTCAAGCTGGTGATGGTGTCGGGTCTGGTCATTGCACTGCTCCTCGTGGCGCTGGTGACGGTGCTGCTCATCGCAAGGCAACACCAAGAAAGCAGCCTGCGCCAGGCGCGGCAGCAGACCGTGGATATATTGCGAACGGTCAAAGACGGGTTGTTCCTGCTCGACCAGAAGCTCACCATCGGCGCGGCCCACTCCGCCGCACTCGAATCTCTGTTCCAGCGCAGGGACTTCGCGGGCCTCGCCTTCGAGAACCTGCTGAAGCCCATCGTGTCGGAGCGCACTCTGGCGACCGCACTCAAGTTCGTCAAGATTCTTTGGGCCGAACGCACCAACGAGAAACTCGTCAAAACGATCAATCCCTTGGGCGAAGTGGAAGTCCATATTGACGGCGGCGACGGTAAATTCAACACGCGCTACCTGCAGTTCGAATTTCACCGGGTGCGCGTCGACGGCGAGATCACGCATGTATTGGTGTGCGTATCCGACGTGACCGCCCGGGTGGATCTGGCGCGCGAGCTGCAAGCCGCGCAAAGTCAGGCGCAAGGCCAGGTAGACACATTGTTGGGCATTCTGCACATCGATCACGCGCAGCTGATCTCATTCTTGAACGACTCCAACGCGGCCATGAAAATGATCAACGCCGTGCTGCGCGAGCCGACCCGTGAGGAAGGCGTGTTTCGCAAGAAGCTCGATACGCTGTTCCGGCAAGTCCATTCGGTCAAGGGCGAGGCGGCCGCCTTGGGACTGTCCTCGATCGAAAGCCGCGCGCATGCGTTCGAAGATGATCTGAAGTCGCTGAAGGAAAAGCCGCACCTGTCGGGGAATGACTTCCTGCCGCTGGTCATCAAGCTCGACGATCTGCTGACTCATCTGCAATCCGTCAGCGACTTGGTGTCCCGCCTGTCGCATCTGCAGCCTGGGCAGCATGACGTCGTGCATACGATTACTGCGGTGATCGAGGAAGAGAAGCAAAGGCAACAAGCCGGCAAAGCCGATTCCGGCGTCGCGACGACGCTGCAGCATCTGGCCGAGCGGGTGGCCCGCGAAAACAACAAGGAAGTGACGATGCTATGCAGGGGCCTCGACGCGGTACCCGATGACTACCGGCGCGCCGTCAAGGATATCGGCGTTCAGGCAGTGCGTAATGCCATCGTGCACGGCATCGAATCGCCGGACGCGCGGCTGGCCGTCGGCAAGTCCCCGCAAGGCACGGTGCGCTTTTCGTTCCAGGACGTCGGCAATGACGGCTACAAGCTCGTCATCGAAGACGACGGTCAGGGCCTGTCGACCGAGCGCATCAAAGAAGCGGCGCTGAAGAAGGGGTTCATCACCCCCGAACGGGCACTGACCTTGGATACGAAGCAGATTTTCTCGCTGCTGTTTCACTCAGGCTTCTCCACCGTTGAAACCGCGACGAAGGATGCGGGACGGGGCGTGGGGATGAACGTAATCGCCGACCTGACCAATAAGCTGGGCGGGCGGGTTTCGGTTGCGACGAGCAACGGAAAGTTTACCCGCCTGACCTTGACGCTGCCGCGCGCCGTCAAGCGCGCGGATGACACGGAGGCGGCGTGACGCATATGGATGGCCAATCCAAACCGACGTTGAAGCTCATGATCGTCGATGATTCGAACATCATCCGGCGGCGCATCGAGCGCTCGCAGCAGATCGCCCGCCTCGAGGTGGTCGGAGCCGCGAGCAACGGCCGCGAAGCCGTGGAATTGTTCCGCCGCACGCAACCTGACGTGGTGACCATGGACCTGACCATGCCCGAGATGGACGGCGTCGAGTGCGTGCAGGAATTGGTGGCGATCAATTCCAACGTGCTGATCCTCGTCGTCTCCGCCCTCGCCGACAAGGCAACGGCAGTCGATGCCATCGAGAAAGGAGCGAACGGCTTTCTATGCAAGCCATTTACCGATCGCCAGCTCAATGACGCATTGGAAGAGTTGTTGTCGGAGGCATGATGCTCAAGGAAGAAGAGATCCGGACATTCATCGATGGAGCGACGAACTATTTCGAGATTTCGGCGCAGCAGACGGCCACCGTAGGATCTCCCTACCTCGTGACGGACGGAAATCCCGGGGCCTACGAATATACCGGCGTCATCGGCATCTCCGGCAGCCGCAAGGGCATCGTTTACTTCAGCGCGCCGCGCGGCATGCTCACCGTGCTGTTAATGCGCATGCAGGAAACCGACACCAGCGACGAAAACATCAAGGATCTCGTCGGCGAAGTGGCGAATACGATCTCCGGCAATGCGCGGCGCGATTTCGGCAAGAATTTCGTGATTTCGGTGCCCACCGTCATCGCGCACGATCTCCAAAAAGTGATGGCGCCGCATAGCCGCTCGTACGTGATTCCGATCAATTGGCGCACCCACTCGGCCAAGCTCGTCGTTTGCCTGGAATAGCCGCCGACAGACCCCACGCGACGCCGGCGCTGCCGCCTCAAGAGCGCGCGGAGGCGGTCTTATACCGCGGGGCAGGACGGCTGCGGGACAGATTCGGCCGCAAATCGTCGCGAGCTTTGATGAGGCGCTGCCAGTCGCCGGCATCCGGCAACGAGGGCACAGTGACGCGCTCACCCTGATCGAAGCCCGCCAGCGCGGCGTCCACCATCTCGTCGACGCCCATCACGATCTCGGGCGGCAGGTCCTTGAGTTCGACTCCCGACCCGTCCCACAGAGCCGTGCGCGTCGCGCCCGGCAGGACAACCTGAACGCGAACGGAGGAAGCGCCCA
>Ga0209736_1000756_pt1 | contig 10447 bp, 6 predicted proteins | sample BlaSpr_A8_Ref_M3_FD_187992 | JGI IMG/M metagenome (GOLD analysis project Ga0209736, IMG submission 187992) | Forest soil microbial communities from Thunder Bay, Ontario, Canada - Black Spruce, Ontario site 2_A8_Ref_M3 (SPAdes) (version 2) | ecosystem: Environmental > Terrestrial > Soil > Boreal... | reverse complement strand
CCCCGCAGATTGATCACGGTGATGACGAACAGAATCCCGACGCAAATCGCCACAGTGTGCGGCAAAAAGGAAGGTACCGCAGAAACGAGTGCCCCAACGCCCGCCGAAATCCCCACCGCAGCCGTAAGAATGTAGTCCGTCAACAGAGCAGCCGCCGCCAAGAGGCTCGGAAACGCCCCCAAGTTGTACCGCGCCACCGTGTACGACCCGCCGCCCGAGGGATAAGCCGCAATCGTCTGCCGGTAAGAAAAATAAACAATGATCAAAAGTGTGATGATCGCGGCACTGATCGGCACAATGTACTGCACGCCCAAAAGCCCCAGCGGAATCAGTAAACTAAGCGCCGCTTCCGGCCCATACGCCGCCGAACTCAGCCCGTCCAACCCAAAAATAGGAATCCCCTGCGCCGGGCCAATCTGTTCAGCGCGTTCGTCGGATGTCTTGATCGGCTTGCCAACAAGTAAGTCGAGGATATTCATGGGCGGCTCGATGTAATCCTGCGCGTATTTTCGGCCAGTCCATTTGCAACGAGAACAGCAGGATTGTCAACCATTGCGATGGGCGGGTAAGTTGTGGTTCGTTACTGGATACTGGATATTCGTTACTGGATAAAGGGAAACCCGGCTCAGTCCTTGGGTGGCCATCTTTGCGCGCCGTGCATCACATTCGGTATTTCCAAGGCATTTTTCACGATCCGGTAAACCACCCCCAAGGGCATGGCGGCAACGGCCGCTCACGCGCGCGAACAGTTCCAGCAAAGCTTTCACTGGGCCTAGCTTCAACCGTGCCCGGCAAATTGGTTGGAAGTCTCAATTGGCCCAGGTGCTACTGCACTTAGCAATGTGGGACAGATGCCGAGAATTTCGCGAGGGATCTGGAGTTGGTTGGTGGACGTGACAGGGTTCGAACCTGCGACCTCATGCTTGCAAAGCACGCGCTCTCCCAGCTGAGCTACACGCCCATCCTTACGGCAGTATTAGTTTAAGACACTTTCGAAGTCCGCGCATCTTCGATCGCTTTTCACGGTACCAGAATTGTCCGCCACTACAGTCGTCTCCCGCGTCCCTAACCGAATGACGCGCTCATCTTTATTCTTGGTTCCTAGGCGGGCTTGCAACTTAGCGTTAGTCGCTATAATGTTAACGCGACTATCGAAATACATGCCGCGTAGCCCTGAGCGGCGCACCATCCTGGAGGAAATTATTTATGCGCCGCGCAAAAACTGCCGCGAGAAGTTTGCCATTGCCGGCTCATGAAAATAGCAACGACGGCGAGGCTTCCAACAAGAGGCGCGGCCGCCCAATTTCCGGAAAGAAGCCAATGGGCGGCCTTCGTGAACGCAAGAAAGCGCGCCTTCGCCAGCAGATCGTGGAAACAGCTCTGCATCTCTTTCGCCAGCGAGGCTACGAGAACACTCGCATCGACGACATCGTGCATACTCTGGAAATCAGCCAGCCCACGTTTTTTCGCTATTTCCCCAGCAAAGATGCGGTATTGCGTGAAGTGGGGCGCCGCGCGTTTGCTCGCCAAGCCGAAAGCCTCAAGTCCGAGCTATCCACCAAAGCCACCACCGAGCAACGCTTGCGGCGATTTTACGAAACTCTGGGAAACACAACGGAGGTAGGACGCCCGCTCTGGCAGGCCGTAATTCTCGCTGGTGCAATGGACCCCGTGCGCTCGCCAGAGTTGCGCGGAGCCGAGGCGGCCACGGTCAGCCTTCTACGCGAAATCATCGCCGAAGGCCAAAAAAACGGCGAAGTCACCCGCGATTTTCCGGTCGTTCATCTCGCCGAGTTCATGGAGGGGCTTTTCAACACTGTCGTCCGGCAGTGGGCCGTGGACCTCACTGGCCCGCACAAGCTCACGGAGCGAGTGCGCAACGCGGTCGAATTTTTCTTGCGCGGGGCGAAGCCGTAATCGGCAGTCGGGAACCACTTCCAGTCTCTCAGAATCAAAGGAGCCCCGTTCCATTGAGGCAGAAGAGATGAAAGCAGCAATTCTGCGTGAATTCAAAACGCCGCTGACCATCGAAGACGTCGATCAACCGCAGCTCGACGCGCAGGAAGTACTCGTCGAAGTCGAAGCATGCGGCGTCTGCCATTCGGATTTGCACGTGGCCGATGGCGATTGGCCGCAGCTCGTCCCTATCACCAAGAGGCCTCTGATCCTGGGGCACGAAATCGCCGGCCGGGTCGTGGAAAAAGGCGCGTCCGTTCATCATTTGGAAGTTGGCGACCGCGTTGGGGTTCCTTGGGTGTACTGGACCTGTGGCGAATGCGATTTCTGCCGCGAAGACAATGAGAATCTCTGCATCAAACAGAAAATTACGGGTGTGACCGTCGACGGCGGGTACGCAGAATTCGTCAAGGTCCCCGCGACTCATGCCACGAAAATCCCCGACGGTCTTTCCTCCGTCGACGCCGCGCCACTTTTCTGTGCGGGCGTCACCGTCTACCGTGCCCTCAAACATGCCTCAATCCAGCCAGGCCAGCGTTTAGCGGTCTTCGGGGTCGGCGGCCTGGGTCACTTGGCCGTGCAAATTGGGCTGGGTTTGGGAGCGATCGTCACGGCCATTGATGTCTCTGACGAGAAACTCGCCCATGCCAAATCGTTAGGCGCCTCTGCCACCCTAAACGCGGCGACCGTAAATGTTGTCAAAGAGCTGCGGCGCGTGGGCGGCGTTCATACCGCGCTGGTCACCTCCGCCTCGAAAAAAGCTTATGACACAGCTTTTCCGTGCGTCCGACCCACCGGAATACTCCTCGTCGTCGGCCTGCCTTCGGAGTCTCTTTGTTTTCCGCCCATTCTGATGGCCGCAACAGAGGTGCGCATCCAGGCTTCCTCCGTCGGAACACGGGAGGACTTGCAGGAGGTCCTGGCCTTGGGCGCCGCGGGAAAAGTTCGCTGCCAGACCGCCACGCGACCACTGGCCCAAGTTAACGAAGTCCTGGAGCAATTGCGGAACGGCCAAGTTTCCGGCCGGATTGTACTCGTACCCCGCTGAACCTAGAGTCGCGGCTGGGCCAGGTTCAGGTTAAGGACTTATCGCGTTGCCTCTGCCCCAGAGTTTGGAGCGCCCTCAATAGATCCTCAGAACCCCATCCAAGAGTCCGGCCAATGGCCCAGCCCAACTCCCTTGACCGACAATCTGTGGTTTCGTCTTGACGTTAGTCAATATTATGTGATACGGACAATCATAATTTTGGATGCATTCGTCGAGGGCATGGGGTCGTTGAGTTCCTAAAGGATGACGTAGAGTCTCCTGCAGCACTTCCATGCAAATTGCCAGGCTTGGCGTAAACCAGCCGCGGCCATCGTAATGCCCGTGGCGCACTCGGGAACTCGCTTGGGGGCAGAGCGTATTTAGTCTGATTAAGTAACAGCTAAGTGATTTGTTCGCTGAACCAGGAGGACTTATGAGGGCATCCTTACTTGTCGGCGCATTCCTGTCGATGGCGTGCTTACTACCGGCAAATGGGGTCGCGCGCGCGCAAGGCGGCGGTACTTCGGGAGAGATCCGTGGAACCATCACGGACCCCACGGGAGCGACCGTTCCGAAGGCCGCAGTGGCCGTCGAAGATTCCGAGAAAGGAATCCGGCGCACCGCGGTGACAGAAACCGATGGCGAATATCGTGTAACTGGGCTCCCGCCGTCTTCCTACAGCGTGACGGTGGAGATCTCGGGCTTCCAAAAGGAGATCCGCAAAGGCGTAGTTCTCAACGTTGGGCAGACGCTCATCCTCGATTTTCACTTGCAAGTGGCGTCGGCTACCGCGCAGGTGGAAGTGACCGGTGAGTTGCCGGTTGTGGAAACGTCCAGAGGGAGTCAGGCGGACACCCTCGTTCAGCAATATATCGCGGACCTGCCGATCAGCCGCCGCGACTATCTCACTTTTACTTTGTTGGTGCCGGGTGTTAGCAATTCCAACACGATTGCGGACAATGCCGATTTCCGCGTCAAACAGACTCCTCAGAGCGGCCTCTCCTTTTATGGCAGCAACGGCCGGGGCAACAGCGTCACGGTGGATGGAGGGGAAGCGAACGACGACGCCGGCGGCGTGCGCCTGAACCTGGGGCAAGACGCCGTCCAGGAGTTCCAGATCAACCGCAGCAACTACACCGCGGAATTGGGCGGTGCGAGCGGCGCCGCCATCAACATCGTTTCCAAGTCTGGCACCAACCAACTGCACGGCGGTCTCTTCGGTTTTTTCCGCAACGACGCCATGGACGCCCGAGACCCTTTTGCTTTCACGCAGGCTTTGCAACCGGGTAATCCCTTCTCACTCACTGCCCAGGGCTCGCCGATCAAGGATTCCCTCAATCGCCAGCAATTTGGCGGCAATGTGGGATTCCCGATCAAGAAAGACAAGACCTTCCTCTATGCGGCCTATGAAGGTCTGCGAGCCGATGCGCAGAAGTCAGTTCCCTTGCTGACGAACAGCAGTATTTTTGCACCTACCAAGATACAGCAGACGATCATCGCAAATTTGGCGGCGCAGCCAGCCACAAATCAGGTTCCGTGCCTCACGACGAATCCGGCGAATCCTCTGTTAAAACCCATTATTCTGCCAGCACCAACATGCGCTTTTGCGCTACAGAGCCTCCTTACGGTGAACCCATCGCCCGGCCCCAACCCTTTCATTCCCCGGATTAAAAGAGCCTTGGATCCCTACATCGTGAATCAGTTCGAAACGAACGGAGGATTGTTTCCCTTCCCGACCCGCCAGCATGATTTTTCCGCGCGCCTCGATCACCGCTTCAGCGACAGCGATCAGGCTTTTCTCCGGTACAACTTCGCGCACCTCACGGAAAAGGATCCCGACGTCCAGGCTTTGACGGCTTTTTCCCGCGGCACTTCCGAACTCGCCTGGGATAGCACCATACAGGGCTCCTGGTTTCATCAATTCAGCCCCTCGACGCAGAACGAGGTTCGCCTGCAGTGGAACTTGTACCAATTTAACGTGAACACCAACGACCTCGGTGGGCCGGGCCTGGACGTTGAGGGCTTCGGTTTCTTCGGCCGCGGCATTTTTCTTCCGAGTCGCACCACCGGGCGCCGATACGAGCTCGGCGATAGCTTGAGCCTCATTCGTGGGCACCACACGATCAAGATGGGATTCGAGGAGCTGATTCGCGGCAACAATACCACCTCGCAGACCTTTTTCCCTGGCCGCTTTGAATTTCTCGAACTTCCGGGTGCCTTGGTCAGTCTATGTTTGGAAGCCCCGGCAGCGTGCGGAGTCAATTCAGCAGCGTCGAGCATAAGCACGCTGCAGTCGTTGAGTCTTGGATTGCCGGCGTTTTACGAGCAGGGATTCGGCAATCCGAAATACGTGCAAACCCGGCCTTTCACGACCGTCTATCTGCAGGATACGTGGCAGTTCCGGCCCAACTTCACCGTGAATTACGGCCTCCGGTACGAGCTTGATTCCCAGTACGGGCCTTTGCATACTCCCAAGAAAAACTTTGCCCCCCGTGTCTCCTTCTCATGGGATCCCTTCAACGATCACAAAACCGTCATTCGCGGGGGTTACGGTATTTTCTATTCTCCGATCTACGCCCAGATTCCCGGGGTCGTGCAAGTGCTCGGCAATGTCAACGGCAAACGCATCATCGCCAATACTCTCGTTTCGATCCTCGGCGCGGCCACCGGCAATTCGATGCACCCCGTAACGAGTTCGCCAGAGATTTTCCAGACACTATATTCCGAGGGTCTCACCGCAAATCCGGTCCAGAACAGCATCATTGGTTGTGGGACCCCGGCTGCCGGACAATATGCTTGCATTACCCCGGCGGACCTGACGCAGTTCGGTCTCACCGTTTCGAATACCGGCGCCCTTCCCCCCGGAACCGTACTATTCGCCGGCCAGCCGGGTTATGCGAGTCCCATGTCGCAGCAGGCCTCGCTCGGCATCGAGCGAGAATTAGGCGCCGGATTCTCACTCTCCGTGAGCTACATCTACGTTCATACCACTCATCTTCCCGTCGCGCTCGACACAAACCTGTTGCCGGGCGCTCCCATCTGCCCGACCGCTGGCGTCGCGGCCTGCGGCCAGCCAGGCATCGGCGCAAACAACCTCCCGACCAATGGTCTCCCTTTCCAGGACTGGGGAGCGCCGGCGTGCGCAGCCAATCCCGGGTTATGCTTTGCCGATCCCACTCACACGATTCTCCAGAACAACGTTTACAGTTCGGCGGCGGCCGCGCTCTATCAGGGCGGCATTCTCGAACTCAAAAAGCGTTTCTCGAACCATTTCACCGTGATGGCGAACTACACCTACAGCAAAGCCTTGGACAACTCCACAGACTTCAACAGCGACTATTCTCCCTTTAACGCGACGTGCCTGAGTTGCGATCGATCTCTCTCCGATTTTGACCAGCGCAACAAGGTCGTCATCGCGGGAGTCATTGAAAGTCCCTGGGAACATTCCCGTATCCTGGGCGGCTTCCAGCTTTCTCCCATCTTTAACTTCAACAGCGGTCATCCCTTTAACCTTCTCGCTGGCGCTGACATTAATGGTGACGGTCACTTCACAAATGACCGCCCGCCCAGCGACGGGCGCAACACCGGACTTGGCCCCAACTACTATGATTTCGACATGCGTCTTAGCCGCGCCTTCAAACTGGGTGAGAAGGCTTCCCTTCAATTCACCGCGGAAGCCTTTAACCTGGCCAACCGTACCAACTACGCCAGCGTGAACAATATCGTCGGCGCCGCGTTTGCTCCGCCTTTCAACGTGCACGGGATAAAACCCGGCACTGTCCTTAGCGATGGGACGGTGGTTTCACCCAGCACCCCGCTTGGTTTCACGGCTGCTTTCCCCAAGCGTGAAATCCAGCTCGGTTTGCGGCTTACGTTCTAGTCCCCAGAAGCGTGGCTCGCAGCGGCATTCTCTCGCGTGCCGCTCGCACAGCCGCGCCTCGAAGTAGCGAGCCGGTTCCCGAATTATTCAGGTGCCGGCAACAGGTAATATTTCGAATTTTGAATGCAGGAGGAATCCGATATGTAGCAGATAACAAAACGGGCAAAGCTCTTCTTCGCGTCGACGGCGATCCTTTTCCTTGTGGTTGCGGGTAGCGCACGCGCACAAGCCGGCGTTACCATGATTCCCGGAAGCCTGCCAGACGGAGCCACGTATTTGATTGAGGTCCCGGCAAATTGGAACGGCACCTTATTTCTCTACAGTCATGGCTATGTAGTGCCGGGTAGTTCGAATCCTGCGCAAGATGTCGGTGATCCCGTCACTCGTTTTTTCATGCTTTCGAGCGGTTTTGCATTGGCCGGCTCTTCCTACGCCACGACCGGATGGGCCATCCATGAAGCACTGCCGGACCAAATCGCCGTTCTCGACCTGTTTAAGAAAATGGTCGGGCATCCAAAAAGAACCCATCGCGTGGGGACACTCGCTCGGCGGAATCATCACCGCTGGCCTCATCCAGCGCAACCCGGATCGTTTTGACGCCGCTCTGCCCTTGTGCGGTGTACTCTCCGGCGGCGTCGCCACATGGAACACCGCGCTGGATTCCGAGTTTGCTTTCAAGACTCTCCTGGCGCCTGGAACTGGTCCAGAGTTAGTTTCTAACATGTAAACACTCGCCAAGCGCCACGCGCCGAGGGACAATTTATAATTTCGCAAAAGGCGAGCGGCGAGGTTCATGCCAAAAAAGTGAAGGAGTCGATTTCATGGATCTAAACTTAACCGCGGAGGAGGTGGCATTTCGCGATGAACTTCGCTCGTGGCTCGCTTCCCATGTCCCAAAGGATTGGGACGCTTGGCGCGAAAAGCCCATGGAAGAGTCATTTCCCTATTTGCGCTCCTGGCAACAGAAACTCCAGGAAGGCCGCTGGGCGGCTGTTTCGTGGCCCAAGGAATACGGCGGGCGCAGCGCCACGCTGATGCAGCAATCGATATTTTGGGAAGAGATGGCGCGCGTCGAAGCGCCGCCCATGGCCAATTCGCTAGGCTTAGGTCTCATCGGCCCAACTATCATTGCGTACGGAACAGAAGCTCAAAAAAAACGCTACATCCCCAAAATCCTGAGCGCCGAAGAAATCTGGTGCCAGGGCTTTTCTGAACCTAACGCCGGCTCCGATCTCGCCGGTCTGCAAACCGAAGCGCGTCTCGACGGCGATCACTACATCGTGAACGGCCAAAAAGTTTGGACAAGTTACGGCTGGGTGGGCGACTGGTGCGAACTCGTCGTTCGCACCGACACGGCCGCCGCCAAGCACAAAGGCCTCACAGTCCTCCTCGTTGACATGAAATCGCCTGGCATCGAAGTTCGTCCTCTCCGTCAAATGACCGGCGAATCCGAATTCAACGAGCTGTTCTTTCGCGACGTGCGCGTCCCGGCTGAAAATATTCTAGGTAAAGTGAATGACGGCTGGAACGTGGCGATGAGCACGCTGATGTATGAGCGCGGTTCCTATGGCGCGCGCCTGCATCTCATTTTCAAGCGCTACATCACCCGCCTCATCGAACTCGCGCGAACCATCCCACGCAACGGCCGCCCAGCTGCAGAGGATCCAATCATCCGCCAGAAGCTGGCGCAGTGCAGCGCGGAAATCGAGATCATGCGCTTCAACCAGATGCGCGCCTTCAGCCGCATCACCGCCACGGGCGTCCCGGGCCCCGAAGGCTCCATCCAGAAAATTTTCTGGAGCGAGCTGAACCAGCGCCTCCAGCAAATCGCGCAGGAGATTCTCGGCTCCTACGGTCAACTCCTCGGCGGAGACCCGCACGCCATCGACAAAGGGCTTTGGTCCTATGCCTATCTCCGTACGCGCGGAAACACTATCGAAGCCGGCACGAGCGAGGTGCAGCGCAACATCATCGGCCATTTCGTTCTCGGTCTGCCCAGAAGCTACTAATCCAAACGCCGCGAAGGGACACGCCATGCAATTCGGTCTAAGTGAAAGCCAGGAATTTCTAAAAGACACCGCCCACAAATTTTTCGCTGGCGAATGCCCCAGCGCTGAAATGCGCCGCCTGATGGAAACGGACACCGCCTACGATGCTGCGCTTTGGTCCAAGCTCACCGACCAGGGCTACACCGGTATCATTTTCCCGGAAGAGTACGGCGGAGTTGGCCTCGGCAAAGTCGAGCTGATGCTGCTCATGGAAGAAGCCGGTCGCGCGCTCTTGCCCGGTCCATTTTTCTCGACTGTCGTTCTTGCCGGAACCGTTCTGGATGCCGTGGGGACCGCCGCGCACAAGAAACAATATCTCGAACCGATTTGCCACGGCGAAGTTCGAGCCACGGTCGCCCTCGTCGAAGACAGCGCGAACTGGGACCCGAAGTCTGTCGAAATGATCGCCACCAACGGAAAACTCACCGGCGAGAAATTCTTCGTCTCGGATGCCGCCATCGCCGACTTCCTCATCGTCGTGGCGCGCGACGGCGTCTTCGTTGTGGGCTCCAAAGCTCGCGGCCTGAAAATTACCCCCATGGCCGGAATGGATCTCACACGAAAACTCTACGTTGTCGAATTCAGCGACACTCCCGCCGAGAAAATTGCTTCCAACTCGGATCTCGCGCGAGCTTTCGACATCGCCACCGCCGCGCTCTCCGCAGAGCTGGTCGGCGGCATGCAGCGCACGCTCGACATCACCGTCGAATACGCCAAAACTCGAAAACAGTTCGGCAAACCCATCGGAATGTTCCAAGCCGTGCAGCACCAGTGCGCCGATATGTATCTCGAAACCGAGAGCTCCCGCTCCGCGGTCTACTACGCCGGATGGGCGTTGGAAGAAAACTCCCCGGACGCAGCCACCGCCGTTTCCATCGCCAAAATGTATGCCAGCGACGCTGCCCGCACCGTCGGCAATCGTGGCATCCAGATTCACGGCGGCATGGGATTCACCTGGGAAAACGATGTTCACCTCTATTACCGCCGTGCCAAAGCCTCAGAAACGGCATTCGGCGATGCCACCTTCCATCGCGAGCGCATCGCCTCCATGGTGATCGATTCTGCGGTGATCGATTCCGCCAGCATCTCCGCGAAAAGCGCGTAAAAGTGCGTTCACTAAACGAGAGAAGCCTTGACCGCCTGTCCCTGTCGCAACGCGAGGCTCCATGTCCCTCATAGAAAATAAAGGCGCCAGAATATATTGGGATGAACGAGGTACCGGGGAACCTCTGCTCCTCATCATGGGCCTCAGCTGTCCCTCTTATATGTGGCATCGCAGCCGCCCCGTCCTCGCAAAAAGTTATCGCACCATCGCTCTCGACAATCGTGGGGTTGGCCAAAGCGATGCACCTCCAGGTGTCTATTCCATCGCCCTGATGGCGTCTGACACTGCTGCGGTCCTGGATGCTGCGGGCATCGAAAGCGCGCACGTGTTCGGCGCTTCCATGGGGGGCATGATTGCGCAGGAATTTACGCTTCAATATCCGAACCGCGTGCGCTCACTGATCCTGGCTTGCACCGCTGCCGGCGGTCCCC
>Ga0209736_1000755_pt1 | contig 10448 bp, 9 predicted proteins | sample BlaSpr_A8_Ref_M3_FD_187992 | JGI IMG/M metagenome (GOLD analysis project Ga0209736, IMG submission 187992) | Forest soil microbial communities from Thunder Bay, Ontario, Canada - Black Spruce, Ontario site 2_A8_Ref_M3 (SPAdes) (version 2) | ecosystem: Environmental > Terrestrial > Soil > Boreal... | reverse complement strand
ACGAAGGTGCTATGAAATCGTGCGAAAGTAATCGTGGGTAATCAAGCGCAGTAACCACACGTGGGAGGGACGGGCGTCCTCGCCCGTCCAGCCGGGCGGGGACGCCCGGCGCTCCCTCGGTAAGATCCTACGGGGTGGAGTTCTCGATCCAACCGCCGCCGACAACTATGTCGCCATCGTAGAAAACGGCAGCCTGGCCGGGGGTGAGCGCGCGCTGCGGCTCGTCAAACGTAACTTGGATTTCGTCCGGCCCGGCGGATTCAATCTTGGCCGGTGCGGGCTGATGGCGGTGGCGGATCTTCACCGAGACCCGCATAGGCTCGCGGAGTTCGGCCGTCGAAATCAGATTCACGCGGCGAGACCGGAGAGTACGCGAATAAAGTTCCTCGTCCTTGCCGACCATGACTTGCCGCGTGTCATTCTTGATTTGAATCACGTACAGCGGCGAGCCGGTCGCCACACCGAGCCCCTTGCGCTGGCCGACGGTAAAGTTGTGGACGCCGGCGTGCTCCCCGATCACCTTGCCGTCGGTTGTGACCATCTCGCCGGCAATTTCTGTTGGCGTTTCTCCCTGCTCGCTGAGATAGGCTTCGAGAAATCGCTTGTAGTCGCCGCCGGGGACGAAGCAGATTTCCTGCGAGTCGGGCTTCTCGGCAATTGCGAGGCTGTGCTTGCGGGCTAGTTCGCGCACTTCCGGCTTGGTCATGCCGCCGAGCGGGAATAAAGTCCGGCTCAATTGCTCCTGCGTAAGGCCGAAAAGAAAGTAAGTCTGGTCTTTGGACGTGTCGGCTGGGCGCTTTAGCAGCCAACGGTTAAGCTGATCGTCAAAGACGACCTGGGCGTAATGACCGGTCGCAATTTTATCGGCACCAATCTGTTGGGCCACAATAAGAAGCTGATCAAACTTCAAGTGATTGTTGCAGAGGCTGCATGGGATCGGCGTGCGCCCGGCAAGATACTCTTCTACGAACGGGCGAACCACATCGCGCTCAAAGCGCTCCTCGTGATTGACCACGTAGTAGGGGATGCCGAGGGTTTCGGCAACGCGGCGAGCATCATAGACGTCGTCGATCGAACAGCAGCGGCCCTGGACGGATTCCGGCATGCCTTCGTGTCCGGCGAGACGGCGCTGGTTCCAGAGTTGCATGGTCAAGCCGATGACGTTGTGGCCGTCGGCACGGAGCATGGCCGCAACGGCCGAGGAGTCGACTCCTCCCGACATGGCGACGGCGATGGTTTCGGAGGGCAGCATTTAGCAATTAGCAGTTAGCAATTACCTCTTCACGTTTCCGATTTGGCTAAATGTTAAGTGCTAACGGCTAACTTCGCTTCTCGGCCACACCGGCGACAACTCTCGCAAACGCTCTACCGTTTTCGAGACCAGGGCCAATGCGAAGTCTACATCCTCGGCCGTATTTTGTTTGCCGAGACTGAAGCGAATGCTGGCTCTCGCTCGGTCGGGACGCAACCCCATCGCGGTCAGCACATGCGATGGTTCAATCGCTCCGGACGAGCACGCCGCGCCGGTCGAGACGGCCAGCCCCTTCAAGTCTAGCGCGATGACTAGCGCTTCGCCTTCGATGCCATCGAAATAAATGTTGGTTGTGTTCGGTACGCGGGGCGCGCCTTCGCCGTTTAAGCCCGTGGCTTCGATGTCGAGCAGTTCCCTTTCCAGGTGGTCGCGCGTAGCCGCCATCGTTTGATCGGCGCAATCGTCTCCACGCGCGAAGCCAGCGACGGCCAACTCCGCTGCCTTGCCTAAACCTACGATCCCCGGAACGTTCTCCGTCCCGGCGCGGCGCGAGCGTTCATGACTGCCGCCATGGAGCATCGGCTCAAGCCCAGTTCCCTTGCGGACGTAGAGCGCACCCACCCCCTGCGGCCCGTGAAGCTTGTGGCCAGAGATGGTCAGCAGGTCGCATCCGATTTTGTTGACATCGATCGGGATTTTCCCCGCCGCTTGCACGGCGTCGGTGTGGAAGTAAATTTCGGCTTCGGAAGCAATCTGTCCAATCTCTGCGACCGGTTGCACGACGCCGGTCTCATTGTTGGCGAGCATGATGGTAATCAACTTCGTATTCGGCCGGATCGCGCGCTTTACATCCGCCGGATCCAACAGACCGCGGCCATCCACCGGAATGTAGGTAACTTCGCATCCCTGCGCTGCCAGACGCTTGCAGGAGTTGAGCACGGCGTGATGTTCGACGGTCGAGGTGATGACATGGTCGCCCGAGTCCGTCAGGCCGAATATCGCTAGATTGTCGCCTTCCGTGCCGCCGCTGGTAAACACGACCTCCGAGGCGCGGCAGCCCACCAGTGCGGCCACGGATTCACGGGCGCGTTCTACGGCGGCCCGCGTCTCCTGTCCATGATGGTGGATGGAGGACGCGTTGCCGAAGTGCTCCCCAAAGTAAGGCCGCATGGCCTCCAGAACCTCGGGGAGCACCGGAGTGGTCGCGTTGTTATCGAGATAGACCCGCCGCCGCATGTTGGTTCTATTGTACCGATGCGGGACGCAACAAGCAGGTTTACCTGTCGCGACGGGGGGTTGCGCCAACTGCCGGAGACGCGGCAAGCCGCGTGTCTCTACGGGAAATCAGAATCAATGTCCTTGGGCCATCTGCGGCGTGCGCTCGCCGAGGGTGAAATTTACATCCGCCGTCCCATGGGAATTAACCGTAACCGATTTGCTCCAGATTATGGGATCGGAAAAAACGGGACGCTTCACCCGGACTTGCGTCGCAATGTCATAGAGCGAGCTCTCGCCAACCACTCTCCATCCTTCGTGCCAGGCAACGATTTCGTAGTTGCCGGGAGGAACCTGCGTGAGTTCGAAGTTGCCATCCTGATCGGTCACTGCGTAGTAGGGATGCTTCGCCACTATCATTTCGCTATTCATCCAAACGTGTACGTTGCAGCGCATGCTTACTGTGCCTTCGCGGGTCATCGGACGCGCGATCTCCTGCCCCTCAAGAACAAAGGGGAGGTTGTAATCCGCGCTGCCCGACATTTGCACCGTGTGCAGCAAGGGGTCGCTGTCCCGCACGGTCAAACTTGTTTGCAGCGGCACCAGCAGAACGTGGGGTTCGTAGCGGCAGGTCTTTTGGTTGAGGAATCGCCGCGACGCGGGCAGGTCCATCGCCTTCCCCCGGCTGATATTCCTGAGAAACACGACCGTATTGGCCACGCCGCCGTTCGGGCGGACCAGCAGGCGCTCAAGGTCACGATGCTTCTGCCCCAGCGGGTCGCAGACTTGCGGGTCTCGGTTGATCTCGGAGGGCACCAGGTGAGGCAAGGCTCCCTGCCACTTCACGGTTCCCGTGATCGTTCCTCCGTCTTGGACGGAGACGACCTGGTAACCCGCTTGTCCGGCAGAAAGCTCGGGCGCGAGAAATATCACGAGCAGTGCGAGCAGGCGAAAAAGGTACTTCATATCCACCACCTTGAAGAGGCCTCGCCTGGGGGTAAACGAGCCTGGTACGGCACGGGCGGAAAACTCGGCTATGGCGGAGGATGCCAATTCTTGCTGCCTTCACGGTTCCCACATAACCGCGCTGCTTGTTTGCAACGATAGGGCACACCCTAAAGGTCGAGCAAGTGCCTAAAGGACAGCGACCATTGGGGAATGATGGAGCGACGGGCGTCTCGCAAGCCTGCCCTGAGCCGTTGACGGTATTTTGCAAACCGTCAGTGTTGACAGAAACTAAACGACTTGCTCGTTTAGCTTCTGGGAGAGCGAAGTCGAAGGGTCCAGCATTGCGGTGGCCGGGTGGGGACGCCCGGCGCTCCACTCGCAAGCCTCAGCGTTTCTCCACCGCCACATATTTTTGTGGGTAGACCGGGCCAATGTAATCGGCGCGCGGGCGGATCAGCCGGTTATCGTCGAGCTGTTCGATGACGTGCGCGGTCCATCCGCCGACTCGCGAGACCGCGAAGATGGGCGTGAACAGGTCCACATCGATGCCGAGCGTGTGGTAGGTGGAAGCCGAATAGAAGTCCACATTGGCGTTGAGCTTCTTCTCAATCTTTACGAAGTCTTCGATCTTTTGCGACATTTCGAACCACTTGGGATCGCCGCTCGCATGGCCCAGGTCACGGGACATCTGCCGCAGGTGCGTGGCGCGCGGATCTTCCGTGCGGTAAACGCGGTGTCCGAAGCCAGGGATTTTCTTCTTCTGGGCCAGCATCGCTTTGACGTACTCGATGGGGTCGGCACTGGCGGCGTCGATGTCCTCAAGGATTTTGAAGACAGCCTCGTTGGCGCCCCCGTGCAGCGGTCCCTTGAGCGTGCCGATGGCGGAGGTCACGGCTGAGTGCATATCGGAAAGCGTTGCAGCTGTGATCCGGGCCGCGAAGGTGGAAGCATTCAGTTCATGGTCAGCGTGAAGAATGAGTGCGATGTCAAGAGCGCGTTCGGCGGTCTTCGAGGGCGCGGTGCCGTTCAGCATAAGCAGGAAATTGGCTGCGTGCGAGAGCGATTGATCGGGCTCCGCCACCGGCTTCCCTTTGCGAATGCGATCGTAATTGGCCACGATCATGGCGATTTGGGAAGTCAGGCGAATCGCTTTGTTGACGTTGGCGTCGTGATCACTATTACTGCGGTCGAAGTCGGGATCGTAAAAAGAAAGCGCTGAAACCAAAGTGCGCAGCACATCCATCGGCAGCGCATGCTTCGGCGCCAACTGCAAGAGATTGATGATCGACGCATCCAGCTTGCGCTCGTCCGCCAGGCGCTGCTTCAGGGCCTTGAGTTCGTCGACCTTGGGCAACCGTCCGAACCAGAGCAGGTAGCAGACTTCCTCAAAGGTAGAGCGGTCGGCCAGATCGTGGATGTCGTATCCGCGATAGGCGAGCACTCCCTCGTCACCGTCGATGTAGCAAATGCTGGAGGTGGTAGCGACAACCCCTTCCAGTCCTTTGGGGGCGTGCAGGCTCGTAACGCTGGACATGGCTCCTCGCTGGCAGTTCGGGTCGATGTAGGTTGCTTGGCCGCGCAAAAAAGGCGGCATCGCAACCCTCTTTTATACGCCAACCAGAGGTAGTCTCCAAGCGCACGCCTGGCTTCGTAATAGGTCAGTTTGCGCCACGAAGCGGATTGACAAGAGGTTCATCCTAAAAGCGCTCGGGTTAAAAAAGGGAATGCTTGCCGAATTGCTCAATGCACTGCGAACACCTCCGCAGCCTCAACCACTCAAAGTTCACCACAGGACAGTAATGATCCTTATCGGCTTTTGTGCCTCGTCACTTTCTGGCGTGATTCTCATTGCGATACTTCGGGAGAAACATTATTTACTTCTTGTCGCTACGATCTTCCCGCTCTTTGTCATTTGGTCGGCAAGCGGGCGTCTCCTCAAGAGAGCGATGATCGGCAAGTCGGTTAACGATTCTGCGTAGACCCTGGTGGAAATCAAAACTGAGCCACTGCCAGTTGTACACGCCATTGGCCTGAAAACTAAGCGCGGCGTAGAATAAACGGTTTGCCGCCGGAGCAAGTGTGCCCCCCGGCAGGCATGCAAAAAACTAAGCGGAGAATTCATGAAGACAAGACTGTTGATTTTCGGCTTCATCCTTACCCTGGCGACGCCGCTGGCGCTCGCCGACGAGGGCATGTGGTTATACAACGCGTTCCCGAAGGATCGGGTCGAGAAGCAATACGGCTTCCTGCCAACGCAACCATGGCTGGACCATCTGCGGCTGTCGTCGGTGCGCTTTAACAATGGAGGCTCGGGTTCGTTCGTGTCGGCCGACGGCCTGGTATTTACCAATCATCATGTGGGCGCTGACTGCATCGGGAAACTTGCCACCTCCGGCCGCGACTATATGAAGACCGGTTTTTACGCCAAGACGCAGGCGGAAGAAGCCAAGTGTCCAGATCTTGAGCTGAACGTGCTGGTCGGCATCGACGACGTCTCCGTGAAAGTGAAAGCCGATGCCACGACTGCCATGTCGGCCGCCGACGCTGGCCAGGCACAGCGCTCCGCCATGAGCGCCATCGAGAAAGTCTGCGCCACGTCTAGCGGCCTGCGCTGCGACGTGGTCACGCTCTACTCGGGCGAAGTTTACAACCTCTACAAATACAAGAAGTACACCGATGTGCGCCTGGTGTTTGCGCCGGAATTCGAAGCCGCATTTTTTGGCGGCGACCCCGACAACTTCACCTTCCCCCGCTATGACTTGGACATAACCTTCTTCCGTATCTACGAGAACGACAAGCCGGTCCATCTCGATAACTACCTGCAATGGTCGAAAGTCGGCGTCAAAGATGGCGATCTGATTTTCGTTTCGGGCCATCCTGGAAACACGGATCGCCTGAAGACGGTGGCGCAGCTACAGTTTCTGAAGAACGTGGAGTTTCCGTGGCGTCTTGCTAGCTACAAGCGGCGCATCGCAATGCTCCAGACGTTCAGTGCGGAGTCGGCGGAGAATGCGCGCATCGCTCAGGAAGATATCTTCGGATTGCAGAATTCACAGAAGGCGATTACCGGCGAATATGGAGGTTTGCAGGATGTAGCCGCGATGTCGCGAATGAACACGGCGGAGCGCGAACGGGAAAAAGCTTACATGGATCAGCATCCAGGCGCGCCAAACCCCTGGAACGAGATTTCCAGCGCCGTGAAGGTGAACCGGGAAATTTATGATCCGCTTAGCTACGTCGAGCGGATGCGTGGGTTCAGCTCGGACCTGGCGTTCCATGCCCGGACTTTGGTGCGAGCCGCGGAGGAGAAGTCGAAACCGAACGGCGAGCGGCTACGCGAGTATCGTGATTCCGGCCTGCCGTCCCTGGAGCAGGAACTGTTCAGCTCCGCCCCCGTCTACAAGAATCTTGAGACCGCGACATTAGCTCTCTCCCTAGCACAGATGCAGGAAGCGCTGGGACCGGACGATGCGGCCGTGAAAGCGTCGCTCAACGGCAAGTCGCCCGAAGCGGCTGCCAAGGCGCTGATCGCCGGTACCAAGCTGGAGGATGTGGCGGTCCGCAAGCAACTGTATGAGGGCGGGAAAGCCGCGGTGGATGCGAGTACGGATCCGCTGATCGTGCTCATGCGCAATGTGGATTCCGAGGCGCGTGCGGTTCGCAAGCGCTACGATGACGAGGTGGATGCGGTGGTGCGGCGCGACGGAGCGGCCATCGCGCGGGGCCGATTTGACCAGACCGGCTTCACCCAGCCTCCGGACGCAACCTTCACGCTGCGCCTCAGTTATGGCACGGTGAAGGGATATGAGGAAAACGGGAAAAAGATTCCCTACTTCACCACCTTCGGCGGCGCCTTCCAACATGCCGAGGAGCACGGTAGCAAGCCTCCGTACGATCTGGCTGGCAGTTGGCTGAAGATGAAGTCGAAACTCAATCCCCAGACGCCACTGAATTATGTTTCCACCGCCGACATCATCGGCGGCAACTCGGGCAGCCCGACCGTGAACAAGGCGGGCGAAGTGGTCGGCATAATCTTCGACGGAAATATTCAGTCACTGGTTCTGAGCTTCTACTATGACGACCGCCAATCAAGGGCCGTGCATGTCGATTCCCGCGGCATCATCGAAGCGCTGCGCAACATTTATGGCGCCGATGCTCTGGCTAATGAACTGACCGGCACTCAAGCGGCAGGCAAGGCGGCCGGCGAATAGAACCTCAACCTTCCGCTTCGGCATCGGACATCAAAATCTTTACCGCAGAGGACACAGGGGAAAGGACTTCCGTGATTGTTCCTCTGTGTGCCCTATGGTTCAGGCTTTTTTCTCGGCTGAACACATCTCTAGTTATTCCGGCCAAAGCGATGCCGCCGTCCTACTCAGGATCTGCTCCCGCATCTCTTCGCTCATGGGCAGCGCCTTGAAGTCCTCAAGATTCTGCTTGACGTCGGGAACGCCCGGGCCCGGCCAGTCGGTGCCAAATAACGTCTTGTGGGCGATCTCGTCGAGCCGCGGAAAATATTTCAGCAGCGTTTTCGGCGGAATGCCGCTGATGTCGAGATAGACGTTCGGGTGCCGCCGGAGGAGAAAAAACGCAGTGTCCATCCAGAGCGGGCGCCCGCCGTGCGCCAGCAAGATCCGGAGCTTGGGAAAATCGACCGCGACATCGTCAACGTAGATCGGATCGCCATATTTATTGCGCGCACCGGGGAAAATCGACGTCCCGGTGTGGAACATGACCGGGATTCCATTGGCCTCGGCTGCCCGGTAGATGATTTCCAGTTCCTTCACTCCGTTCAGATAGTCGTTCGGAAACAGCAGCTGATGCGGCGGGTGAATCTTGATCATGCGAAGGCCGAGACGCAGGATATGTTCGACATCCGCCATGATGTTGGCGGTATGCCGCGGATGCAGGCTGCCACAAGAGATCAGGCGCTCGGGATCGTGCTTCGCGTAGTCGGCGACAAACTGATTGACCGCGGGCGTAAAGCCCATCACCTCGGGCGCAACGTAGTTGATCAGTGCAGCGCGGTCAACGCCGCAACGGTCCAGATACTTCAGGAAGGCCTTGGGCGAGCGGCAATATTCGGCGATCTCATCGAAATTAGCGCGCTTGCGCTTGATCAGTTTCAGCGCATGCGCCTTAATGAGTTCGACCGGCTCGATGTGGATGTGGCAGTCGGTGATCATCATCAGTCGTCGGTGGTCGGTGGCCAGTCACGCGGCTTGTCGCTCAGGCAAAGCTTTTTGGTTTAGCTAAGTGCTAAGAGCTAAGGGCTGCTTTTAGTACAACGGCACTTTCGGATCCACCGTCCGCGCCCAACCATCGATCCCGCCGCGCATGGATTGAACTTTTTCGTATCCCTGCTGGCGGAGCCAGTTGGTGACCGTCAACGAGCGCACACCGTGATGGCACATGACGACGATGTGGTTGTCGGGGTCGAGTTCCTGGTGAGCGCGCGTCGGAACATCGCCCATCGGGATATGTTTTGCGCCTTCGATGCGCGAGGCTTCGTATTCCCATGCCTCGCGAACATCGAGCAGCGTAAATGTTTCGCCGCTCTTCTGCAGCGACTTGACCTGCCCGGGAGAGATTTCGAAGTCCATAAATGCTTATCCGTAGAGACGGGGCTTGCCCCGTCTCACTCCGTGGCAGAGACGCGGCAAGCCGCGTCTCTACGAACAATCAGACGATCTTTCCGGAGCCGAGCGCCGGGAAATCCGTGCCATCCCCGGATGACAGCTAGCTCGCGCCCTTCTTTCGAAGCTCCGCCGCACTTCCCAGCGTAGTCAGACTCACTAACGCGGCCGCCGCCCAGAGCGCGCCGGTTCCAATTCTGGCGGTGCGTACGGCGGCGGACGGAACGTTGCTCCACAGCGTTAACCCGCAGCCGACCACAAAATTGATGACGAGCAGGCCGAAAAACACGCGCTCGCGCAGGCAGCGCGTGTCGAGCGCCAGACCGGCCAGCAAAAGGATCCACACGATGTAGGTGGCGGCGGTCCAGAAGTCGTGCGGCCAGTCATAGTTGCCGCGAGTGACGCGGCTAAACGAAACCCACGCGAAGTAGGCGCACCCGAGGAAGCCGGCCACACCCCACAACGGCGTGCGGCACATCAGGTGGCCGGAACGGTAGGACGACGGCTGCTTCGCCCCGGTCTTCGTTTCGACCTTCGTTTCGACCTGCGTCCCTGCTTTAGCCTTCGCGTTGTCTATTTGCCTGTCCATTTCGGTGGCCGTTTGTCGAGGAAGGCAATGATACCCTCATGCGCGTCCGCGGTCGAGATGAGTTCGTCGAGGTAAATCTTCTCAGCTCGGGCCAGCCCTTTGTCAAAGTGAATCGCATCCCACGCGTAAATGGCCTTCTTGGCGTGGGCAAGGGAGACGGGGCTAAGCAGGCGGAGTTCAGCAAGCGTGCGCTCGACCACCGACTCGAGCTCATCAGCCGCCACAGATCGGGTCGCCAAGCCCATCGCCGCGGCTTCGTCGCCCGAGAATTGGCGTCCGGTAAGGATGAGTTCGGCGGCGCGTTTCTGACCAATGAGGGTCGCGAGAACCACGGCCGCAACCGGCGGATAGCATCCCAGCTTGATTTCAGGAAATCCCCAACTGGCATCGCGAGCGGTGTAAACCATATCGCAGACGGCGGCAAGTTCCGCGCCTCCGCCGAGGCAAATGCCGCAGACGGCAGCAATGGTGACCTTGCGCGAGGCTACAATCGCACGGATTACCGCGTGAAAACTTGTGAGCATTTCGTGAATCGGGTCGGGGAGGTGAGCCTTGACGTCCACGCCGGCGGAGAACGCCCGAGCGTCGCCCTGGAAGACGATTGTCGAGATGTCGGTGTGGGATTCGGTTTCACCGAGCGCTTGCTGCAACTCCTGCATCATCGGGAGATCGATGACATTTAGCGGAGGGTTGAGGAGCGTGATGCGCGCAACGGGTGAACGTACTTCAAGGTTGAGGCGAGTTGTGGAGGCGGTCCCCATTTTCGTCGGTGGTCCCTGCGGGCTTCGCTCCACTGGACAGCCGAGGT
>Ga0209736_1000754_pt1 | contig 10464 bp, 8 predicted proteins | sample BlaSpr_A8_Ref_M3_FD_187992 | JGI IMG/M metagenome (GOLD analysis project Ga0209736, IMG submission 187992) | Forest soil microbial communities from Thunder Bay, Ontario, Canada - Black Spruce, Ontario site 2_A8_Ref_M3 (SPAdes) (version 2) | ecosystem: Environmental > Terrestrial > Soil > Boreal... | reverse complement strand
GGCCTTGGTGCCCATCAGCCGCTCGACCGAGTCGGCGGTGCCTTCGCGGTCGTCGGCCAATAGCACCACGCGCAGCAGGGTGCGCTTGGCCGGGTCCATGGTGGTTTCCTTCAGCTGCGCCGGCATCATTTCGCCAAGGCCCTTGAAGCGGCCGACATCGACCTTGGCGTTGGCGTTGAACTCGCTCTTCAAGAGGGCGTCCTTGTGGGCGTCGTCGCGGGCGTAAACCGTCTTGCTGCCGTGGGTGAGGCGATAGAGCGGCGGCACCGCGAGATAGAGGTGGCCTCCGTCGATCAGCCGCGGCATTTGCCGGTAGAAGAACGTGATCAGGAGCGATGCGATATGCGCGCCGTCGACGTCGGCATCGGTCATGATGATGATGCGCGAATAGCGCAAGTCTTCTTCACGGTAGTGCGCCCCGGTGCCGCAGCCGATCGCCTGCATCAGGTCGGCGAGCTGCGCGTTGGCGGTGAGCTTGTCCTTGCCGGCGGAAGCGACATTGAGGATCTTTCCGCGCAAGGGAAGAATGGCCTGGGTCTTGCGGTCGCGCGCCTGCTTGGCGCTGCCGCCGGCCGAGTCACCCTCGACGATGAACAGTTCGGAGCCTTCGGCGGCGGTGTCGGTGCAGTCAGCGAGCTTGCCGGGCAGGCGCAGTTTCTTCACCGCGGTCTTGCGCGAGATTTCCTTTTCCGCGCGGCGGCGCAGCCGCTCGTCGGCGCGCTCGATGACGAAATCCAAAAGCCGGTTGGCCTGCAGAGGATTGCCCGACAGCCAGTGGTCGAACGGGTCCTTGACGGCCTGCTCGACGATGCGTTGCGCTTCGGATGTGGCGAGGCGGTCCTTGGTCTGGCCCTGGAATTCCGGCTCGCGCACGAATACCGACAGCATCACCGCGGCGCCGACCATAACGTCTTCCGAGACAACATTGGCGGCACGCTTGCCCTGGCCGACCCGGTCGGCGTGATCCTTCAAGCCGCGCAGCAGCGCGCTGCGCATGCCAGACTCATGGGTGCCGCCATCCTGCGTCGGAATGGTGTTGCAATAGGAGGACAAAAAGCCGTCGGCATCGGCGGTCCATGCCACCGCCCACTCGCAGGCGCCGTGGGCGCCGACGCGCCCGGATTTGCCGGAGAAGATATCCGGATGCACCAGGGTGTCGGCGTGGATCGCGGCGCCGAGATAATCCTTCAGCCCGCCCGGGAAGTGAAAACTGTCCTCGGCGGGCACATCGTCGACGCCCTTCAGCAGCGCCGGGTCGCAGCGCCAGCGGATCTCGACGCCGCCGAATAAATAGGCCTTGGAACGGGCCATCTTGAACAGGCGCTGCGGCTTGAAGGAGGCTTTGGCGCCGAAAATTTCGGAGTCGGGCCGGAAGCGGATTTTGGTGCCGCGGCGGTTGTTGATCTTGCCGAGATCCTCGAGCTTGCCTTTGGGATGGCCGCGCTCGAACGCCATGCGATAGAGTTTTTGGCCGCGGGCGACTTCGACCTCGAGCCGCGCGGAGAGCGCGTTCACCACCGACACGCCGACGCCGTGCAGGCCGCCGGAGGTCTCGTAGACCTTGGAGTCGAATTTGCCGCCGGAATGCAGCGTGCACATGATGACTTCCAGCGCGGATTTTTTCGGAAACTTTGGGTGCGGATCGACCGGAATGCCGCGGCCATTGTCGTTGACCGTCAAAAATCCGTCGGCGCTCAAGTCCACTTCGATGAAGGAGGCATGCCCGGCCAGCGCCTCGTCCATGGCATTGTCGATGACTTCGGCGAACAGGTGATGCAACGCCTTCTCGTCGGTGCCGCCGATATACATGCCGGGGCGGCGGCGCACCGGCTCGAGGCCTTCGAGCACCTCGATGTCCCGGGCGGTATAGCTGGCTTCGGCGCTGGAGCCGCGCGACGCGACCTTGAGCGCGGCGCGGCCCTTCGGCTCCGCTGCGCCGAACAGGTCGTTCGCTGCCTTCATTTTAGCTTGAGATTTCAATGGCTTTGGCATCGATTTTCATGTGTTGCGCGCGCCGGCGGCGCAGCGAATCGGTTCCCCTGACTATGCCATGGATAAGCTTAAAAAGTGACGACGCGCTGAGGCGGTGGCCACCTCCCCCAGAGGTGGAGCGAGTTCGCCTCCGTTTCAAGCGTGGAGGTTCCGGAACGTGATCACCGCGGAGAGCGCCATCGCGCGCGCTCCTGGGCCCGCAATCGCGAAATTTTCGAAGGACGGACGGAGCGGAGCGCACGAGCATGCCGCGACAGCCGCGCGCGCTTTCAGCGATCCGATCAATCGATTTCTCTCCGCGCTTGATTGACTGCCGCGAGAGGAAAAACTCACGCGCTATCCCCGCCTTTGTGACTTGATGTCGTGGAAAGGGCTGGCTTACCAAAGCCTCAAAGGTTCAAATGGCGCGGGAAGGGCAATCCGGAAATGGAAGATTTTGCGCACGCGATGGCCGACTTCGTGCGCGAGCATCAGGCCTGGGCCGCACCGATCGTTCTGGTGCTGGCGTTTGGTGAATCGCTTGCCTTTATTTCGCTGCTAATTCCCGCCTGGGGTGCGCTGGTCGCGATCGGCGCTCTGATCGGTGCGAGCGGCATCAGCTTCTGGCCGGTCTGGATCGCCGGCGCGATCGGGGCCGCGCTCGGCGATTGGGTTTCCTACTGGTTCGGCTACAAGTACAAGGAGCATGTCGCGCAGTTGTGGCCGCTGTCGCGCTACCCGGAGATCCTGCCGCGCGGCGAAGCCTTTGTGGAGAAGTGGGGCGTACCGAGCATTTTCATCGGGCGATTTTTCGGACCGCTGCGGGCCTCGGTGCCGCTCGCCGCCGGGATCTTCGAGATGCCGTATTGGCGCTTTCAAATCGCCAATTGGATATCCGCGCTGGTCTGGTCGGCGGCGCTTTTGTTGTTCGGCGACGTGATTGCGCAGATGGCCGAATGGCTATGGGGTGTGGTTTAGACCCTGCCTCGTCCCGCCCGCTGGAAGAGTGCACCGCCGAAGCCGGAGTCCATCCGGCAAGTCCGCAAGCTGCGAACCTGACGCGCAAACGTGATGACCGCCCCATCGTCACGGCAATATGCTATTTCACTTCGCGCCACTGGGCTCTCGGCCTGTCAACGCGCCACACGAAAAACTCCGTTTAACCAATTCGCCTTAGCCAATTCATCTTGGCAAAATCATCGGGATCAAAACATGCACCGCTTCCGCCAACTGTCCCTGTTTGCTGCGTGCATCCTGGTTCTTGGATCGCCGGTTGCCTCATCGGCTCAAACCATCATCGACGAATGGTCAAGCGTGAAGGCACCACCAGCGCCGGAGCTAAAGGGCGTAACCATCGACCCCAAGACGACGGCACTTTTGATGCTCGATTTTGTCAAGCAAAACTGCAGCGAGAAAGTCCGGCCGCGCTGCCCTGCGACGCTGCCTGCCGCCAAGCAACTGCTAGCCGGCGCACGCGCAAACAACGTCCTTGTCGTTTACGGCATTGTCGCTGGCAGCGTCATTGGCGATACGCTGGGCGATGTGGCCGCGAATGGCACAGAGCCCGTCGTTCAGTCCGGACCCGACAAGTTTCTCAACACTGGCCTTGAGAAAATGCTGAAGGATCGCGGCATCAGGACCGTTATCGTGGCCGGTACTGCGGCGAACGGCGCGGTACTCCACACCGCATCCGAGGCGGTCTTGCGTGGCTTCAAGGCTGTCGTGCCCCTGGACACGATGTCGGCGGATAATGCCTACATTGAGCAGTACGTCGCTTATCACTTCATCTCTGCCCGCGGCGGCATCGCCGCTGCGACGACGCTGACCAGGGTCGGCTTGGTCAAGTACTAGAACGAGACCGTGATCTAAATCCTTGACGGCGAGCGAGCGCGGCCTTATAGCGGCGCCCATGACCAACGCCGCGACCATCCTCATCGCTCGCCGCCGCCGCAGCATTGCGGTATGGGCGGACGTCAGCGTTTAAGATCGTCGCCTCTGCCGCCGGATCCGGTCCGCGGCCTCTCCCTTGCATGAAACGCGGTCTGATCTGGCGGCTCCTACGTCAAGCAGGAGTTTGAAATGTACGCGCCTCCCATGTTCAAGCCCGATCGCGCCGCAAGCCTTGGCTTCGCGGAAGCGCGCGGATTCGGCACGGTCTGCGCATGGGCCGGTACCAAGCCGATCGCATCTTCGCTGCCGTTCTGCCTCGCCTATGCCGACGACGGCACCCCGCGCGTGGCCTTTCATGTCGCGCGCCAAAATCCGCTGGCGAAACTGGCGGACGGGAAGACGCCGTGGCTGATGACCGTGAACGGCGCGGACGCCTATGTTTCGGCTGACTGGTATGCATCGCCGGATCAGGTGCCGACCTGGTTTTATCAAGCCGTGCATCTCACGGGGTGCGTGCAGATGCTGCCCGACCATGAACTCGGTCCGCATCTCGACGCGCTCGCCGCCAAGTTTGAAAACTGGCTCGCGCCCAAACCGCCGTGGACAACCTCGAAGATGACGGCCGGGCGACTGCATGCGATGAAAAAAGCCATTGTGGGTCTGGTCATGACGGTCGAGGAGATCGACGGCAGCTTCAAGCTCAACCAGCACAAATCCGACGTCGACCACCTGGCGGTCGCGGCGGCGCTGGCGCGGCAAGGCGCCGCCGCCGCGCTGCTTCTGGCAAGCGAAATGCATGCGCTGCGGCCGGAGCTATCCGCAAGCGCGACGACACTATTGGATGCGATGGCAGCGCCGGAAGGAACGATGTGATGAGCGCGAACAAGAAGATCGGCGTCCTTGGCGCGTCCGGCTACACCGGCGCCGACGCGGTGCGCCTGCTGGCGCGGCATCCGAATGCCGAGATAACCGCGCTCACCGCCAATACCCATGCCGGCAAGGCGATGGATGAGGTGTTTCCGCATTTCTTCATGCTGGACCTGCCGCGGCTTACGGAATGGGAAAAGGTCGACTGGACGAAACTGGATGGCGTGGTCTGCGGGCTGCCGCATGGCACGACGCAGGAAATCATCACCGCCGTCATCGCCGCCAATCCGGCCATCAAGATCCTCGACATGTCGGCGGATTTCCGGCTCCGCGACACCGGCCTATATGCGCAATGGTACGGCCACGAGCACCGCGCGCCGAAGCTTCAAGGTGAAGCGGTCTATGGCCTCACCGAATTCTATCGCGAGAAAATCGCCGCGGCGCGGCTCGTCGCCTGCCCTGGCTGCTATCCGACCGCGGCGCTGCTGGCGCTGGTCCCGCTCGCCAAGGCGAGGCTGATCGACGTGGACGAGATCGTCATTGACGCGAAATCGGGCGTCACCGGCGCCGGCCGCGGTCTGAAGCAGAACACGCTGTTCAGCGAGGCGGGAGAGGGTCTTTCGCCCTATTCGGTGGGCACCCATCGGCACTCGGCGGAGATCGAGCAGGAGATCGGCGTAGCGGCGGGCGCCAAGGTGACCGTGAACTTCACGCCGCATCTCATTCCGATGAGCCGGGGCGAACTCTGCACGTCGTATGTCAAGCTCAACGGCGCGAGCGCCGACGACCTGCGCGCCGCGCTCACCGAAGCCTACCGCGACGAACCATTCGTGCTTGTCGCGAAAAAGGGCGTGCTTCCGCAGACGCAGAACGTGCGCGGCTCGAACTATGTGCAGATCGGCGTCTTCGCCGACCGCATCAAGAACCGCGCCATCGTGATTTCGGTGCTCGATAATCTGGTGAAGGGTTCGGCCGGGCAGGCGATCCAGAACATGAACCTGATGTTCGGGTTTCCCGAGACCGCGGGGCTCGAGCAGATCGCGCTATTTCCGTGATTATCGGCGCATCGTCGCCTCTCTTCGTCATGCCGGCCATAGCAGTCTGCCTCGCGCAGACCGCGTAAACTTGTCTGCGATGCCTGGCATCCACGTCTTCCTTGGTATGGTAAGAGGAAAAGACGTGGATGGCCGGGACAAGCCCGGCCACGACGCTGAATGGAAATCGCTTCAAACCACCTTGAAAATCGCCAGCGCCAGCACCGCCTGCGCGAGGAATCCGACGGTGAAGGCCAGCGTGCGGAACACCGGCAGGCCCAGCGTATAGACGATCAGATGCGCGAGGCGGGACCAGAAATAGACCGCAGAGGCATAAACGGTCCATTTGGTGGAATAGTCGATTTGCGCCAGGATCAATACCAGCGGCGCGAAGATGACGAGGTTTTCCACCGCGTTGTCATGCGCGAACATCAACCGCGTGGCCCACTCCGCATGCGGCTTGGCGTTGCGCGATGGATTGGCCATCGCCCCGGACAGGCCACGAACCTGGCAGCGATTCAATATATAGGGGATCCACAGCAGTCCGGTGAGAATGACCGTCAGCGTCAGCCAGAACAATTCGGGCGTCAACAATGCGGGCGTCATAGGTTCCCCCTCAATCGATTTCGAATCGCGTCCCGGCGGGGACGACCGTTTATACTGAAAGCTGCAACGTTGCGCTACGCGCGAACCCGCACGTAGCTGCCGGGCGCGTCTTCGATCGGAGGCAGCGCGTCAGTGCCGACCGCGCGCGCGGGCACTTCCTCGGCGTCGATGCTCGTGAGCCATTCACGCCAATTCGGCCACCACGAGCCCTTGTGCTCCTGCGCGCCCTTGAGCCAGTCCGCCAGCGTGACATCCTTGATATTGTCGTTGGTCCAGTACTGGTACTTGTCCGATGATGGCGGGTTGACGACGCCCGCGATATGCCCGGACCCCGACAGCACGTACTTCACCGGGCCGCCGAAAAACTGCGAGCCATAAAGCACGGAATCCGCCGGCGCGATGTGGTCCTCCCGCGTCGCCAGATTGTAGATCGGCACCTTCACCTTCGACAGATCGAGCAAGGTATTGTCCAGTACCATGCTGCCGGCCGACAGCCGGTTTTCCAGATAGCAGTTGCGCAGGTAATACGAATGGTTAGCCGCCGGCATCCGCGTCGCATCCGAATTCCAGTGCAGCAGATCGAAGGAGGAGGGCGGCTGTCCCTTCAGGTAATTGCTGACGACATACGACCAGATCAGGTCGTTGGAGCGCAGCATGTTGAACGCCATCGCCATCCTGCCGCCTTCGAGCACGCCCGATGCCTGCATGTCTCGCTCGAGCGCCGAGATCTGGCCTTCGTCGACGAACACCAGGAGATCGCCGGCGTGGGTGAAATCGACCTGCGCGGCCAGCAAGGTCGCCGACGTCACGCGCACCCGACGCTTTTCGGCAAGCCACGCCAGCGTCGAGGCCAGCAGGGTGCCGCCGACGCAATAGCCCATGGTATGGACTTTCATCTCGCCGGTGGCCCGCTCGATGGCGTCCATCGCCGCCAGCGGGCCTTCCTTCATATAGTCCTCGAAGGTCTTCGAGCCGAGGCTCCTGTCCGGGTTGACCCACGAAATCACGAATACCGTGATGCCCTGATCGACGCACCACCTGATGAAGGATTTTTCCGGCCTAAGGTCGAGAATGTAGAACTTGTTGATCCACGGCGGCACGATCAGAAGCGGCGTGCGCAGCACGTTTTCCGTCGACGGCTGATACTGGATCAGTTGAATCAGCTCATTCTGGAAGATCACCTTGCCCGGCGTCGTCGCGATGTTGACGCCGACGACGAGGTTGGAAGGATCGGATTGGCGGATGCGCAGCATCCCGCCTCCGGCGTCGATATCTTCCGCCAGCATCTTCATGCCGCGAACCAGGTTATCGCCGTTGGACGCCAGCGTCTCGCGCAATACTTCCGGATTGGTAAAAACGAAATTCGATGGCGCGAGCGCGTTGGCGATCTGCTGGACGTAGAATTCGGCCTTCTTGCGGGTATGCGGGTCGACCCCTTCGGCGTTGCGGACCAGCTCCTGCGCCCATTGCGTGGTCAGCAGATAGAGCTGCATCACAAAATCGAAGAACTGGTTCGACTTCCACTCCGGATCCTTGAAGCGCTTGTCGCGCGGGGATGGCGCGATCGCCGGCGCCGCCTGTTCGCCGGCCATGCGGCGCACCGCCGAGCCCCACAGATCAAGATAGGCCTTGCCGATCTTCATCTGCAGTTCTGTTGACCGCTCCTTGTCCGTCAGCCAATATTCCGCCACCGCGCTGAAGGTCTTGATCACCTCGGTGAGCTCGCTCGGCGGCTTATCGGTGATTTCGCCCCTCTCGCGCGGCTTGAGATAGGCTGCCAGCGCCTGGCCGCTGCTCTCCATTGCCCGCGCGAGGTTCATCGCGAAGGCTTCGGGATCGAACTTGTTCGCATCCTGGGGTTCGGTGGTAACGTCGCTCATGTCCGCAACCCTATAGGTTCATTTCAAGTTCGTCACCGCGGCGCATCACCATGGCCCCGCTTGGAGGTTAATCTCGGCACCACGTGCTGCACTGCGACAAAGCATCTTGGTTCTGACATATTGAAGCCTCAACGGCCGGGTTTGTTCTTCAGGCATAATCGTTTCCGGCGACAATGGTTTGAACCACGCCGCAAAATATGAAGAACTGGCCTTTCGTCGCTGCAAGGCTCATACCAACGACGTGGAGACTTCGCAGGCATGTTGGCGGATCGTAAAACGAGGGCACTGGCGCTGGGAGCGCTGCTAGCGTCGGCGCTTGCGCTCGGCGGCTGCTCGATATCGATCGCGGATTTGCCGCTGGTCGGCACGCCGGCCGATGCGCCCGAGCGCCCGAAGGAAGCCGGCGCTTACCTTCCGGTTCATGACTTGCCCCCCGACCGTGAAGAGGCCGCGATGGCCCCGGCAGAGCGGGCCAAGGTCCAAAGCGAACTCATTGCCGCGCGTGACCGTCAGGCGTCGGCGGCAGCCGCCAAAGACGCAGCCGGAAAGTAACTGGATGGCGCGGTAGGCGCTGGCGCGGCCGGGCGTCCGTGCTAAAAGAACCCCAATTCAACTGCAAATCAGGGCGAAGACGCAGATTTTGCGCCTGAACCCGCCCTAAATCTTTGATTTAGCGCGATTTCGGGGCGAAGCCGAATTCCGTTTCGTTAAGAGGCTGTCGGCGATTCTCCCTCCCGGTTGCCGGAGCAAGGTCCTATGGAAGAATTTTACCGCATCCGCCGCCTGCCGCCTTACGTGTTCGAGCAGGTCAACCAGGCCAAGGCGGCTGCACGAAATGCCGGCGCCGATATCATCGATCTCGGCATGGGCAATCCCGATCTGTCGACGCCGCCCCATGTCATCGAAAAGCTGAAGGAAACGCTGGGCAAGCCGCGGACCGACCGCTACTCCGCATCCCGCGGCATTACCGGTCTGCGCAAGGCTCAGGCGGCCTATTACGGCCGGCGTTTCGGCGTCAAACTCAACCCCGAGACCCAGATCGTTGCGACGCTGGGCTCAAAGGAGGGCTTTGCCAACGTCGCCCAGGCGATCACCGCGCCCGGCGACGTGGTGCTGTGCCCCAATCCGAGCTATCCGATTCACGCCTTTGGATTTCTGATGGCCGGCGGCGTCATCCGCTCGGTGCCCTCGGAGCCGACCCCGCAATTCTTCGAGGCCGTCGAGCGCGCCATCGTCCATTCGATCCCGAAGCCGCTGGCGATCGTGGTCTGTTATCCCTCCAATCCCACCGCCAATGTCGCGAGCCTCGATTTCTACAGCGATTTGGTGGCGTTCGCGAAGAAGCACGAGATCTTCATCCTCTCGGACCTCGCCTACGCGGAAGTGTATTTCGATGACGACAACCCTCCGCCCTCGGTGCTGCAGGTTCCCGGCGCCATCGATGTGACGGTGGAATTCACTTCGATGTCGAAGACGTTTTCGATGGCGGGCTGGCGCATGGGATTTGCCGTCGGCAACGACCGCATCATCGCGGCGTTGGCGCGGGTGAAATCCTATCTCGACTACGGTGCGTTCACGCCCATTCAAGTTGCCGCGACCGCCGCGCTGAATGGTCCTGAGGATTGCATTCGCGAGATGCGCGATACCTACCGCAAGCGGCGCGATGCGCTGGTGGAATCGTTCGGCCGGGCAGGGTGGGAAATCCCGCCGCCGAGCGCCTCGATGTTTGCCTGGGCGCCGCTGCCTGCGGCGTTCCGTGGCGTCGGCAGCATGCAGTTCGCGACCCTGTTGGTGGAAAAATCCGGCGTCGTGGTGTCGCCGGGGGTCGCCTTCGGAGAGCACGGCGAGGGCTATGTTCGCATCGCCATGGTGGAAAACGAGCAACGCATCCGCCAGGCCGCCCGCGGCGTGCGCCGCTTCCTTGAAAGCGGCATTGAAACATTGCACAACGTGGTTCCTCTCGCCAACCGGCGATAACACCTCCGGCAGGTTTTTTGCGTCATGGTCGCACCCCTGAAAGTGGGTATTGCGGGCCTCGGCACTGTTGGCGCCGAAGTCGTCCGTCTCATCGAGCAGCAAGGCCGCGCCTTGTCGGCGCGCAGCGGACGCGGCGTGCGCGTGGTTGCCGTCACGGCGCGTTCGAAGGTGAAAAAGCGCGGTCTCGATCTGCGCGGCATCGCCTGGGCCAAGAACGCGCTGGCGCTCGCCAGCGATCC
>Ga0209736_1000753_pt1 | contig 10465 bp, 5 predicted proteins | sample BlaSpr_A8_Ref_M3_FD_187992 | JGI IMG/M metagenome (GOLD analysis project Ga0209736, IMG submission 187992) | Forest soil microbial communities from Thunder Bay, Ontario, Canada - Black Spruce, Ontario site 2_A8_Ref_M3 (SPAdes) (version 2) | ecosystem: Environmental > Terrestrial > Soil > Boreal... | reverse complement strand
TCGACCTCGCGCGTCGCGTTCCCCACCGCGGGAGAAGCCTTCGCAACTGCCACAACCGCTCAATGGAAGCGCGGCTTCAGCGCGCGAGAACCCCGCTCGCTGCAGTTGACACGATAGGGCCATATCAGAGCTTGTTCGGCCGCTGGCGCGCCAAAATGCGGTCCCTTGAATCGATTGGTCATATGGGGGAATTACCTTACGAGTGTGACGCGCTGCTCAAAACTAGCGATGTTGCGGCCGGCGCGGAGTATCTGTGTGCGTTGTCCTACATACCACCGCGCCGGCCGCGTGGTGGACTCTTCGCCACACGGCAATTGCCGCGCGCAAAGGCAATCCATGTCTCAACGCATACTTCTGATCCAGGACGATGCGGCGGCTGCCAAGGCCATCCTGAACGCGCTGAGTAACTCCAGGGATGAGCTGTTCCAGGTCGATTGGGTCAGATGTTGCTCTGAGGGTCTCGAAAGACTGGCTGGCAGCGCGGCGATATTGGTCGACCTGTCGCTGCCCGACAGCCGTGGAATAGAGAGCTTCGATCGGCTGTTTAATGTAGCGCCCCAGATTCCGATCTTGATCCTATGCACGCCGCAAGAGGAGGAGACCGCCAAGTTGGCAGTGCAGTGTGGAGCACAGGATTATCTCTTTAAAGCCCGTCTTGACACCTACCTGTTGCCCAAGGCCGTGGAAAGCATGATCGAGCGTGCCGCAAATTCCGAAGCGTTGTTTGAAGAAAAGGAGCGCGCGCAGGTCACACTCAACTCGATTGGCGACGCGGTCGTAAGCACGGACGTCTCGGGTCATGTCACCTATCTCAATGCAGTCGCTGAAGGCCTGACAGGTTGGGCGAATGATGAGGCGCTAGGCCGGACTCTTGAGGAGGTGCTTCGAATCGTTGACGCGACAACGCGCGAAGCCGTACCAAACCCCTTGATGCTGGCGATTCGTGACAACAAAACTGTAGCCCTCGCCCCAAACTGCGTCCTGATTCGGCGCGACGGCAAAGAAGCCGCCATCGAAGACTCTACCGCACCGATTCACGATCGTCGAGGACAGGTGGCTGGCGCTGTCATGGTATTTCACGATGTCAGTGTGGCGCGGGCGATGACGTTGAAATTGTCCTATTTGGCACAACATGACAGCCTCACCGACTTGCCCAACCGCGTCTTGTTGAACGACCGGCTCAGCGAAGCAATAGCGCTGTCCAGCCGTCACCGGCGAAAACTGGCGGTATTATTCCTGGATCTCGACCGCTTCAAGCACATCAACGACTCATTGGGCCACATCGTGGGCGATGGCCTGCTGCAGTCCGTAGGGCGTCGACTTTTCACGTGCGTGCGCAGTTCGGATACTGTCAGCCGCCTGGGGGGCGATGAATTCGTGGTCCTGCTCTGGGAAATAAAGCAGGCACAGGATGCAGCCATCACTGCGGACAAAATACTCCAGGCGCTGCGTGCACCCCACCAAATCAAGAAGCATGAGCTGCACGTTACCGGGAGCATCGGGATTGTCACCTATCCCGATGACGGCACCGACGCAGAGACACTAATGAAGAAAGCGGATGTTGCGATGTACCACGCCAAGGACACTGGACGCGACAGTTACCAATTCTTCAAGTCGGAAATGAACATACGTGCGATGGAGCGGCAGTCGCTCGAGGACAGTTTGCACCACGCGATCGAACGGTGCGAATTGTCACTGCATTACCAGCCAAAAATCCATCTGGCGACCGGCACAATCATCGGCGTCGAGGCGCTCATCCGCTGGTGTCATCCGCAACGCGGGCTCGTTCCCCCGGGGCAATTCATCGCCATCGCGGAGGATTGTGGCCTCATTGTGCCGATCGGGCGGTGGGTACTGCGCGAAGCCTGCCGCCAAGCCCGCGTTTGGCAGGACGCGGGTCTGCCGCCGATGTGCGTCGCGATAAACATCTCCGCGGTGGAGCTACGCGCCCCGGGGTTCGTCGCCGGCGTACGTACGATTCTGAGGGAGACGAACCTGGAATCGCGCTATCTGGAACTCGAGCTGACCGAAACAGTCCTTATGGAGGAATCGGGATCCATTGCGGATGTTCTCAAGGAATTAAAGGATATCGGCGTGCTCCTCGCGCTGGATGACTTCGGCACCGGGTATTCAAGCTTGAGCCATTTAAAGCGCTTCCCGATAGATGCTCTAAAGATCGATCAGTCCTTCGTGCACGACCTCACTACGGATGAGGATGATGCCGGTATCGTCACTGCGGTGATCGGTATGGGGAAAAGTCTACATATGCGGGTCGTGGCCGAGGGCGTGGAAACACGAGAACAACTTGCGATGCTGCAGGAGTACGGCTGTCCGCAGGGTCAGGGGAACTATTTCAGCCGGCCCGTGCCGGCGGTGGAATTCGGCCACTTACTGAAACACGGTGAACAGACCACAGCCTTCGCCTGATTAGTTCGCACTGCAGGCAGGCCGGAGGAACTCGCAGGAGAACTCTGATAGTGGTTCGATGAACTATGACCAACGCTCGAAGCATCTCAATACCGAAATCGGCTTAATCATCGACGGCCCGGCGCTTGCGCACCAAACCGCCATGCGCTTTGAGGCCATGACACAACTAGACAATTCATATACCTTGGTGTTGTTGCCCGCAAGTGCGGGAGTTTTGCCGCGCTTGGTGTGGACTACCAGGGAGAACGGCAAGCGCGTGGAATATGTCCGGGAGGCCGCGCGGAACGCTCGGAAAGAACTGGAGATGGAATCCCTATCGATGTTGCCCTTGGACGGGGAACTATGAGCAGGCGATGGTCAACAGTGTTGGGATTGATCGTCGCAGTCGGGATTCTCCCCGGCGCTCGCGCGGCACCGCCGGCGATTGCGCAGGCTGAGATCAACTATCTCCTCGGGTTCATCGAGTCCTCCGGTTGTGAGTTCTATCGCAACGGAAGCTGGTACGACTCCAAAAAGGCGCAGGTGCATCTGCGTTACAAGTACGAGGCATTAGCGGCCAGCGCCCGGATCGACACGGCTGAAGACTTCATCGACAAGGCCGCAACGAAAAGCAGCCTGAGCGGCCAATCGTACGAGGTCCGATGCGGCGGCAGTACGCCTGAGACGACCAGCGAATGGTTGCGTCGCGAGCTGACGCGCTATCGGGCCGCACGGTGCACCACGCCCGACGCGCGGTGCACCCGGTTTGCACTACCTGATCGAAACGCGAATTCTCAGTCGTCCTTCTTGATTGTGATGTTGCTGTGAACTGACTTGACGTGTTCGGTCTCGCGCGCAATGGAAACGGCCTTGTCTGCCGCTTCCTGCGTCCTCGCGGTTCCGGTCAGCCACACGACTCCATCCTTGTCGGTGTCGACATGGATGCGTCCCATGCTGGTTATATGGTCCGCGGCCAGCTTGGCCTTGATTTTCGCTGTGATGGCCGAATCCTTGACGAATGCCGAGGGATGTGAGCGATCGGTGTCGGAATCCTGGGCAACCGAGATCGCGGTGAAGCCGAACAGCGTGCCGAATACCAGGCAGACTGTTGCAAGTTTTGCTTTCATTATCTATATCCTATTTATAAACAGACACGATTATCACAGTTGCCTTCGATGTTTTCCGTTCGTTGCCGCACCAACGGGCTACCCTGCTGCGCTGACCGACCCGTAGACCGTCGTGATGGGAGCATGGGCGTCGGCCGCACGGAACGAACGCGTCCCGCTGTTGCTATCAGCGTCAATACTGGAGCGACTGCTGGTGCGGCGCGGCAAACGATATGGGCCTTTGTTACCCGTAGCTATGTGCGGTAGCGTCCCGATGTTGGCTTCTCTTCATGCCTGAATACGGCTCGGACTGAAAAACGATCTACGAATTCTTGATCGCCATGGTAGTGCGGTGACGGTCTCGAAGATACTGCCGGAAAAAGCTGATGTCACCGTGCTCACGAGTCCGACCACGCAGAGCCTCGCGCAACTGAAGCGCCTCGGCCAGTGATGCATGGCATGGTGCGCCGGTCAGGCTGGCCGACGACGCGCTGACGCATCACTTCCGGCTTGTCAAGCACGGCTCACATTGCATCCCGATTCACGAGCGCACGGCAAAGCGCTGGATCCTCAAATCCGCCACTTTGCGCCCCCGCGGCCGGCTCGAAGCAGCGAGCAACCGCGCCGCAAGCACCGCTGCTTGGATTACCCGACCGCTGCTCGGTCATTCCGCAGGTTGCAACACATCCGCCGTCAAGGAATCAGGTGACGGCATTCACGAGCATATTCTGTCCAGTATCCACGTCATGTTGTACTGTGCGCGTGCCGCAGCAGACAGGGATTACGACTCGACAATGCAGACGCTCGATTCTACGCGACGGCGGTTTCTGCTCGCAGTATTTGTCGTATCCGGGTTCACCGGACTGATTTACGAGTCCATCTGGTCGCACTACCTGAAACTCTTTCTCGGCCACGCCGCCTACGCGCAGACGCTAGTGCTCGCCATCTTCATGGGCGGAATGGCGCTCGGATCCTGGACCATAGCGCACTACTCCTCCCGCATCCGGCAGCTGCTATGGGGATACGTACTGGTCGAGGGGCTGATTGGGATACTTGGCGTCGTTTTTCATCAAACATTCGTTGCCGCCGTTAATTTCTCGTTCGCCTCGGTAATTCCCGCGCTTGCCGCGGGTTTGCTCATTCATGCCTACAAATGGTCGCTGGCTGCTCTTCTCATCCTTCCGCAGTCCGTGCTTCTGGGGATGACTTTTCCGCTGATCAGCGGCGGGCTTCTGCGACGCTGGCCCGAGCGACCGGGCGAGACGCTGGCTACCCTGTATTTCACCAACAGCCTGGGCGCTGCGATCGGCGTTCTCGTCAGCGGCTTCGTACTGATCAAAGCGGTCGGCCTGCCTGGCACCATCCGCACTGCCGGGCTTCTCAATATCGCACTGGCATTGGTGATCTGGGTGATCGTCCGCCGTCAGACGGAGCCCGCAGCAGCGTCACCGATCGCAACGACGCCGTTCGCGGGAAAAGACGAATTGACCCGATGGTTCACGGCCGCAGCGTTCCTGACTGGCGCGGCGTCGTTCATGTACGAACTGGGCTGGATTCGAATGCTCAGCCTGGTTCTCGGCAGCTCGACACATTCATTTGAGCTCATGCTCAGCGCGTTCATTTTTGGTCTGGCATTCGGCGGACTGTATGTGCGCCGGCGCATCGAGCGAATCCGCGATCCGGTCGCCTACTTGGCCTACGTCATGCTCGCCATGGGAGCCTTGGCCGCGTTGACCTTGCCGGCTTACAACTGGACCTTTGATTTCATGGCATGGTTTTTGGGTACGTCTACGCGCAGCGCAAGCGGTTACGTCGCGTTCAACGCGATAAGCCAACTGACGGCCGCTCTGATTATGATTCCGGCGACTTTCTGTGCGGGCATGACCCTGCCGCTGCTGACGCGCGAACTCATGCGCCGCGGCACTGGCGAGCGAGCCATCGGCACGATCTATTCGGCAAACACGCTCGGCGCAATCGCTGGCGTGCTGCTGACCATCCACGTGCTCATGCCACTTGTTGGTGTCAAGGGCGTCATTTTGGGAGGCGCTGGCATCCACATGGCTCTAGGGCTGTCGCGGCTGCTTGCCAGTCGTCGCTACCCATCCGGCACCGCCGCCGTGGCCATGGCGGCGGCTGCGGGGGTGTTCGGCTTCGTCATATTTATTGTGAATTTGAATCCTGTGAAGATGGCGTCCGGAGTCTATCGCACAGGATCTGCGAATTTACCTGACGGCGCGACCGTGACTTATCTGCGAGACGGCAAGACCGCTACGATAAGTTTGATTGAGCTGGACGGGACGGTGACGATTGCCACCAATGGAAAGCCCGACGCGGGCATACAAATGGGAGCGGGCGAAGCAACGGTCGACGAGAGCACCATGGTGCTGGCCGCAGCCATACCGCTCAGCATGCACCCGCACCCGGCGCGGGTCGCGAACATCGGATTTGGATCGGGACTTACCACCCATACACTCCTCACGACCGGGCTGGTCAAACGGCTTGACTCGATCGAGATCGAGCCGCTCATGGTGGAAGCTGCGCGCAAGGGCTTTGGTCCTCGCATCAGAAATGTCTTCGAGGACCCGCGCAGCCACATTGTCTACGAGGATGCAAAGACCTTCTTTGCGAGCGTGCGTGAGCCGTACGATCTGATCATCTCGGAGCCATCCAATCCGTGGGTGAGCGGGGTCGCAACTCTATTTTCCGATGAGTTTTACGGGCGTATCGCGCAGTACCTTGCGCCTGACGGATACTTCGTACAGTGGATGCAGGTCTACGAAACCAACATGGAAATGGTCGCGTCGATCATGAAGGCGCTGGCTCCGCACTTCGGCGCGTACGCGCTCTACAATACTGACGATTCGGATATTCTGATCGTGGCGACTCGCGGCGCAGCGCTGCGCACTCCGGATGATCGCCTGCTGCAGTCGCCACAGCTGCGCGAAGAGCTAACGCGGATCGGCGTACAATCGGTCGCCGATCTTCAGTTGCGTAAGATTGGCGATAATCAGACCATTGGCCCGTTGCTGCAGGCGGTGCCGGTTCCGCCAAATTCAGACTTCTTCCCCTTTGTGGATCTCAACGCACTGCGCTTGCGCTACATGGGGAAGAACGCGATTGAACTGCCCGCACTTACCGTCTTGCCCATTCCGTTCCTGGAGTTGCTCGACGGCTCTGCGCCGCGGGGTCCAACAGTCGAGCCTGCCACGAACGGCGCACTGTTTCGGGATCGTCTTGTGCGAAGGGCTCTGGAAATTCGCCGCGCCGTATTCATCGGAAATCGCTTCAATCTGGATCCGCTCAGCGCGCTCTATCTGTCGCAGATTGACACGAGTGGGAAGCAATGTGCGGCCAAGGCAGCGCAGAATGACTGGAAAAACGCGATACGAAGCGTAAGCGACGAAACGACGGCGTATCTAAATCCGGCCGAGCTTGAGGGCATCTGGAATAAGGTCATGTCCAGCCCCTGTTATCGCGATGCGATGGGTGAACACAAGACTTGGGCGGATTTGCTGGCGGCAATCTCGCAGCGCAACGCGCCCGAGATCGTGAAGCTCGGTACCGAGCTGCTCGGACCACATCGGTCCAATTCCGGCGACGACCTCGCATATCTAACGACTATCACCACCGCTGCGCTCGTCCGGATGGGCCAGGGTGCGCAGGCACGTGACCTGCTGCAAGCACAGTGGCATCGGTTCAATCACGTCGGGCAATTTGATCTCGCGCTGAGTGAGCTGCTGGCGCTGACGCGATCGGCCGGAAGCGAAGCGATCGCACAGACGGTACCGTAACAGGCGCCATTCCGGTCAAGCAATCCCGGTCGTCCGATAGTCGGCGCGCCGCCATCGGACACCACGCTACTGCTTCCGACTCTTGCCCAGGTAGGCTGTCATGTCTTCAAATGAAAGAGGTTTGCTGATCAGGTAGCCCTGCATTTGATCACATCGCAGCAGGTGCAGTATTTTCGCCTGCTCTTCGGTCTCAACCCCCTCTGCTACGACCTCCAGCTTTAGCGCGTGGGCAAGCGAAATAATCGTCGATACAAGCGTCAAGGCACTCGAATCATCGAGCATGGACGCCACGAAAGACCGATCGATCTTGAGTTCTTCCACGGGCAACTTCGCGAGATACGCCAGGGAGGAATAGCCGGTACCAAAATCGTCGATCGAGACCCGAACCCCCAGATCTCTAAGAGTCGCCAGTTTTCCGGTGCTGTCGACGATATCGTCCATGATCATCGATTCAGTGACTTCGATGTCGATGCCCGCGTCGCTGCCGGACATGCTGAGGATATTCGACGTGGTGCGAATGAAGTCATCGCGCCGTAACTGTACGGTGGAGACATTTACTGCCACCCGAGGTGCGTTCAATCCACGCTCGAGCCACAGAGAACGGTCCGCGCACGCCTGGCGCAATACCCACAATCCTACCTGCGCAATCATTCCCATTTCTTCCAGCAGAGGAATGAACTTCATGGGTAGCACGAGCCCCCCATCCGGGCTTTGCCAGCGCAGCAGCGCCTCGATTCCCGTAATCCGTCGGGTTTTCAGATCCACCTTGGGCTGGTAATGTAGAACAAACTCCTCATGTTCGAGCGCGTGATGCAGCTTGGTTTCCAATGAACGCCTTTCTGCGATGCCTTCACTGAGCCCGCGCGTGTAGAACAGGTGTTTCTTACCTGTCGCCTTCGCATTCTTCAGCGCCGCCTCGGCGTTTCTCAACAGCGCGTCCGCGTCGCTCCCATCGTTGGGAAACATTGCAATGCCTGCGGTGGCGGAAATCCGCGTCTCGTGACCGTCGACGACAAAAGGCGCGTCCCAGCACCGCTTCCACCACTCCTCCACCGTGCGCGCAACGTCGCCTTCATATCCTATGTCTTCAATAACGGCGGCAAAATGTTCCCCGCTTATGCGTCCGATTCTATTGGCGTCGCCGACGCTGCTGATGAATCGATCAGCAACCTGGCGGAGTATTTGATCGCCTACGTGACGTCCGAACGTGTCGTTGATCGACTCAATACGCTGCGGATCCGCGATGACAAGCGCCAGTTTGCTGTTGCTGCGTTGAGCGGTGCTCACATATTGTGCAATCCGTTGGCGGAAAAATGTCCGATTCGCAAGCCCTGTCAAGGCGTCGTAGTACGCAAAGTAGTTCAACTTCTCTGCTTTCTCGATATGGTCGAGCCCGAATGAGATATCACCCGCAAGCTCGTTCAATAAGCGCATTTCCTCATCGTCGAAGAAATCAAGCTCGTCGGTGACAAGAGTCAAACATCCGACCGACTTGTTCGCGATGACGAGTGGCAGCACGACCATGGAGCGGTGGCCGCGCTCAATCATCGCCTGCAGATCGAGCACCCGGGTTATGACGACTCCAAGATCGTCGCAGATGACAGGCTTGTTGAGCCGCGACACCCTTGTGAATACCGTGTCGCCGTGGGACGTCGAGGCGATCTCGGGCCACACGCGCGTTATCAGATTGGGCGTGTCGCCGGCCGAGGCGACGGCGGTGACCCCTCCGGTATCGTCATACCAGCCGCACCAGGCGCCTCTGAAGCGGCCGCTGTCGACGGCCAGTCGGCACGCTTCTCTAAGGAGTTCATCCCGTTCGGTTACCCTGACTATCAATGAATTGACGCCGCTGAGCATGGCGTAAACCCGGTTGAGATGGTCTACCCTGGCCTCTGCCTGCCTGCGCTCAGTGACATCGGTTGCGACTCCCACAGTACGCGCTGGGATGTCTTCGTTGCCGGGAATCTTAAATGTCCGAGTAAGGATCCAGCGAATCGCCCCATCTGGTCTGACAATCCGATATTCGATTGTGGCGTTCGCTGAGATACCACCGGCATTCCATAGAGTCTCAGCGCGAATGCGTTCCTTATCGTCAGGATGAATTGAGTCGGTCCACGCCGTCGGGTTTTCATACAGGCTGCTGCAGGGATGACCCCAGATCTGTTCGTAGGCGGGACTTACATACAGCGTCTGCGAATAATCAGCCGTGATGATAAAAAACACGTCCTGGATGTTTTCCGCTACCTGCCGGAATCGTTCCTCACTTGCGCGCAGCTCGGACATGGCACGCTCGCGACTAGCCATTTCGGCTTGCAGCCGCGTAGACTGATCCTGCATTTCACGGAAGAGTTTGCTGTTCTCATAGATTCGGCCGACTTGCGCTCCGAGAACGCTCAGAACCTGTTCATCTTCCGCGCTGAAGCCATCGGCGCCGACCTTGTCGGCGAGACATAGCCAACCGTAGGTGTGTGTAAGGGAGGACAATGGGACCGCGAGAAACGCGCTGGCGGGCGGATAGCTGTCCGGCAACCCTGAATCAACATGTTGACCTTTGCCGGCTGATATGCGCCAAGGTCGCCGCCCCGTCACGACCTTCCCGAGCGCACCCGAATTGATACGCGGGCGCGCTGAAGGATTAGCGTCGAAGCTTAGGCCGCTGGTTGAAAACATTAGTGTGCCGTCACCGGTCATTTCCCCGACGGCAAGCACGGCGTATTTCGAGCCAAGCAGACTGCGCGCGCCGTGACACACGCTCTCTAGCAGCGTGAATGGATCGCGTTCCGAAGCGAGCCGCACGTTTAATTCAGTCAGAGCCGCCAGACGTGCGTTGGCAGAGCGCAGCTCAGCTGTGTTCTGCGATAGTTTGTTCGTGAGGAGCCGCAGATGCTCGCCATTGAACTGCACCGAAACAGCGTCGTCCGATCGGGTCGGTGTTGCCACCAGTGTTTCCCGGACTGCGTTAAGAATGTCTGCCGCGACTGACGGTTTCACCACCACACGAGCTACCTGACAGCTTTTCGCCAGGTTGCGCGCCGCGCGCTCGTGGTAGTGGGCAGTGTGGAAGATGACGGCTGTATGACCGACTTTCGAATCCTCGCGCAGCCGGCGTACGAATTCGAAGCCGTCCATCGAGGGCATCAGAATGTCGGATATGACGAGATC
>Ga0209736_1000752_pt1 | contig 10466 bp, 8 predicted proteins | sample BlaSpr_A8_Ref_M3_FD_187992 | JGI IMG/M metagenome (GOLD analysis project Ga0209736, IMG submission 187992) | Forest soil microbial communities from Thunder Bay, Ontario, Canada - Black Spruce, Ontario site 2_A8_Ref_M3 (SPAdes) (version 2) | ecosystem: Environmental > Terrestrial > Soil > Boreal... | reverse complement strand
CGGCGTTTTGGGGGGTGATGGCGGAGTCCAGCCAGGCGGGATTGTGTTCGTGCCAGCAGAGATTGTGGCCGCGGGCGGGGATGTGATGGGATTCGGCGAAGTTCATGAAGAAATCGGCCTGGTTGAAATCGAAGCGGTCTTGTTCGGGGTGCGTGGCGCGCCACTTCATTTGGTTTTCGGCGACCAGCGTGGAGCATTGGTCGAGAATTAGCGGGGTGAAGTCGGGGCGCCTGAGTTGCGAGTCGGAAACGGCGGTGCCGAAGAAGAGGCCTTTGGTGTGGGCAATTTCGCGGAGCTTGAGGATCTCGGCGGCGCGCGGTGAGGACGGAAGAAGGTAGGCGGCGAAAGCGGCGAGAGAGAGTTGGACGAAATCGCGGCGTTGCATGGGCGGGCTTTCCTCCAAAGAACGAAGGATGAAGATAGACATTTTTCGAGGAATTGTCACAGGAAAGTGTGGGTGTGGGCGGGCGAAGGTCGCGAAGGTAGGCCATCCAATGTCAAGGCGCAGCCAGCCGCCGGTGTTCCCCAGGAGCGGTGTCGCGAGCGATGCGGATCATCGACGCCATTACCAAAACAACCACGGTCAAAATCACGGCGATACGTACGTAGTTTCCCGCGGCCCATTCCGCCGACACCCGATTGAAGTCCGCTGCCGGACCCGTGAGCGGAGCAATAAACAGGATGGCGTTCCGGGGATAGTGAAATCGGAATGTGATCACATCGGCAAAAATCGCAAGCGCCAGGGCTCCCACCAACCTCCATCGCGTGACAGGAGCCGGCTTCCAGTTGCACACTAGCGCCAGCAGGAGGAAAAGTTGCGTGGCGGGCGATAGCACTCTGAAAAACATTCCTGGGTTGGTCGCATGATAGAATCCGCGGGCATGTTCCAAAGAAGCCGGAGCACCCTGGAAATTCGGCGCGACCGCGACGGACTCGTAAACGCCCGCTCCCAGTAACATTGCCGACAAAACCAAAGCGATAGCGGCAGAAACGAGACGCAGGTTCATTCGCAGGCTCCTTTCATTCAAATAAGAAGGCCGGGGCCGCGATGGCCAATGCAAAAACACGCGAAGTGTAGCATGGCTTTGTCGGCCGTCTCTGGTCAAATCAACTCTGGGATGAAGTGGAATGGGGATTTTAACGCAGAGTGCACAGAGGACGCAGAGAAGAGAGGAGAACACCTATCTTCTCATGGGCCTCCAGTAGCAACACCGGTGGTACCCTTTACGAGGTATCGCGGATGGATGAGGTGGAGCGATGTCTTTACGAGATCTGGCATTCGCAGGGCGAACACTTCGGAAAAGTCCGGTCTTTGCACTCACGGCCGCGCTAACCATCGCCTTGGGCGTCGGCGCGAGCACGGCCATCTTCAGCGTCACGAATGCCGTGCTGCTGCGCCCGCTTCCGTATAAAAATCCCGATCAGCTCGTCATCATCCCCACCGACATGCGCAATCGCGGCGTCAAGGACTTTCCCTTTTCCAACGCAAATTTTATCGATTTCCGCGAAGCGACTAAGGGCGAATTCCAGGGGCTCGCGGGCGTGTTCACGTTCCCGTTTACGCTGACCGGCGAGGACGGCATGCCGGAACAAGTCCACATGGGCTTTGTGACGACGAACTACTTCCAACTGGTAGGGGCGGGGATCGCGTTCGGTCGCGATTTCTCCGATGAGGACGGCCAACCGCAACCGCCTCCGCCTGCGCCAGGAACCCAATCGGCAACGCCGCCTCAGCGCTTGCCGATTATGGCGATCATCAGTTACGAATACTTTCAGCGCCGGTTCGGCTCGAATCCCGCTGTACTGGGACAATCCTTAAACAAGGGGAAACCCTTTAGTCCGCGAGTCGTCGGAGTCCTCGCGCCGCATTTTCAGATCTACTTTCCGCCATCCTCAGATTTGGAAGCTGCACCCGAGATATGGATTGCCAATCGACTCGGTTACGACGCCGCGCAACGAAACTCGGTTTCGATGCGCGTGATCGGCAGATTAAAACCGGGCATCACCATCGGACGCGCCCAAGCTGCGGCTGATCAGGTGGCCGCAGAGGCGCGGAAGAATTTCATGATCGAAAACACGGCGGGCTACGCCATCCGCGTGGAGCCGATGCGGCAGCATCTCGTCTTCGAAGTCCGCCCGGCAATTCTCGCGCTGATGGGCGCCGTAATTTTTCTTTTGCTGATTGCCTGCGCCAACGTGGCCAACCTTTTGTTGGTGCGCGGTTCCTTGCGCGAACGCGAACTGGCCATTCGCTCCGCCATCGGCGCCAGCCGGTGGGATCTGGCGCGCCAGATCCTTTCCGAAGCATTGCTGCTCGCGACCATCGGCGCGTTAGGCGGCCTCGGCATCGCCTGGCTCGGAATTCACGAGCTGCTCGCCATCGCTCCGGCCTATCTCCCGCGCCTCGATACGATCCGGATTGATTCGACGGTGCTGATCTTCACCGTAATCTCGAGCCTCGTCGCCGCTGCCATCTTTGGTCTGGCGCCGGCATGGCGCGCAGCTCGGCCAGACGTGATGATCGTTCTGCGCGGCACCAGCCGCAGTGAAGGCCTCGCTAGCGGCGGGCTCTCACGCAAGATCGTCGTGTGCCTCGAAGTCGCTCTAGCTTATGTGCTCCTCATCGGCTCGGGACTTATGGTCCGCAGCTTTCGCGAATTGCAGAGGATCGATCCCGGGTTCAATCCTCATGGCCTTCTTACGTTTCAAGTTCAGTCGGATCGATTTCTGCAGAAGCCGGAAGAACGCGCCGTCGCTACTCGCCAGCTCGAAGATCATCTGCGCACTATTCCGGGCGTTCAAAGCGTAACCGCCGCAAATCCATTTCCGCTCACTGGCGGCTTCAGCCCGATTCGCTGGGGCACCGAAGAAGCGCTTTCCGACGCGACCAAATATAGAGCCGTCGATCCTCTCATCGTGCTTCCCGGCTATTTCGAAATTATGCACACCTCTCTGATCGAGGGCCGCACATTCACCGACGAAGATAACCAGCCGGGGCGCACCTATGTCGTCGTCGATAAAATCCTGGCCGGTCTTGCGTATCCAAATCAATCGGCCGTTGGCAAGCGCATTCTTATCCGCATTCAAACGCCCGAACCCGTATGGGTCGACATCATTGGCGTTGTCGCGCACGAGCGGGGTGTATCGTTGAGCGTGCCCGGACGGGAGCAAGTTTATCTTACCGACGCATACATCGGCTCCGGCGCCACCGATCACTGGGCCCTCCGAACCGGCACCGATCCGTCGAAATACGCGAACGACGTTCGCGCTGCGATCAAGGCGTTCGACCCGCACCTCTTGATCACCGACATGCAGCCTATGGATGCTGTGATCGAAAAGGCACAAGCCGGCACGCGATTTTCGTTACTCCTCATCGGATCGTTCGCGGTAATCGCGGCGCTGCTCGCGGGCGTCGGACTCTACGGCGTGCTTGCGACCGTTGTGCGGCAGCGCACCGCGGAAATCGGCATTCGCATGGCCTTGGGTGCGCAGTCCGGCAACATTTTCCAGCTCATTGTGGGCCAGGGAGTTCGCCTCACAGGCATCGGCGTCGTCGTCGGCTTGTTTGCCGCCTTCGCCGCCACGCGGGAGATGGCTTCCATGCTGGTCGGAATTAAGGCTACCGACCCTTTGACGTTCGTCACGATGGCGGTCGTGTTCTTCTTGATCGCCGCTACTTCTTCGTGGCTGCCCGCGTGGCGGGCGGCGAGTCTCGATCCTACTGCGGCTCTTCGCGAGGAATGAAAGTCTTCGGCGCGGGGAGCTTGCAATTCAAAGCGGTTGGTGGGAGTTTACAGCCATGCATACACAACTGAACCGTCGTAATTTTCTGCTTGGGGCCGAGGCGATCGTGGTGGCTGGCTTACTGAACCGCGCGTATGCGGGCGTCTCCCCGGAAGATGTGGCGAGCGATGAGAACTACTGGAATGGCATTCGCGGCGCGTACGGACACGACCCAACGATCCTTAACCTCAACAATGGAGGTGTTGCGCCAGCGCCGGCCACGGTGCTGGAAGCCGAGATCGAAGCCATACGTTATAGCAATCAGCTTCCGAGCTATCGCATGTGGCACGACTTGGAACCAAAGATCGAAGACGTGCGCACGCGCCTGGCGCGTATGTGGAACGCTGATCCGGAATGCATTGCGATTACGCGGAATGCCAGTGAATCACTGCAGATTGCGCAGTTTGGCATTGACCTGCAACCCGGCGACGAAGTCCTGACGACCAGCCAGGACTATCCGCGGATGATCACTGCGTGGCAGCAGCGGGAGCGCAGGGAAAAGATTGTGCTCAAGCAGATGGACTTCGCCGTGCCGGTAAATCATGGGAGTGATTTAGTGAGTTTGTTCGAACAGGGAATCACGCCGCGCACCCGCGTAATCCATATGTCGCAAGTGGTGTTCATGACCGGCCAGATATTTCCCATCAAGGAGATTTGCGCCATTGCGCGGCGGCGGGGCATTACCAGCATCGTGGATGGAGCGCATGCTTTCGCTCACGTGCCGTTCCAGTTCTCGGACTTGGACTGCGATTTTTATGGCGCAAGCCTGCACAAGTGGCTATCTGCGCCTATTGGGACAGGCATGTTGTATGTACGAAAGGATCGCATCGAAAGACACTGGGCGCTGATGGCTGCGCCGCCATCGATGGACAAAAATATCCGCAAGTACGAAGAAATCGGAACACACCCTGCGGCCATGCACAACGCCACCCTGCAAGCGCTGGAGTTCCACGAGCAAATTGGCGCGGAGCGAAAATTCGCGCGGCTCTGCTATTTGAAGAATCGCTGGGCCGAACGCCTGGGCAAAGTTCCTGGGGCAAAAGTGCTGGTCGGTTTGGATGCAGGGCAGTCCGGGGCCTTTGGAACGATTCACTTCGATACGATAGAACCCGGGAAGCTGGGTGATGCGCTGTTAAGCAGGTACAACATTTTCGTTACGCCTATCGTGGCGCCCTTCCTCAACGGTATTCGGGTGAGCGCCAATGTTTACACGTCAACGGCGGAGATCGATCGGTTCTGCGATGCCGTGGAAACAATCGTCCCGCGCCTCCGATAGAACACTAGCGTTTATGAGGACCGTGTCCCCCCGCCTAAGGGCTGTACAATATTGAACAGCTAAACGTGCTTTGGTTAGGTATACTCCAGACACGGAGCATGGCGAAAAGCTGTGTCAACTTTTATTGACCATTAGAACCCGGGCGGGTTAGCTGCCTTGGATTCTAATATGGAAATTCCCTTTAATGAAAATCCTACTGTACAACCCCGATAATGGTGTGACCCGCAATTTCATGCCGCATCTTTGGATGTTTCTGCTGCAAGCACTCACACCGCCTGGGCACGAAGTGGTGCTGATCGACGGCAACGCACAGCCAATGGATGAGGAAAGTATCGCGCGCTACGTGCGTGAACAAAATATCGGACTGGTTGGCATCGGTGCGATGACCAGGATGATCGCCAAGGCTTATCGCATGGCGGACGCAGTGCGCGCCGCTGGAGTAAAGGTCGTAATGGGCGGCCCGCACGTCACGGAAATGGCCGATGAGGCGCTCGGGCGTGACGGTGGCGCGCGCCACGCGGATGCGGTTGCTCTCGGCGAAGCGGATGAGACATGGCCCAGAATCGTGGAAGATGCCGCGCGCGGCACGCTCAAGGATGTCTATGCGCCAGTGGACGACTTTGGCCAGGAGCGCAAACCATCCCTGCAGCCCTATCCGGAGATTCCCTGGGACAAAATCAAGTTGGAGCAATTCAATTTGCTCCCGGGAGTATTGCATCCGCTGCTCAAACGGGTGGGCGCTGGTTGGGGAACCTTTCGAATTATTCCGGTAGAGTCCGGGCGGGGTTGCCCTTACGGATGTGAGTTTTGCACCGTGACGGGGTTTTTCGGCGACTCCATCCGCTTTCGCAGCAATGAAAGCGTAGTGAACGAACTTTTGCTGCTGAAAGCGCGCGCGAAGGAGGAGGGCGGCCAGATTGCCGTATTTTTCATCGACGACAATTTTGCCATCAACGTAAAGCGCACAAAATCATTGCTACGAGACATCATCGCAGCTAACGCACAAGTGCATTGGGTCGCCCAGATCAGCGCCAACCTGCTGCGCGATGAGGAACTCGTTGACCTGATCGCGGCGGCGGGAGGCAAGTGGATTTTCATCGGCATGGAATCCATCGATCCGGCCAACCTTGCCGACGTAAAAAAAGGCTTCAACAAGCCTGGCGAATATGCCGTGGTGCTCGACCGGCTCGCCCGGCGCAACGTTTTTGCCATCACTTCTTTTATCTTTGGCATGGACAATGACACGCGTGGCGTGGCGGAGCGAACGATGAAGGAAATTCGCACTTGGCCACCGGGACTGCCGATCTTTGGTTTGATGACCCCACTGCCTGGGACTCCCCTGTACAAAAAGCTGGAAACCGCGGGGCGGCTCACACGTCCGAAACACTGGCAAGAGTTCATTCCCTTTGCGATGGCTCATACGCCGCTGAAGATGAGCATCGATGAAGCTCACAACGAGGTACGCATTGGGTGGGCCAGCTCTTACAGTCCCGAGGCCATCGAAAAGGCGGTAGATTCGCTGAACCACAAGCCGCTGGGTTATCGCATCAACATCCTTATTGCACGCCTCTGCTTTCGGGGAATTTATTTTCCGCAAATGGGCCGCTTCGCCTGGTTGAAGACGATCCTTGAGAATCGGCGCACAATTTTCAAACTCGTAAAGCAGGGGTTCGGAGGAGGGCTGCACGCCGCGGTGCCGCCAGTCACGATCCAGCCGGTCACGGAGCAGCGGCCCTGAGGCCGGCGTTTTTTCAACGAAAGATTGTTGTTCGCGGAGAGTTGTTTTAGCCCCGGGCAAGTTTTGCGCTCTAGGAGCATCCACTGAGAACGCAACTAAAGATTTGTACCGAAGCGGATTACCTGCGGGCTCACCTGACCGTGATTGTAGGAGATTCTCGCCGCAGGAATCCGGCGTTCCACAGTCTCAAACAGCGGGTGACGTCGATGTTGAAGAAATGGATTACGGCGGATGCCGTTAGGCATGAGGAAATCATCGACGACAAATTCGGTGACGAAGATTGAGGTGTGGACCAAGTGGGATAGGAATTTTACACAGAGGATTCTGAGGCCACAGAGGGCACGAAGAAGCCGGAGATGGGGATTCGTATTGCGGGATGGAGACTTGACGCGGGGCTAGGCTAGGCGCGGGCGGCGGACGACTGTTCCAGGACGCGGCGGTAGTAGGCTTCGTAGGCGGGGATGACGTCGTTGGCGCAGAATTTTTTCTTGGCGTTGATGCGGGCGTTGTGGCCCATTTCGCGGCCGCGGTCGGAGCGGGAGAGAATTTCGAGGGCGTAGCGGGCCGCTTCTTTCACGTCGCCCGGTTCCACTAAAAATCCATCTATACCGTGCTCGACGACTTCGGGGACGCCGCCGACGTTTGTGGCGATGACGGGGACTTCGCAGGCCATGGCTTCGAGAGCGGCTAGGCCGAAGGATTCCAGCTGCGAGGGCATTAGGAAAAGGTCGGCGCAGGCTAGTTTTTCATAGACTTGGTCTTGTTTGCCGAGGAAGAGAACGTCCTTTTGAAGTTTTTTCTTGCGCATGAGGTATTCGGCGGCGCCGCGGTCTGGGCCATCGCCGATTAGTACTAGTTTGGCGGGCATTTTGGCGCGGACCAGGGCGAAGATTTCGACTACGTCCGTGAGGCGCTTTACGGGGCGAAAATTCGAGAGATGCATGAGGATGGGTTCGCCGTTGGGGGCCCATTGTTCGCGCAGGCCGGGTTGCGGTTTGCGCGTGTAGAGGTCGCAATTTACGAAATTGGGGATGACCTCGATGGGGCGCTTGATATCGAAGTCTTTGAGAGTTTGCTGGAGAAGATAGTTTGAGATCGCCGTGACGCCGTCGCTTTGCTCGATGGAGAATTTAGTGATGGGGAGATAACTGCGGTTGCTGCCAACCAGAGTGATGTCGGTGCCGTGGAGCGTGGTGATGAAGGGGAGACGACGCGGGGCGGCCATGGAACGGGCCAGGAGCGCGCTGACAGAATGGGGAATGGCATAGTGGACGTGGAGGAGGTCGAGTGTCTCGGACTCGAAGACTTCGAGCATCTTGGTGGCGAGGGCTAGTGTGTAAGGCGGATGATCGAAAAGCGGGTAGCTGGCGACTTCCACTTCGTGAAAATGGATGTGCGGGTCGTTGGGATTCATGCGGATGGGCGGGGCGTAGCTGATGAAATGGACGTCGTGGCCGCGGGCGGCGAGCTCCTGGCCAAGCTCAGTGGCGACGACTCCGGAGCCGCCGTACGTTGGGTAACAGGTGATCCCGATTTTCATGAAAGAGGATCTCCGGGGTCCTCAGTTGTTTCTCGCGGGAAGATAGGGCAGCATTCTACCGGCAAAGCGCGACCTCGAGGGAACTTAGAGATTATTAACATACGTCGCTGAACAGGCTCTCGATTTGGCCGCAAAGGCACTCCATTAGACGCGGGAGGTGGTGAAACCGTGACACGACTTGCGGGGAAGGTAGCGCTGATTACGGGCGGGGGAACTGGGATTGGGCGGGCGATCGCTCTGGCGTTTGCGCGAGAAGGTGCGAAGGTCGCGGTAGCGGGACGGCGTAAAGAGAAGCTGCAAGAGACGCTGCGCGAGCTGGAAAAGCGGGGAGGCGAAGGGCTGGCCATTGCCTGTGATGTTGCGCAGGCTAAGGATGCTGGGCGTGCGGTGCGGGAGACGGCGAAGGCGTTTGGGAAATTGAATGTGTTGGTGAACAATGCCGGGGTTTTGCACGCGTCGACGATTGAAGGCATTACGGAAGAGCAGTGGGACAAGCTGATGACGATCAATTTGAAAGGGCCGTTTTTGATGTGCCGCGCGGCGCTGCCGGAGTTTCGGAAGGCGGGGGGTGGGGCGATTGTAAATGTGAGCTCAGTGCTGGGATTGGTGGCGATGAAGGATCGCGCGGCTTACTGCGCCTCCAAGGGCGGAGTGACTTTGCTGACGAAGGCGATGGCGCTCGATCACGCGCATGAGAATGTGCGGTCGAACTGCATTTGTCCGTCGATTGTGGAGACCGAATTGGTGCAGGGATTGTTTGCGGCTTCGGAAGAGGGAAAAGCCTTGCGCAAAGCAAGGATTGGGCAGATTCCGCTGGGGCGGATGGGGCGGCCCGAAGATGTGGCGGAAATGGCTGTGTTTCTGGCGTCAGAGGAATCGAGCTGGCTGACGGGCGCGGCGATTCCTTTGGATGGCGGGCTTTCGGCGTACTGAGAGGAGCATGAGGACTTCATGAAGTCAGAATTGCTCAATGATCTGAAGAAATATGAAGCGGCGCTGCGCCGCAAAACGAACGAAACCGGAGCGACCTCGCTGCTGGGGCTCTCGCTGGAGAGTTTAGAGAAGGGGCGTGTCGTTTTTACGATGAAGGTGAAGCCGCGGCACAAGCAATTTCATGGGGTGGTGCACGGAGGAGTTTTGGCTACCGTTGCGGACACCGTGGCGGCCATCGCGGCCTATACGACGGTTCCGAAGGGAACGGAGATCGCCACAGTGGAAATGAAGATAAACTTTCTGGAGGCAGTGCCCGGGGGGCGAATCAAGGCCGAGGGGCGCGTTTTGCGGACGGGGCGAAATTTCGTTGTTACGGAATGCGAAATTTACAAAGAAGATGGCAAAATGGCCGCCAAAGCGCTACTTACATTTGGAGCGGCTCGCGGACATTCGATCGCCCCGCGGTAAACTTTCGAGAAGCTAAAAGATTATTCGTCGCCGCCGGATGCGGCTTCTTCGCCATCTTTGTGGACATACTTGATAACGCGCTTGAAGATGAGCAAATTCGGGCTGCCTTGGCGCGTGAGCTTGATGCAATCGCGGTCATACCATTCGACCGTGCCGCGAAGCGACTCGCCATTGTCGAGCACCACGACCATTTGGGTATGGCTCTGCATCTGCTTGACCCAGTAGAAGTTCTCGGCGTGGGTCGTCTCCGGGGGCGCGGGCTTTTTGCTGGGCGCAGGGCCGTTGTGGGATATTCTCTGCGGCGGCTGCTCCTTCACGTCCGGAAATCCCGGGCGAAACAATCTGCGGTTCACCATGACTTCTCCTTGCAGCTAACGGTGGGGTTGGTTCAATGGGTGAGATGCATGGCTGAGGCGCTGGGTTACAGCCGAAGGCAGAAAAATTTGCCGTTGAAATAAAAGGACCTAAGTCATCTTAAATCAGGGGATAAGACACAAAGAATTAAGACTCGGGCGCGAGCGAAGCGGCTAGAGCGTCCAGGCCGAGCTGACGATTCAGGTTACGGCGAGCGCCGAAATGTAGCTCGTCGAAACCGGCAATGGCGCGCATCACCCAGCGCGAATCGATCGAACGGGCGAGCGCTTCGAGGTCTTTGGCCAATGCAACATTGCGCAGCGCAGGGTGCTTTAGTCCGGATGTGAGCTCAAGGAGATCAGAGAGCAGCCCGT
>Ga0209736_1000751_pt1 | contig 10472 bp, 7 predicted proteins | sample BlaSpr_A8_Ref_M3_FD_187992 | JGI IMG/M metagenome (GOLD analysis project Ga0209736, IMG submission 187992) | Forest soil microbial communities from Thunder Bay, Ontario, Canada - Black Spruce, Ontario site 2_A8_Ref_M3 (SPAdes) (version 2) | ecosystem: Environmental > Terrestrial > Soil > Boreal... | reverse complement strand
AGCTATGCCGCCTATGCCGGCGGCCAGATTTCGGTCGTGATCTTGGTGGCGCTGTTCGTGACGCTGATTCCCACCACCATCGGCGCGCTATTGTCGGCGATCGGCATCGCCGGCATGGACCGGCTGGTGCGCTTCAACGTGCTGGCGATGTCGGGCCGTGCGGTAGAGGCCGCCGGCGACGTCGACACGCTGCTGCTCGACAAGACCGGCACCATCACGCTCGGCAACCGCCAGGCCACGGCGTTCCGTCCCGTCCGCGGCGTCACCGAGCAGGAGCTTGCCGATGCGGCGCAGCTTGCCTCATTGGCCGACGAGACGCCAGAAGGCCGCTCGATCGTGGTGCTGGCGAAGGAAAAATACGGCATCCGCGGCCGCGACATGGCCGAGCTTGCCGCGACCTTCATTCCGTTTACCGCGCAAACCCGCATGAGCGGCGTCGACGCCAGCGGTTCGTCGGTCCGCAAGGGCGCGGTCGATGCGATCCTGAACTATGTCGATGGCGGCGGCGAAATGCGCGCCGTGGCGTCTGGAAACGCTGTCCGCGCGCTGCAGCCGTCGGTCCATTCCGACGTCGGCCGGGAGATCCAGGCGATATCGGACGAAATCTCGAAATCGGGCGGTACGCCGCTCGCTGTCGCGAAAGATGCGCGGTTGCTCGGCGTCATCCACCTCAAGGATATCATCAAGGGCGGCATCCGCGAGCGCTTTGCCGAGTTGCGCCGCATGGGAATTCGCACCGTGATGATCACCGGCGACAACCCGATGACGGCGGCGGCGATCGCGGCCGAAGCCGGCGTCGATGATTTCCTGGCGCAGGCGACGCCTGAAGACAAATTGAAGCTGATCCGCGACGAGCAGGCCAAGGGCAAGCTGGTGGCGATGTGCGGCGACGGCACCAATGACGCGCCGGCGCTCGCCCAGGCCGACGTCGGCGTCGCCATGAATACCGGCACCCAGGCCGCGCGCGAGGCCGGCAACATGGTCGATCTCGACTCCAACCCCACAAAACTGATCGAGGTGGTGGAAATCGGCAAGCAATTGCTGATGACCCGTGGCGCGCTGACCACGTTCTCGATCGCCAACGACGTGGCGAAATATTTCGCCATCATCCCGGCGATGTTCCTGGCGTTCTATCCGCAGCTTGCCGTGCTCAATATCATGCATCTGGCGAGCCCGCAAAGCGCCATCCTTTCGGCCATCATCTTCAACGCGCTGATCATCATCGCGCTGATTCCGCTGGCCCTGAAGGGCGTCGCCTACCGCGCCATCGGCGCCGGCGCGCTGTTACAGCGTAACCTGATGGTCTACGGCCTCGGCGGCATCATCATTCCGTTCATCGGCATCAAGGCGATCGACCTCGTCATCGCCGCCTTGCACCTGGTCTGAACGTCATTGCGAGGCGCGAAGCGACGAAGCAATCCAATCTTGCCGGGGTTCCATGGATTGCTTCGCTTCGCTCGCAATGACGGAAAACACTTTGGAGAGACATCATGTTGAAAGAAATTCGCCCCGCCATCATCGTCCTGATCGCGCTGACGCTGATCACGGGCCTTGCCTATCCGCTCGCCATGACCGCCATTGCCGGCGTGATCTTCCCGAAACAGGCGGCGGGCAGCCTGATCGAACGGGACGGCAAGGTGGTCGGCTCCGCCCTGATCGGGCAGGAGTTCAAGGACGACAAATACTTCCATGGCCGGCCCTCGGCCACGACGGCGCCGGATCCCGCCGATGCCACCAAGACGGTGCCGGCGCCCTACAATGCGGCCAATTCGGGCGGCTCCAACCTCGGCCCGACCAGCAAGGCCCTGAATGACCGGGTCAAGGAAGACGTCGACAAGCTGAAGGCCGAGAATCCGAAAGCCCCCGTTCCGATCGATCTCGTCACCACGTCGGCGAGCGGCCTCGATCCGGATATCTCGCCGGAAGGCGCGCTATTCCAGGTGCCGCGGGTTGCCAAAGCGCGCAATATGCCGGAAGACCGTGTCCGCGCGCTGGTCACGGACAATACCCAGGGCCGCCTGGCCGGGCTGCTCGGCGAGCCGCGCGTCAACGTGCTGGCGCTGAACCTGGCGCTGGACCGTGCCGCAGCCAAATAGAGCCACCTAGGCGGTATCAGGCGTGAGGACTATATTGCCGTATGGCAAATCAGCGTCGCGACCCTGAAAAAAGACCCTCGCCGGACGCGCTTCTGGAAGCCGCCCGGCGAGCGAGCGAGCAGGCCGGCCGGCTCAAGATCTTCGTCGGCGCCGCCCCCGGTGTCGGCAAGACCTATGAAATGCTGCAGAGTGCACATGCCAAGCTCAAGGCCGGCGCCGATGTCGTGGTCGGCGCGGTCGAGACCCACGGGCGCGCGGAGACCGAAGCGCTGCTGCAGGGCCTCGAAGTCCTGCCGCGCAAACGGCTCGAATATCGCGACCAGATCCTCGAGGAGATGGATCTCGATGCACTGATCGCGCGCCATCCGCAGATCGCGCTGGTCGACGAACTGGCCCACACCAACGCCCCCGGCAGCCGCCATCCGAAGCGCTATCTCGACGTCGAGGAACTGCTGTCCCACGGCATCGACGTCTATACCGCGGTCAACATCCAGCATATCGAAAGCCTCAACGACGTGGTCGCCCAGATCACGCATGTGCGGGTGCGCGAGACCGTGCCGGATTCGGTGTTCGACCGGGCCGACGCGATCGAACTGATCGATCTCACGCCGGACGACCTGATCCAGCGGCTGAAGGAAGGCAAGGTCTACGTCCCCAAGCAGGCCGAGCGCGCGCTTGAGCATTATTTCTCGCCGGGCAATCTGACCGCGCTGCGCGAGCTGGCGTTGCGGCGCACCGCCGAGCGGGTCGACGAACAGTTGCTCAACCATATGCAGGCCAATGCGATCGCCGGCCCCTGGGCCGCGGGCGAGCGCATCCTGGTATGCCTCAGCGAGGATCCGCGTTCGGCAGGGCTCGTGCGTTACACCAAGCGGCTGGCGGACCGTCTGCACGCGCCGTGGACTGCCGTCAGCATCGAGACCCGGCGCAGCCTGCAACTGACCGACGAGCAACGCGACCGGCTGGCCGATACCTTGCGGTTGGCGGAAGCGCTGGGCGGCGAGGCGCTGACCATTCCCGGCGTCGGACGCCGTATTGCGGACGATGTCATCAATTTCGCGCATGCCAATAATGTGACCCAGATCATCATCGGCAAGTCGACCCGTTCCTGGTGGTTTGAACTGATGCAGGGCTCGGTGGTGCATGACCTGGTGCGGCGCGCCGGCAATATCAGCGTCAACGTGATCGCCGGCGAGGAACTGGCGGCGGAGCCCGTTCCAAAGAAGACGGTGCGCACGGCCGAGCGTCCGGAGCCGTTCGATCCGATACCCTATGCGGTGGCACTGCTGTTCGTTGCCGTCGCGCTTGGCGTCGGCGTCGCCATCCATCCGGGGTTGGGCATCGAGAATGTCGACCTGGTGTTTCTGACGGCCGTCGTTGGGGTCGCTGTCCGTTACGGGCTGTGGCCGTCGCTATTCGCCAGCGTCGTCTCGTCGCTATGCTACAATTTCTTCTTTTTGCCGCCGGTCTACACCTTCACCATCACCGATCCGAACAATATCGCGGCGTTCTTCTTCTTCATGCTGATCGCGATCCTGGTTTCCAACGTCGCGGCGCGGGTGCGCACCCAGGCCGTCTCCGCGATCGGCAGGGTGCGGACCACCGAATCGCTTTATGCCTTCAGCCGCAAGCTCGCGAGCACCGCAACGCTCGACGACGTGTTGTGGGCGACCGCCTACCAGACCGCATTGATGCTCCGGGTGCGCGTGGTGCTGCTGCTGTCCGAGGACGGTGTGCTGACTGTGAAAGCGGGCTATCCGCCCGAGGACGAACTGGACAAGGCCGATCTGGCGGCCGCGAACTGGGCCTGGGGCAACGACCGCCCGGCCGGGCGCGGTTCGGACACGCTGCCGGGGGCCAAGCGCCTGTTCCTGCCGATGCGAACCGGACGCGGGCCGATCGGCGTCATCGGCATCGACGACGACAGGTCAGGGCCGCTGCTGACACCGGACCAGCGCCGGCTGCTCGATGCGCTGATGGACCAGGGCGCGCTGGCGATCGAGCGGGTGCTGTTGGTCGAGGACATGGATCGCGTCAAGCGCACCGTGGAATCCGACCGCCTGCGCTCGGCGCTCTTGACCTCGATCTCGCACGATCTGAAGACTCCATTGGCCTCGGTGCTCGGCGCCGCCTCGACCATGCGCGATCTCGCCAGCGGGCTTTCGGACGCTGAAAAGCGCGATCTGCTCGCCACCGTGATCGACGAGTCCGAGCGGCTCAACCGCTTCATCGCCAATCTGCTGGACATGACCAAGCTGGAATCCGGTGCCATCGTGCCGAACACCGCGCTCCACGATATCGGCGAGATCGTCGGCAGCGCCTTGCGGCGCGCCAGCAAGATACTGGTGCACCACCGGGTGTCGCTCGAGCTCACCGCCGATCTGCCGATGCTCGAGCTTGACGCGGTCCTGTTCGAGCAGGTGCTCTTCAATCTTCTGGACAACGCGGCCAAATATGCCCCCGCCGACACCACGATATCGATCAGGAGCCTGCGGGAGCGAGATTCAGTATCGCTGCAGGTCATCGACGAGGGCGACGGCATTCCTGCGGCGGAGCTGGAAAGCGTGTTCGACAAATTCTATCGCGCGCAGAAAGGCGACCATATTCGCCCCGGCACCGGCCTTGGCCTTGCGATTTCCCGCGGTTTCGTCGAGGCCATGCACGGCACGATCTCGGCCGCCAATCGCGCCGACCGCAGCGGCGCCGTACTGACGATCCGGCTGCCGATCCCGGCGGCCACCGACGCGCTGGATACCGCCGCATGAATGCCACCCCGATCAAGGTCCTTGTCATCGACGATGAACCGCCGATCCGCAAACTGCTGCGGATGGGGCTGAGCACGCAGGGCTATGAAATCCTGGAAGCCTCCAACGGCAAGATCGCGCTGGAATTGCTGGCGCAGGATCCTGCCCTCATCGTTCTCGATCTCGGCCTGCCGGATATCCAGGGCCATGAATTGCTGCGCATGATCCGCGGGCGCAACGACGCCGTGCCGATCGTGGTGCTGTCGAGCCGCGGCGACGAGGCCGGCAAGGTGCAGGCGCTCGACCTCGGCGCCGACGATTACCTGACAAAACCGTTCGGGATGGATGAACTGCTGGCCCGCATGCGCGCGGCATTGCGGCATCAGTTGCAGGTCCATGGCGAGCGCCCGGTGTTTCGATCCGGCGACCTTTCCGTCGATCTGGTGCGCCGCCTCGTCAAGGTCGGCGAACGCGACGTCAAGCTGTCGCCGAAAGAGTATGAATTGCTGCGGGTGCTGGTGCAGCACGCCGGCAAGGTCTTGACCCACCGCTTTCTCCTGAAGGAGCTGTGGGATGAACTGACCGATGCGCAATACCTGCGGGTCTATGTGCGGCAACTGCGGCAGAAGATCGAGGTCGATCCGGAGCGACCGCAATTCGTGCTGACGGAAACCGGGATCGGCTATCGGCTGAGAGCGGCGGATTGATGGGCGGTAGATGGTTTATCGGCCTTCGATCCCCTCGTGCACGCCTCTGAGACCCGATCCATGCTTTTAACGATGCACCTTGCTGGAGTAACCATGCAAATCTCCGATCTGCTGTCGCCGACGGACGTCATGATCGACGTTCGGGCTTCGAACAAGCGGCTGCTGTTGCAGGAATTCGCGGCCAAAGCTGCTGACAGTCTCGGCCTGCATGTCGACCAGATCGCGTCCTGCCTTCTCAAGAGGGAAGAGCTCGGATCGACCGGAATAGGGCGTGGCGTAGCGATTCCGCATGCCCGGCTGCCGGATTTGCAACGGCCTTACGGGCTGCTGGCGAAACTGAAGCAGGGAATCGAATTCGATGCCATCGACGGGCACGCGGTCGACATCGTGTTTGTTCTCCTCTTGCCGGCGGGCGCGGAGAATCTGCAGCTTGCGGCGCTGGCGCTGGTGGCGCGGACGTTAAGACCCTCGGAGAATCTGGTTCGATTGCGCGCCGCAAGGAATGTTTCCGAGCTTTACTCGGCTATAGCCTGACGGTCGACAAAGCCGATAGCAGGCGAGGGCAGGGACCCGAACCGGGAACCATCAGCCTCCGCGAAGATTATTTTCCCGCAACCGGGAGAATATTCATGGCACGAAAATATTCGAGGAAGGCATCCGCCAAGGTCGGGCGCGCGATGAAGAAGCGCAAGTCCGGGACACTGAAGAGCGGCCGTTCGGGCCGCAAGGTCAAGAGCCGCAAGCAGGCGATCGCTATCGGTCTTGCCGAGGCGCGGCGTGAGGGCGCGAAAGTCCCGAAGAAGGCGCCGAAGAAAAGGAAGTCGGCGAAGAAGCGGAAGGCGAAGAGGTAGCGTTGGTTGTTCGTCATGGCCGGGCTTGTCCCGGCCATCCACGTCTTTCTTGCTTGGTTGATGCAAGACATGGCTGCCCGGGACATCTGGGCGAAGACGTGCTTCGCGCTTATGCCCGGGCATGACGAGCCTGGCGCTCCTAGCCAGCCTTGCGCGCTCGCGTCGGCGAGCGATGCGCCTTTTTGGCAGCACGATGCCCGGTTCGCCGCGCCGGGGTATGACGTTTCGTCGAAGCCCTGCCTTTCAGACTTTGCTTGAGCGCGTCCATCAGGTTGACGACGTTGCTCGGCTTTTCCTCAGGCTCGGCGGCCTTGACCGGCTTGCCGGCGGCCTTGCGCTTGACCAGCGTTTTCAAGGCGGTCTCGTATTCGTCCTTGAATTTCGAGGGATCGAAATGCGCGGCCTTGCTGTCGAGGATGTGGCTGGCGAGTTCGATCATGTCCCTGGAGATCTTCGGATTCGGGATGTCGTCGAAATATTCATGTTCGTCGCGCACCTCATAGGGATAGCGCAAGGTGATGCCGAGCAGGCCCTTGCCCAGCGGCTCGATCGCGATGATATGCTCGCGGTTGGTCAGAACGATGCGCGCCAGCGCGACGCGGCCCTTGTTCTTCATGGCGTCGCGGATTACCGCAAAGGCGTCGAGACCGGCCTTGCCGTCGGGCGCGATGTAATAGGGGTGGTTGATATAGCGCTCGTCGATTTCGTCCTTTGGCACGAAGCTGTCGATATCGATGGTATGGTTGCTTTCGATCTGGACGGCTTCCAATTCGTCCTTTTCGACCTCGACATATTCGCCCTTCTTCAATTCATAGCCGCGGCCCTTCTGATCGCTTTCGACGACGTCGCCGGTTTCGGTATCGACCATCTGCTGCTTCAGCCGGTTTCCGGTTTCCTTGTTGATCATGTGGAAGCGGGTCTTTTCGACCGAGGTGGTGGCTGGATAAAGCAGCACCGGGCATGACACCAAAGAGAGTTTCAGGGAGCCTTTCCAATAGGCGCGAGCGGCCATTACAATCTCCGGCGTGTTATGGGTTAATGAATTCGGGAACTTTCAACGGCTGTTGGGGGTTTTGGTTCCGGACGCTTGCCGTCGGGTGACGGCGCCGCTGTTTCATTTGCGCAGGATTGCACCGTGTCCTTGAGAAATCTTTCCACCTATCGAAAGAAGCGCGATTTCGAGCAGACCGCCGAGCCCAGCGGCGATACGCCGGTCAAGCCATCGAAGCGCCGGCGGTTCGTGATCCAGAAGCATGACGCGAGCCGGCTGCACTACGATCTCAGGCTCGAAGACGACGGCGTCTTCAAATCCTGGGCGGTGACGAAGGGGCCGTCGCTCGATCCGCGCGACAAGCGGCTGGCGGTGGAGGTGGAGGATCATCCGCTCGACTACGGCGATTTCGAAGGCACCATTCCGAAGGGTCAATATGGCGGCGGCACCGTGCAACTGTGGGACCGCGGCTATTGGGAATCCGACGATCCCGAAAAAGGGTACAAGAAGGGCGACCTGAAATTCACGTTGCACGGCGACAAGCTGCACGGCAGCTGGGTGCTGGTGCGGATGCGCAACGACCGCAGCGGGGGAAAGCGCACCAACTGGCTGCTGATCAAGCACCGCGACGAGTTCGCCAAGGAAGGCAAGGCCAACAACATCCTGGACGACGATCGATCGGTCGCGTCCGGACGGACCATGGACCAGATTGCCGCCGGCAAGGGCAAGGCGCCAAAACCGTTCATGACCGCGAAGTCGAAACGCGCGCGCGCGGACGCGGTGTGGCATTCGAACCGTGGCGATGACGTCCTGTCGACGCCCGCGCCGGCGACGGAGCTGAAGGGCAAGAAGGTCGCCGCGATGCCCGATTTCGTCGCGCCCGAGCTTTGCACTCCGGTCGAGCGTCCGCCCAACGGGGAAGGCTGGTGCCACGAGATCAAATTCGACGGTTACCGCGTGCAATTGCGCGTCGAGGACAGCGACGCAAGGCTGAAGACCCGCAAGGGCCTCGACTGGACCGAGAAGTTCGAAGCCATCGCGAAGGAGGGAAGCGTACTCCCGGATGCACTGATCGACGGCGAGATCGTCGCGCTCGACCATAACGGCGCGCCGGATTTTTCATCGCTGCAGGCCGCCCTGTCGGACGGCAAGACCGACGATCTGATCTTTTATGCCTTCGATCTGTTGTTTGCCGATGGCGAGGATCTGCGCCGGCTGCCGCTTGGCGAACGAAAAGCCCGCTTGAAGAAATTGCTGGAGGCCCGGCCCAAGAGCAAAGCCAAATCGATCCGCTATGTCGAGCATTTCGAAACCGGCGGCGACGCCGTCCTGCAATCGGCCTGCAAGCTGGCGCTGGAAGGCATTGTCTCGAAAAAGCTCAGCGCGCCCTATCGCTCCGGCCGTTCCGAAAGCTGGACCAAGGCCAAATGCCGGGCCGGACATGAGGTCGTGATCGGCGGCTGGAAGACCACAGGCGGCAAATTCCGTTCGCTGATGGCCGGCGTTCATCGCGGCGATCATCTGGCCTTTGTCGGCATGGTCGGCACCGGATTCGGGCAGGACAAGGTCAAGCGCATCATGCCGGCGCTGAAGAAAGCGGCCTCCGACAAGAGCCCGTTCGGCGGCAAGGATGCGCCGCGCAAGACCCGCGATGTGCATTGGCTGAAGCCCGAACTCGTCGCCGAGATCGAATTCGCCGGCTTTACCGACGGCGGCAATATACGGCAGGCTGCGTTCAAGGGGCTGCGCCAGGACAAGCCGGCCGACGAGGTCGTTGCGGAAAGGCCGGCCATGACCAAGATCGCCAAACCATCCGGGAAGCCCGCAGCCAAGACCAGCAAGCCGCAGCCCGCCCAGGCGACCGGCAAATCCGCCGAGGTCATGGGCGTGGTGATCTCGAAGCCGGACAAGGAGCTGTGGCCGGACGCCGGCGACGGCAAACCTGTAACAAAACTCGACCTCGCCCGCTATTTCGAGGCGGTCGGCGGCTGGATGATCGGCCATCTCAAGGGCCGGCCTTGCTCCATCGTCCGCGCCCCCGATGGCATCGGCGGCGAAAAGTTCTTTCAGCGCCACGCCATGCCCGGCACCTCGAACCTGCTGGAACTGGTAAAAGTCTCCGGGGATCGCAAACCCTATTTGCAGATCGATCGGGTGGAAGGTCTCGCCGCAGTGGCACAGATCGGCGGCCTCGAACTGCATCCCTGGAATTGCGCGCCGTTTGCGCCCGACGTGCCGGGACGGCTGGTGTTCGATCTAGACCCTGCGCCGGAGGTCGAATTTACCGATGTGATCGAAGCGGCCAAGGACATGCGGCAGCGTCTCGCCGATGTCGGGCTTGAGAGTTTCTGCAAGACCACCGGCGGCAAGGGGCTTCATGTGGTGACGCCGCTGGCCTACAGCGCGAAAGACAAGGTGACGTGGAAGGAAGCAAAAACGTTTGCGATGGGGATTTGCCAGTGGATGGCCAATGAAGAGCCCGAGCGCTATCTGCTCAACATGTCGAAGAAGCTGCGCAAAGGAAAGATCTTCCTCGATTATCTGCGCAACGACCGCATGGCCACCGCCGTCGCGGTGCTGTCGCCGCGCGCCCGCGAAGGCGCCACGATTTCGATGCCGCTGACCTGGCCGCAGCTGCGCGGCGACCTCGATCCCAAACGCTATACGGTTCGCACCGTGCCGGCGCTGCTCGCCAAAACCAAGGCATGGCAAGGGTATGAAGACGCGGCGTCGTCGATCAAACCCGCGATCAAGAAGCTGGCGGAGAAAATCTAACCCTCGTCATCTACGATGCGCAATTGCACATCGTGGATGCGCCGCCGGGGAAGAAGAGGCGGCAGGCAATGCGACAGCTAGGCAAACGGCCTATTTCGTCTTCCGCGAGCGCAAAAATTGGTGGCGCGGCGGGAATATTTGGCGTCATTCCCCGATCTGCTGCAGTTCGGGGAATGACGAGGTTATTCGATGTTAGCCTTTAATTCTGTGCGGCCTACAGCCTTCCCAACAGCAACAGGATCAACAGAATCACGACCACCAGGCCGAGGCCGCCGCCGCCGTAATATCCGGTGCCGTAGAACGGGCCG
>Ga0209736_1000750_pt1 | contig 10476 bp, 9 predicted proteins | sample BlaSpr_A8_Ref_M3_FD_187992 | JGI IMG/M metagenome (GOLD analysis project Ga0209736, IMG submission 187992) | Forest soil microbial communities from Thunder Bay, Ontario, Canada - Black Spruce, Ontario site 2_A8_Ref_M3 (SPAdes) (version 2) | ecosystem: Environmental > Terrestrial > Soil > Boreal... | reverse complement strand
ATGCGTAGATCGTCGGCAATCGTACCGGCTAGGCAGGCGGAAATTTGCCCGCGGGTAACGCGGCGCAATGGTCGTAGATGGCCGACGGCCGGGTGAACCACACCTTTTCCTTCTCTGGATGGCTGACGATGTGCTGCAACGCCTCGCGGAGCATGCGGAGCCTGTAGGGCTGACCTACGATCATCGTGTGCAATGCGATGCCGCATACGAGCGGCTGTTTTGCCGACTGGCGTAGCAGTTCTTCGAATTGACCTATGATGAAGTCACGGAATTCTTCCGGCGAGTGATGCCTCACCAGAATCTGCGGGCTGTCGTTGATCTCGATCGGGTACGGGACGCTCATGATTGGACCGGAGCGCGTCTTCATCCAGAGCGGCTGATCGTCGGCCGGCCAGTCCATCAGGAAATCGAACCCGACCTCCTTCAAGAGGTCGGGCGTGTGGTGCGTGGACGCCATCCATGGCGCCATCCAGCCTCTCGGCGGCTTTCCGGATGCACGCTCGATCGCGTCGCGAACCTCCTGCAGGAATCGCCTCTCGTCAGCTTCCCACATGTGGCTATGACGCTCCGCGTTGGTGCGGCCATGCCCAATGAATTCATCGCCGCGCGCTTTCAATGCGTCGACGATACGGGGCGCATAGTCGAAAACCGCCGTGTTGATCAGGTGAGCCGCCGGGAGGTTCAATTCATCGAACAATTCGAGGCAGCGCCAAACGCCAACCCTGTTGCCGTAATCGCGCCAGGCGAAGGTCCGGGGGTCTGGAGCCGCGCCTGCTACGGTCAAGAGATGACCTTCGCCCGCGCCGAACGCGAAGTGTTCGATGTTGAGGCCGAGATAGACCGCCAGCCGCTTTCCGTCTGGCCAGGAGTAGTCCGGACGGTCAACGATCGGCGAATAAGCATAGCGATCATGATATGGAAGCTGCATATCGGTATTCCTGCTAAGCTTGGATCTGTGCGGCTGGCCCATTGCTGGAGGCGCCGGTGACTGCAGAAGATCCAACGATGGTTGGTGCTGCCACTGTATTCGTCGTGACGGATATAGCCAAGAGCACTGAGGACTACCGCGACGTCAAATCAAGAATCCAGAGCCCTGCTTCGATTCCATCGACGCGGAAAAGGCTCCAGTGCGACGATCCGAGTTTAGGCCGTTCGCGTGTTTCGGTTCGGCATGCCGCCGACCGCGATGATTTCGGCGCTCAATTGCTCGATGGTGGTACGGTGGCGCATCGCGGTCTGCCGGATCAGCGTGAATGCGTCCGTCTCGGACAGATCGTGCGCGCGCATGATCTGTAGAACCGCGGCGAACACCACGCGGCGGGAGCGAATGCGGTCCTCCAGCCGTTCGATATGAGCGGCTTCGTCGATTCTTCGCTGTGCGGAATCGAACGCAACCACCAGCGCGGTGTAAAGTCCGGCCGAGCGCAGCGGTTTTATGAGAAAGGACGCCGGCTGCAGGTCGAGCAGCCACTTCAACCGGCTCGGCGTCTCGGTTCCGATCAGCGCGATGATGGGCACCCCGACCTTCCAGGCCGTGGCGAGGTCGGACTTGATGGGGATAGAGTCGGCGTCCACCACGATGACATCGGCGGCCTGGTGCGGCGGCGGCTCAGCGGGGTCATGTTCGGAAATTGTCATGCCGAGGCGGTTGAGCTGGCGGCGCAGTATGGAGATTTCGCGCTCGTCCCTCATCAGCAGGAGAGCGCGACGGCCGCAGACGGAAAAAGGCGATGGCCTTGTCATTTCACGACACGCAGATGGTTTGCCCGTTTCGCATCATTGCTCTTTTCCGCACCTCTGCCAAACGCCGTCAGATCGAGGTTGGAAAGATACGGGTCGGGGCGTTCGGGGGCGTCCGCCTCCCAGAAGATCTTGAACCGGGACCCAGGCACGGAGCGTGCCAAACGCGGGGTCAGGAAGCAGTGATTGTTGTCCGGATCGACCCAGACCGGCCCTTGCGGGGAATCATATCGATGATTTGCCGACGCACGGCGGACGGCGGCGACCTCGGCCGAACCGGCGCGGCGGATGGCGCGGGCCAGCAGCATGACGCAGACATAGGTCGATTGGCCATCGACGGAGAGATTGCTGTCCGCACCGTGGCGGGCCTTCCACCGCGCCACGAATGCGCGATTTTCTGGCCGATCGATGCTCTCGAAATAAGCAGATGAGGTGATGCATCCGATCGAGGCCGCCGATCCGATCAGCTTGAGTTCCGGCTCGCACAGGCTGCAGCTCAGCATCGGGATCACAAGTCCGGCCCGGGTCGCCGCCGCATGAAGCGCGCGCATGAAGGAATAGCTGGACTCGCCGACCAGCGTGTTGAACACGACCGGTGGTTTGCGGTCGATGATCTCCTTGACGATGTGGTCTGCAGCGGTCTCGCCGAGTTCGAGCAGGCGTTCGGCAAGAACACGGCCGCCGGCGCTGGTCACGATTTCACGAATGACCCGGTTCATTTCCCAGGTCCAGACATAGTTGGATCCGATGCAGAACACGTCGCCGGAGATGTGATCCAGCATATGCCGCACCAGCGGCACGACGTGCTGGTTGGGCGCTGCCCCGACGTAAATGACGTTGTCGCTGCTTTCAAACCCTTCGTATCGCGCCGGATGCCAAAGCAACCGTTCGGTACGCTCGACGATCGGAATCACCTGCTTGCGCGACGCCGAGGTGTAACAGCCGACGATATGATCGACGTGCTCTTCGCGGATCAAATCGTCGCACGCGGTGTGATAGGCGGTGACAACGCCGCCGGGATCGCGCAGATGGGGAGTGAAGGCGAAGTCGAACGCGTCGCTCGCATTGATTTCGTCGACCGCCATCAACGCGCTCTTGCGCATCTCGCCGGCCATCATGGCGTAAGGTCCCGATTGGGAGAATACCAGACCAAGAGGGATGGACGGCTTGTTCATCAGGGAAGCCCTGGCGATGTACGGCAACTATCTGACCGCAAGACGGTCGATCTGTCACCTTGCATCATCAATCTCACCTGCGCGCCATTTGAGCTGGACCAGCATAAAAAAGGTGCCGGCATCTCATTGACAAGACTGGCGACGCTAAGACACAATCTCAACCGTACGTGAATGCGTGCATGACGAAAGAGTTCTCGCGCAGCCGATGACGTCTGGGCGATGACCGCTCCAGTTTCGTTCTGCAACGCGGGGCCTACGCGACGATTGATAGCAGCGGCATTGATGCCATTCGGGGCCTTTTCGGGTCGCGGATGGCGTTTTTCGTTTGTGTTCCGGAAGACAAGAAGTGGGTGAAGTATGGTCGTGCGGCTTCCGACATTGGAGCAGATCGACAGCCTCGGATCCGATTTCGGTCTCGTTCTCACGGCCGACGAGGTTGCGGCCTTTCAGCAGGCCTTCAAGGGACCGCTGGCCTCGTATGGCCGGCTCGACGAATTGGTCCCGCCGGCGCTGGCGCCGATTGCGCCGCGATCGCCGGGGTACCGGCCTTCGGCAGCGGAAAATCCCTACGGCGCCTGGTACTGGAAGACCCACATCCACAGCGGCGGCGACGGCCTGCTGAGCGGCAAGAAGATCGCGATCAAGGACAACATCTGCGTCGCCGGCGTTCCCATGATGAACGGCTCGGCGCTGCTTGAAGGTTATGTTCCGGAACTCGATGCCACCGTGGTGACGCGGATTCTTGACGCGGGGGGCACCATCGCGGGCAAGGCGGCCTGCGAGGATCTTTGCTTCTCCGGCGCCAGCCACACCTGCGCCAGCGGCGTGATCCGCAATCCGCATAATCCCGCCCACAGCGCCGGCGGCTCATCGGGTGGAAGTGCCGCGCTGGTGGCGGCCGGCGATGTGCCGATGGCACTCGGCGGCGACCAGGGCGGATCGATCCGCACGCCCTCAAGCTGGTGCGGCATCCATGGCCTGAAGCCGACCTGGGGACTGGTGCCGACCACCGGCTCGATGCCGATCAGTTATTCCGTCGATCACTGCGGTCCGATGGGTGCATGCGTCGAAGACGTCGCACGATTATTGACCGTCATCGCGGGGCATGACGGCTGGGATACGCGAACGATTTCAGCCCGCACCGGCGACTACATGGCAGCGCTCGGCAAGCCGGCAAGGGGATTGCGCGTCGGCATTCTGCGCGAAGGATTTGGCCATCCTGAAAGCGATTCCGCTGTCGATGCCAAGGTCCGCGAGGCGATCGCGGCCTTGAAAAAGGCCGGCGTCGAAGCCGAAGAAGTTTCGGTGCCCTGGCATCTCGACGGGCCGCATGTCTGGAGCGGCATCATCCTGGAGGGTGCGGCCGAGATGATGCTGAAGGGATATGGCGTCGGCAACAACATCCACGGTTACTACCCGCTTTCGATGCAGGAGGCCTTTGCCCGCGGCATGGGAACACGGATCAACGACGTCTCGCCGACCGTGAAACTGGTGCTGATGCTCGGTGAATACATGCACCGCAATTACCACGGCCGCTATCATTCGAAGGCGCAAAACCTGCGGGTGTTGCTGCGTCAGGCCTATGACGCGGCGCTCCAAAAGTTCGATGCGCTGGTGATGCCGACGATCCCGTTTACGGCAACGCCGATCCCGCCGGCCAATGCGCCGCTCGGCACCCTGATCGATACCGCGCTCAACATGCAGGCCAATACCTGCTCGTTTGACGTCTCCGGGCATCCTGCCTTCACCGTGCCATGCGGCCGTGTCAATGGCTTGCCGGTCGGGCTGATGATGGTCGGGCGTCATTTTGAGGAGACCACCTTGATCCAGCTTGCCTCCGCGGTCGAAGCCGGCGGCGACTGGAGGCTGAACTAGAACAAATTGGCACGCGATCTGCACGAGCGAAATCCGCACCAAGCGAACCTACGCTGCGACGAGTTGAGGATATCGCGATGAGCAACGACCCCTGGCTCGAGATCTCGATCATGGCGAGGTGCGCCCGGCCGCTGGCGGACGCGGCACACATCGCCGAGTTGGCGGGTGCGTCGATTTTGAAAAATATCTGGTCTCATGACGTATCGGCAACAATGAGGAGTACTGCCATGAAGCTCAATCGCAGACGATTCTTAGAGGGTACCGCCGCTGCCGCGGCCGCCGGTATGTTCGGCTCCAGCGCCTGGGCGGATGATCCGATCAACGTTGCAAGTATTCACGATCTGTCGGGCGGGCTCGACATCTACGGCAAGCCGATGGTCGACGCGCTGACGCTGGCGGTCGAAGAAGCCAATGCCGCCGGCGGTCTGCTCGGACGGCAGGTCAAATTGATCAATTACGACACCCAGTCGAACATGCAGCTCTACACCCAGTTCGCGCAGCAGGCCGCATTGAAGGACAAGGTGGCCGTCGTGCATGGCGGCATTACCTCGGCCTCGCGCGAGGTAATCCGCCCGGTGCTCGACCGCTTCAAGACGTTGTATTTCTACAATACGCAATATGAAGGCGGCGTCTGCGACCGCAACCAGTTCGACACCGGGGTGACGCCGGCACAGACCGTGGAAAAGCTCGTGCCTTACGCCATGAAGAAATGGGGCAAGAAGGTCTATGTGGTCGCCGCCGATTACAATTACGGCCAGATCACCTCGCAATGGGTGAAGAAATACGTCACCGAAAATGGCGGTGAAGTCTCATCGATCGACTTCTTTCCGCTCGACGTCACCAATTTCGGCCCCACCATCTCCAAGATCCAGGCGGCGAAGCCGGATTTCGTATGGTCGGCGCTGGTCGGCGGCGCGCATATCTCGTTCTACCGGCAGTGGGCCGCGGCCGGCATGCGCAAGAGCATTCCGATGGCGTCGACCACTTTCGCCGTCGGCAACGAGCACATCGTGCTGTCGCCCGATGAGTGTAACGGCATGCTGGTTTGCTACAATTACTTCCAGGACCTGAAGAACAAGACCAACGAAGCCTTCGTTGCTGCCTTTCACAAGCGCTTCGGCGACGATTATCCCAACATCACTGAACTCGCGATGGGTACCTATCAAGGGTTTCACCTGTGGGCGGACGCAGTCAAGAAAGCCGGCAGCGTCGACCGGATCAAGGTCATCGAGGCGCTGGAAACCGGCATCGGCATCGATGCCCCCTCCGGCAAGGTGACGATCGACCCGCCGACCCATCATTGCGTGCTCGACGTTCACATCGCCGAGGTCAACGACAAGAAACTCAACGTGCTGGAGGATTTTCCGCAGCAGAAGCCGTCGGACACCGCCGCGGTGTGCGATCTGATCAAGAACCCGACTGACAACCAGCAATACGTGATCAAGATCTGAAGGCCGCCCGGCCGTCGGATCATCTGGGAAAGGTGAACGTGGATCTCGTTGTACTCCTGGCGATCCAGGTCCTTTACGCCATTGCCAGCCTGGCGCTGATCAGCGTCGGGCTGGCGATTATTTTCGGCATGATGCGGGTGATCAATCTCGCGCATGGCGAATTCCTGATGCTGGGCGGCTATGCCGCGATCGTCGCCACCAGCCACGGCGTCAGCATCTGGATCGCGATGCTGCTGGTGGCGCCCGTCGTCGTCGGGTTCATCGGGGTGATCGTGGAGATGACGATCATCCGCTTCCTCTACGGCCGCATGATCGACACCATGCTCGCGACCTGGGGTCTCAGCCTGTTTCTGGTGGGATTGACCACCGCGATCTTCGGCAACACCACGGTTGGCATCTCGGCGCCACTCGGAAGTTTCCAGATCGGCGCCTATCGCACCAGCGGCTACACGCTTTTCGTCATCGCCGTCGCAGCAATCGTGCTGTTCGGTATCTTCGCCGTGCTGCGCTGGACCCGGCTTGGCTTGATTGCCCGCGGCACCATGCAGAACGCCAATATGGCGGCAGCGCTCGGCGTCAATCCGCCGCGGGTCTATGCCGTCACCTTCGGCATCGGCGCCGCGCTGTCCGGCCTTGCCGGTGCGGTGCTGGCGCCGGTCTCCGGCGTGTTTCCCACCATCGGCGTCGCCTACGTGGCAAAATCCTTCATCACCGTGATCGGCGGCGGTGCCGCCATTCTCAGCGGAACGGTTTCGGCTTCCGCACTGTTCGGCACCATCAATCAGATCGCCACCTTTGCCACCACGCCGGTGTTCGGCGAGGTGGCCTTACTCGCCACCGCGATCGTCCTGATCCGGCTGCTGCCGCAGGGCATCACCGGCCGCTTCTTCCGGAGAGGTCTGTGAACCCCCGCGCGCTCAATCTGCTCGGCCTCGGCCTGGTCGGCATCGTCGGTATCGCCTTCCTGATCCTGACACCGCGTTTTGCCGAGCTCGACACCGTGCTCGAACTCACGATCTACATGATCATGGCGATCCTTGCGCTCAGCCTGGGGCTGATCTGGGGTTACGGCGGTATCTTGTGCTTTGGCCAATCGGCCTTCTTTGGGTTGGGCGCCTATACCTATGCCATCGCCATGTTCAATATCGGCGAGAGCACGATCCCGCTCTTGCTGGCGCTGGCGCTGCCGGCGGCGTTTGCCGCGTTGCTCGGCTATTTCATATTCTACGGGCGGATCAGCGACGTCTATCTCGGCGTCATCACGCTGACGGTGACGCTGATCCTGTTCAATTCGGTGAATTCCACCGCGGGCCCGGAATTCCATATCGGCACCGCACGGCTCGGCGGCTTCAACGGCATTCCGGGAATTCCGCCGCTCAACTATCCCGGCAACAAGGCCTCGGTGATCGATCTCGAAGGCATGTTCTATCTTTCGACCGCGGCGTTGCTTGCGACGTATTTCGGATTGCGGCTGCTGCTGGCGAGCCGGTTCGGCCGCATCATCGTCGGCATCCGGGAAAACGAACGGCGCGCCGAGCTGTTGGGCTACGATCCCCGCGTCTACAAACTTGCGACCTTCACCATCGGCGGCGCGCTCGCCGGTTTCGCCGGCTGTCTGTTCGCCAATTGGGGAAATTTTGTCAGCCCAACCATCTTCGGACTGGCGCAGTCGGCGCAGATCATCATCTGGGTTATCGTCGGAGGCCGCGGCACGCTGATCGGTCCGATCGTCGGCTGCGTCGGCATCCAGTGGCTCACGACCGCGCTCGGCGCCAACCAGCCCTCGGGTTCGGACTGGTGGGCCAGGATATTGGCCAATGCGCCGCTGATCCTCGGCATCATTCTGATCGCGTTTGTGCTGCTGGTGCCAAAAGGGCTGGTGCCGACGCTCGGGGATTTCGGGCAATGGCTGTTGCGCGCGCGGACGCGGCGCGTCGCGGCCAGCCTCAAGCCCAAACAGGCGGAGGAGGGCTGATGGCGGCGCCGCTTTTGCAGACCCGCGATCTCAGCATGCACTTCGGCGGCGTGAAGGCGGTACGCAACGTCAATTTCACGCTGGCCGAGGGTGAGCTGCGTTGCCTGATCGGTCCGAACGGCGCCGGAAAAAGCACGTTCTTTAAAATGCTCACCGGGCAGCTGCAACCGAGCCTGGGCCAGGTGCTGTTCCGCGGCCACGATATTTCAGCCGCTTACGCCCACGAGATCGCGCGCCTCGGCATCGGCATCAAGACCCAGGTTCCCAGCGTGTTCGACGGCTTGAGCGTGCGCGAAAACATCTGGCTCGCGGCAAGCCGCATCCATTCCGGCGAACACGTCAATGGCGTGGTCGACGAGATGCTGGAACGGATCGGCCTCACCACTGCGGCAAAGCGGCTGGTGGGGCAACTCGCCCACGGCCAGCGGCAATGGGTCGAGCTCGGCATCGTGCTATCGACGGATCCTGAACTCATTCTGCTCGATGAGCCCGCCGCCGGCATGACCCATGAAGAGGTGCACAAGACCGCCGAACTGGTGCGCGAGATCAATCGTACGAAGGCGCTGATCGTGGTCGAGCACGACATGCAGTTCATCCGCATGATCGCCAAGGAGGTGACGGTGTTCAATCAGGGCAGCGTGCTGGTCGAAGATGCGGTAGAAAATATCCTGCGCAATCCGCTGGTGCGCGACATCTATCTTGGCAAGCAGGCGGCCGCATGATGCTCAACGTACAGGGGCTGCGCACCGGCTACGGCCGCATTCCGATCCTCAACGGGGTCAGTTTCGCGGTCAAGGTCGGCGAGTTCATCGGAATTCTCGGCCACAACGGCATGGGCAAGACGACATTGCTGAAGGCCTTGATGGGATTCCTGCCGGCGAGCGGCGGGCTGGTCCGCTTCGACGGCCACGACGTGACCGCGGCCGAGCCCTATCATCGCGCGCGGCTGGGTCTCGGTTACGTGCCGCAGGGACGTGAGATTTTCCCGGGCCTCACGGTCTACGACAATCTGCGGATGGGTTGCAGCAAGCAGGGTGGTGCCGAGCACGATACCATCGCCGAGGTACTGGAGGAGTTTCCGCGCCTCAAGCCGCTGCTCGATCGCGCCGGCGGGGCGCTGTCCGGCGGCGAGCAGCAGCTGCTCGCGATCGCGCGCTGCCTTTGCGGCAAACCGCGCCTCGTTCTCCTCGACGAGCCGACCGAAGGCATCCAGCCCTCGATCATCGACGAGATTGTCGAGGTGTTGCAGCGGCTGCGCGACAACAGCGGCTTGACCATGATCCTGGTCGAGCAGAACCTCGATTTCATCGCGGCACTTTCCAAGCGAATTCTCATCATTCAAAAAGGCGCCATCACCAGGGAAGTGCAGGCAAGCGATCTCGGCGATGCAAGTTTAGTCGGAGAATTTATCGGTATCACCACGTAAGGCCCGATTGAGCGGGCGTTGATCAAAGGGAGACGGACCATGGCAGTCAGAAGACCTACCATCGATCAATTGCGCAGCGTAGCGGAAGACCTCGGCATGCACATGGGCGACGAGGAACTCAAATCCTACGACGCCCTGATGCAGGGCAATTACGCCGCTTACGACATCGTCGATGCGATGCCGGACTACGTCCCGGCCGTGACCTATCCGCGGACGCCCGGCTACCGCCCGGAGGGCGAGGAGAACAAGTACAATGCCTGGTATGTCAAGACAACGATCAAGGGCGCGTCGAGCGGCAAGCTCGCCGGCAAGACGGTGGCGCTGAAGGACAATGTCAGCCTGGCCGGCGTCCCCATGATGAATGGTGCCTCGACGCTCGAAGGCTACATCCCCGACACCGATGCCAGCATCGTCACCCGCATCCTCGACGCCGGCGGCACCATCCTCGGCAAGACCCATTGCGAATATTTCTGCTTCTCCGGCGGCAGCCATACCTGCGCGGCCGGCGCCGTCCATAACCCACACAAGATGGGGTATTCGGCCGGCGGCTCGTCGTCAGGCAGTGCCGTTGTGGTGGCGACCGGTGAAGCCGACATGGCGATCGGCGGCGACCAGGGCGGGTCGATTCGTATCCCCGCGTCGTTTAGCGGCATCTACGGCATGAAGGGAACGCACGGCCTCGTGCCCTATACCGGCGTGATGCCGATCGAGCTCACGCTCGATCATACCGGACCGATGACCCGCAACGTGCGCGACAACGCGCTGCTACTCGAGGTGCTGGCAGGCCCTGACGGCCTCGATCCCAGGCAGATTGCGCCCAAGGTGGCAAAATAC
>Ga0209736_1000749_pt1 | contig 10491 bp, 11 predicted proteins | sample BlaSpr_A8_Ref_M3_FD_187992 | JGI IMG/M metagenome (GOLD analysis project Ga0209736, IMG submission 187992) | Forest soil microbial communities from Thunder Bay, Ontario, Canada - Black Spruce, Ontario site 2_A8_Ref_M3 (SPAdes) (version 2) | ecosystem: Environmental > Terrestrial > Soil > Boreal... | reverse complement strand
GTCAGCGTTGTCTGTGCAATCGAGGGGGCCGAGCCCAACAGGGTAACCGCGCCCAGCAGGGCGCCGAGGACGTGTTTCACGGTAACCTCCCTATTTCCGGCGTTGAGCATATGCCCACGCCTTGCAATTATGTTCACACCGAGTTGCAATGTTGTCAAGGATTAGATCGGAAGCTGCGGCCCGCCTTGGCGCTGCGCAGCCGGCGGACCGGAGCCGGCTCCGGGCGCCTCGCGCTTTGCTTCGCCGAGGCGGATCCGGCGGAAAAAGGCCTGCCGGGTTCGCTATTGTTTCAGGATGGCGCCGGCGGTCGCCTCGTCGGTGATCAAACCGTTGATCAGACCTCCCTTCAGCGCCGCTCCGATCGCCGAAACCTTGGCCGGACCGACGGCGGCGCCGATGGTCAGGGCCCTGGCGGGGACCTGAGGCGGAATGCTGGTGAGGCGGCGGTTGGTGCCGCCGTCGATGATAAGGCCCTCGGCGTCGAACGCCCAGCCGGTCAACTCGCCGACCGCGCCCAATCGCATCATTTCCAACAGCTCCTCGCGCGAGACGAAACCGTCAACATGGACCTGTGCGCGCTGGTCCATCTGGCCGATCCCGACCAGCCGCAGGTCGGCCTTGGCCGCCACCGCCCGCACCTTGGCGATCGGATCTATCTTGAGCATCTGGTCGCGCTCGCTTGCGGACGACATCAGAAACGGCAGCGGCATCGGATAATGCCGCGCCTTGGTGCGGTCGGCGAGCCGCCCGACGGTGTCGAAGAAACTCGCCGAACCGTCGGCCGAGATGTTTCCGACCAGCGATACGATCTGGTGATTGGGGCAATCGATCGGCGAAACCCGCTCGACTGCGGCCCGAACCGCCCTGCCGGTGCCGAGCGCCACGATGGTCGGCTTCTCGGTGCGCAGCGTCGACTCCAGAATATTGGCGGCCCGCTCGGCGATTCCGGCCGATGACAGCGGCGCTGCGGGATCGGCCGGCACCACTTCGCAGTAGGCGAGATGAAACAAGTCCTTGAGCCGCGCGGCTAACTCCATGCACGCCGCGATCGGGTGTTCCAGCCGAAAGGTGATCAGCCGCTCGGCGAGACACAAGGAGACCAGGCGCTGGGCCGAGGCGCGCGAAACCTGCAGCGTCCTGGCGATTTCGTCCTGGGTGTGCCCGGCGATGAAGTAGAGCCAGCCGGCACGCGCGGCTTCGTCCAGGCGCGATTTCTCGTTATCGGATGCCGCCATCAAATTCTATCCATCCGTGGGCCAAAAATCCGTCATGCGCTCGAAAACGCGATCGGCCCCGGCCTCGTGGAGGATGGCTGTGCCGTCACGCGATTGATAGTGGCTGCCGCCGACAAATCCCCACACCGTCATCCCGGCCGCCTTGCCTGCCCTCACACCGCTGACGCTGTCCTCGATCACCAGCGTCCGGCGCGGGTCTGCCTGCATCCGTTCGGCCGCGTACAAAAACAGGTCGGGCGCGGGCTTGCCGCGCGCGACCATTTGCGAGGTATAGAGTTGGCTGTCGAAATGCGGAGCGAGGCCGGTCAGGGAAAGCGACAACGACACCCGATCGACATCGCTGGAGGAGGCCACGCAATGCGGAATCCGCAAATCCGCGAGCACCGAACCGACGCCTTCGATCGGACAAAGGGAAGCGAGAAACGCGGCACGAACCCCTGCCCTCAGCTCGGTTGAAAATTGCTCCGGAAGCGAATGTCCCAGCGCCTGGTAATGCTCGAGGACCGCGCTCACGCTGCGTCCAAGGAATAGCTCGAGCGCCTGATCGAGGCCAAGATCGATGCCGTATGCCGCCAACGCCCTGGAAAGACAGCGACAGCTCAGCAGCTCGCTATCGACCAGCACGCCGTCACAGTCGAAAATGATAAGATCGGGCTCGGTCATCACGTCTATCCGTGACCGAGATAAGATCATATACCCATCAATTGGGCAATAACCCACTTGAAGGTCAGGATGCAACCATTCGGCGGCGGACGGATTGGCATAGGAGCTAAAACCGCACGCTGGAGGGGCCAACATGCAAACCGAACCACAGATCACCTTCGAAGGCTCCGAATCGTCGGACGCCGCCCGCGCGCAAATATTGAGTGAAATCGAGCGGCTGGAAACCCACAATCACCGAATTACCGGTTGCCGCGTCAACGTGATCGCGCCGAGCCAAAAGCATCGCCATGGCACCGGATTTGAGGTCCACATCTGGCTGACGATGCCGCCGCACGAAAACATCGTCGTCAACCAGTCGGGTTCCGGCGATGCGCGACACGAACATGCCCAGGTGGCGATCAGGGACGCCTTCGCGGCACTTCGGCGTCAAATCGATGCCCTCGTGGCGTGAGACTAGGCCACAGGATTGTCGCGCGCGACCAGGCTGTCCTCGCTTGCGATCTGTATCGCGCGCTGACCGGACATTTCAACCGCATAGCGGTGCTCTCCGGCGCGGCCGGTGAATATTGCAACGACCGTACCTATCGCGTGATTGCTGAACGCCTGATCTACCTTGTCGCCGATCGAGAATTTGCTGGTCATCGAAAATCCTTCAACCACAGGCTTTGCGCCCAGTCAGGCTTAAGTGAGGCTGCTTTGCGATTGGTAAGGCTGCCCAGGTCGCCTCGGGCACCTATTGACGCTCGACGCTGACCCTTGCCGTGCCGCTCTCGATCATCTCGAGCTCACGCGCCGCGGCGCGGCTTACATCGATGATGCGACCACGATTGAAAGGCCCCCGATCCACGATGCGCACGATCACGGCCTTGCCGTTACGGACGTTTGTCACCAGCACCCTGGTGCCAAACGGCAGCGTCCGATGCGCTGCCGTAAGCCCGGTCGGGCCGGTTACTTCGCCGCTTGCGGTGCGCCCGCCGCCATAGAATGCGGCAACACCGTTCTCGGCACGAACAGGACAGCTCGCGATCGCCAGCAAGGCGATCGCCAATGTTATTTTGATACGAACCATTCACCGGGAACGGCCGGCGATCGATTAAGTTCCCCTGAACCGCCCTCAGCAGCCCGTCGGACACATCAGCCGCGGTTCGAATCGGTCGCCGGCCCTTTTTTCTTGCGCCTTCCGGAGTCGCGCGGAACGCGGCTTGCCTGCTTCGGCTTGACGGTTGCCTCGTGCGCGGATTGACCGCCGAACCGCTTCCGGTTGAACGGCACGGCGCCGGCGCCCGGAATAATTTCGATGTCTTCGACCTGCAAAGGCTGACCGCGCGCCGACAGGGGGACTGGGCATTCGATTTGCCGTCCGCTGCTGCGGTCCCTGAAAACCACCTGCGGCCCTGCGGGCTCGGCAAGCCAGTCATCGCCCCATTTCTTGAGTGCCAGGTAAGTCGGAAAAAAATCACGCCCCTTGCCGGTCAACACATATTCGTAGCGTCCGCCGTGCTCGGGCAGCGGCACGCGCGTCATCATGCCAAGTTCGACGAACTTCTTCAGACGCGCGCTGAGGATGTTCGGCGCAACACCAAGATAGTATTGAAACTCATCGAATCGCCTGGTGCCATAATAGGCTTCCCGAAGCAGCAAAATCGACCAGCGGTCGCCGACCACGTCCATGGCGCGGGCGATGGAGCATTCCTTGTTGGAAGAACGGGAACGTTTCACAGTCAAGCGGCCTCGCCCGGAGTCTGCGCGGGCTTTACCTCAAGCGCACGCCGATGTGCGACCAGCACGCCGGCCTCGGATAGTCTCTGCAACTCCGCCTCGCTCACGCCCAACTCGCCAAACACCTCCTTGTTGTGTTCGCCCTGGAAGGCCGGTGTGCCGATCGGCGTCAGTTCATCGCTGGAGAAGTGCCAGGGGCGACCGGGCAATCTGTATTCGCCGCCACTGCGATCGGAAACCAGCTGGACCGCTCCCCAATAGTCGCACCATTCCGACTTCGTCAGTTCCTTGATCGAGCGGATTTCGCCCATCGCGATCTTGGCCTCGTCGAACTGGGCGTCGAGGGTTGCCATATCCGGGAACGTCAGCATCCAGGACTGGATGATCTGGTGCAGTGCCCCAAAATTCAGCCGCCGCGCCGCAGCGCTCGAAAACCGCGGATCGTCCATCAGATCAACGCGCCGCATGGCGCGCAGCCAGGACGGAAACGTCCGGCTGCCGATGATGCTGGTAGCGACCGTGAAATGCTCGCCTTGCGGCCCGGTGAAAAAAGAACAATCGGTGGCGCCGAGCACCGCCGGCTCCGCGCCGATATCGTCGTCGGACAGATCGACATGGGCGCGTTCGTTGACCGCCAGCAAGGTCGCGGCCATCGCGACGTCGATATACTGGCCCTGCCCGGTGGCCTGCCGGCTGTTGAGCGCCGCGAGGACCGCGATCACCGCCTGCAGGCCGGCATAGACGTCGGCATGCGACAGGCTGTCGGTGCGCGGCTCTGTCAGCGCATCGCCATAGTGGCGGACGCTGTTTTCGGTAAAACCCGCCTCGGCCTGCACCGTCGGCGCGTAGGCCATCCGGCTGCGCCAGGGACCGCCCTGGCCGTAACCGGTGATCGACGCGTAGATCAGCCGCGGATTACGCTTCGACAGGGTCTCGTAATCGAGGCCAAAGAACCCCAGCGTGCCGGCACGAAAATTCTCCACCACGATATCGGCAGTGTCGCAAAGCTTCAGCGCCAATTCATACGCGCCGGGAACGTTCAGGTTGATGCTGACGTTGCGTTTTCCGGCGTTCTGCTGCGCGTAATAGCCCGACATGCCGTCGGTCGAGGGAAACGCAAAGCGCGAAACGTCCGGGCTTGGCGGTTCGACCTTGATGACCTCGGCGCCGAGATCCTGCAAGGTCCGCGCGCACAGCGGGCCTGCGAGCACACGGGAAAAATCGACGACACGAATTCCGCTGAGGGGGCCAGCCATGATCAGCGCCCCGCGAATTTGGCAAGGCCGGGGCCGTTCTTGCGAAACGAGGCCAGGCCCGTCTTCAAATCTTCCGATGCCCAGATCGGCGCCTGCACCCGTGCCATCGCCTCGTCGGCCGCCGCCACACCGTCGTTGACGGCGATGTAAGCGAGTTCCTTGGTCGCGGCGTGGGCCAGGGTCGGGCCTTGCGCGAATTCCTCGGCGATCGCCATCGTGGCCTTTTCCAGCGATTCTTCCGGAACCGTCAGATTGATCAGGCCCCACTTTTCCAGCGTCGGCGCATCATAGCGGCGCGCCAGCATCGACATCTCCTTGGCGCGCAGCGCCCCGATGCGCTGCACCTGACGCTGGATGCCACCCAGAAGCGGATGCAGCCCCAGCGTCGCCTCCACCGAACCGATCTTGGCCGACGAGGCCGCGATGATGTAGTCGCAGGACAGCGCCAGTTCGAGACCACCTCCAAGGCAGACCCCGTGGACGCTCGCGATCAGCGGGATCGGCAGCAATTCCATAAAGCGCAGGAATTCGACGCCGTTCAGCCGGCGGTTTTCATTGGCGGAATCGCCACTGCTCTGCTCGACGCGCTTGTCGAAGATATCGAGATCGGCGCCGGCGGAAAAATGCCGAAGGCCGCTGCGCAGCACGATGGCGCGGCTACCGGCGTCGCGCGCCGCCTCGATCTGTTCGATGACGGCATCGATCAGCTTCGGCCCCAGCAGGTTGTAGGGCCGGTAGACCATGGTCAGCACGGAAATATTGCCGCGCTGCTCGCGCGCGATCAGTGCATCCTCGGACACGACCTACCTCCCTGGTTCGGCGCAACGATGTGCCGCGGTTCATTTGTTACGGCCATCCTACAGTATGACTTGCAAAATGCAAGTCATGTTTGCGGGCCGCGGCTGATTAAATTATCATCGTCATTTCACGTGCCGGGTTGCGGCTCTATCCCGCCGCCGCTGGCGGATGAATTCGCTCCGACTGCAGCTGGCAGGCGGCGGCTTCCGTGGCAGGCGGCAGCGACAGACGAACGGCGACGTGCTTGTGGTAAGGCGTGCCGGCAATCGGATCGCGATTGCCGCTCTCCGTCAGCAGGTTGATCCGCGGTCCATTGGTGAGCCGCTGGCCGTCCGCTGCGGGATATGACTGACCGTAGCCGTGCGGCAGTGCGAGTTGACCGTTCCGCATGGTGTCGTCGATCTTGCAACGGACGATGAGACGACCGACCGCCGATTCAACCGCAATCCAGTCACCGTCGTCGGCGCCCAACCCGGCGAGATCGGCAGCATTGATCAACAGCGCGCCGTCCGGATCGTCGCGGCGCCACGCCGGATCGCGAAAAATCTGGTTGGCATTGAACATGCGCCGCTGCCCGGCCGCGAGCATGAAGGGAAACTGCTTCGGCGCGCCGGCGGTCGCGGGGTCCAGGCGCGCGAGCCATTCGAGCATGCCGGGCACCGCGAGCCTGACCTTGCGGTCGGGATGACCGATCAGGGACCAAACTTCATCGTAGTCGTGATGGGTGACGGCGGTGCCTTGCCGCGAGCCGACGATGGCGTCGAACAGCGCGTCGCCGAGTTGCGCATCCGAAACTTCCTCCGACGCACCGATCGCCCGCCTCACCGCTCGCGGCGATCGCTTGGCGCAGGAAAGCGCGGCGCTCCACAAGGGCGCTGCGGCCGCGGTGCCGTCGGGAAGCGTTTGCCCGAGGGTATGGTAGAGGATCAACGGGGCCACCGCGGCTGCCGAAGGATTTTCAGCCATGAAGCCACGAAACGCAGCGGCGAATTCCGGCCGCGAGCGCAGAGCTGCTTCTCTGAGCGGCGCCAGGACATTGTCGCCGGGCAGCAGGCCCAGTGCCCGGGCGAGCCGGGTATAGATTTCGGGTTCCGGCAGCGTGCCCTCGAGCGGCGGCAGGACGCCGGCGCGGACATGAAAATAGTTGGTCGGGAACTCGAAGGTGAACAGCGTGAATTCGGTCTTCTCGTATTGCGAAGCAGCCGGGAGAACGTAGTGCGCGAGCTGCGCGGTCTCGGTCATGGCAACATCCACCACGACGCAAAGCTCGAGCGACCGCAGCGCACGTTCAACCGCCTTGGTGTTCGACGCGGTGTTGGCAGGGTTGGAGCTGTCGATCCAGACCCCGCGCAACCGGTCGGGATGCTCGCCCAGCACCGCATCCGGGAAGATGTTGGGCGGCAGCAGACCGGCAATGACCTCGTCGCCGGTCGGCGAAAATCGCTGGCCGGGCGTGTTGCCCCAGAGCGGCTGCAGCCAGCTGTGCAACTGGTTGGTGCCTTTGCGGCCAAAGCTGCCGGACAGCATGATCAGCAGTTTTTCGAGGTAGGAATTGAGCGTCGAGTTGACGCCCTGCTGAATGCCGAGCTCGACGCGAACCACCATGGCCTTTGCGGCTTTTATCATGGCGGCGCAGCGCTCGATATCGGCCATCGAAATTTCCGCGGCGGCGGCCCATTCCTCGACCGGGATATCCAGCAGCGCCTGCTTCACTTCCGCAAAACCGACCGTGTGTTTTGCGATAAAGTCATGGTCGACGGCGTCGGACCGCACCAGCGTCGCCAGCAGCGCGCCGAGCAGGAACGCGTCCGTCCCGGGGCGAACCGCGAGATGCAGATCGGCCATGTCAGCGGTCTCCGACCGCCGTGGATCGACGACGACGAGTTTTCGCGCGGGGTCCTTGCGAATGTGATTGAGATGGTCGCGGGCATTGGGGAAGCCGTGCGCCACCCACGGATTTGCGCCGATCACCAGCAGGAGATCGCAGTGGTGCACATCCTCCGCGGTGTGACAGGTCTGGCTGCCGAACATGTGGCCGTTGACCCAGAAGTCGCCGGTTTTTTCCTGCGACAGCGCGTTGAAGACATGGCGTGAACCGAGCGCGCGCAAAAACGCATTGGCATAGGCGCCGCCGGCGTGGTTGCCCTGGCCGCCGCCGCCATAGAGCGCCATGCTCTTGCCGCCATGCCGGTCGACGAGATTTTGTACCCGTTCGGCGATTTCGGCGATCGCGACGTCCCACGGAATCGCATCGAACCCGCCGTCGGCACGACGGCGCAGCGGGGTCGTGAGTCGATCCTTATGGTGGGCGTAGTAAGGAATGCGCGCGGCTTTGTTGCACAGATAGCCTTGCGATTTCGGGCTGGAACGATCGCCCCGGACCTTCTCGACGTGCCCCTCGTTGACCAGCACTTCGATCCCGCAATTCACATAACAGAGATTACAGGCGGTCTTGTGCCATTTGCCGGCTGTCATGGTGGTTTCTCCTGGTGAGGTTGGAACGCCCTGATCGGTGCGACGAGGCGGTTGCGGTTTATCCTCCGGCCACCTTGGAAAAATCCGGCTTGCGACGCTCGGCAAACGCCGCGAACGCTTCGCGCGCTTCGCCGGTCTGCAGACGCTCGCGAAGCAATGCGCCTTCGCGGCCGATTTGAGCGGCAATCCTGTCCATGTCGCGCATCAGAGCTTTGGTCAGGTTGAGCGAACCGGCCGGCCGTTTGGTCAGAGCTTCGGCAGCTTCCCGAGCCCGGGCGCGCAACTGGGCTACCGGCACCACGGCGTTGGCCAGGCCGCAGGCCAATGCGGCGGCGGCATCAAGTGGTTCGCCGAGTGCGAACATGGCGTAGGCGCGGACGTGGCCGATACGGGCCGGCAGCAGCCAGCTCGACGCCGCCTCCGGAACCAGCGCCAGATTGACGAACGGCGTGATCAGCCTGGCGGTGTCGGCGAGAAACACCAGGTCGCAATGCAGCAGCATCGTGGTGCCGACGCCGACGGCATTGCCCTGCACGGCGGCGATGAGCGGACGGGTGGCCTTGCCGAGATTGCCGATGAATCGGTGCGCCTCGCTCTCGCGGGTGTCCTTGCCGTTGGCCTGCGCGCTGAAATCGGCGAGATCGTTTCCCGCCGTGAAACCCTCGCCATCGCCCTGGAACAGCACCACGCGCACCGCCGGATCCTTTTCCGCACGTTCCAGCCCTTCGGACAGGGCGCTGTACATGGCGTTGCTCAAAGCGTTCTTCTTGTCGGGCCGCGCCAGCGTCAACGTCATGATGCCCGCGGCGACTTCGGCTTTCACATGTTCGGTCATGTTCGTTTGTCTTTCTTTGTTACTGGCTGCATTCTCACGTTAGCTGTTTGATCTTTCGGACAGCGGCTCGGTCGCGTACCGCCTGCGATCTCACCATTTTTCCCCGAACGGACGGAGTTCCGTCAGGAACGACCATGCCGAGCGGTCCTGGTGGGTGAGGTGCCACAATTCGTCGGCGATCGCGGATGGTTTGATGAAAAACTCGTCCGGCGCTTCGGGCAGGCGTTCCCGCATTCGCCCATCGATGACCGCATCGATCAGCACATAGGCGACATGAATGCCGCGCGGTCCGAGATCGCGCGCAATCGATTCCGACAGAATGCGCTGGGCCGCCTTGGTCGGCGCAAAACCGGCAAAGTTGGCCTTACCGCGGATAGCCGAGGTGTTGCCGGTGACGAGAATGGACCCCCTGCCCGCCGCGATCATGTCGGGCGCCAGCTCGCGCGCCAGATACAGCAGACCCATCACATTGACGCGAAAATTCCGTTCCAGCATCGCGGGGTCGATTTCGAGAAATGTTCCCCAGCCGCCACCTACCGCATTATGGATGAGGACGTCCGGGGAACCGTATGATTTGCGCACATTGGCAACGGCGTCCGCGACCTGGCCCTGGTCGGAGACATCGCAGATCACGGCGTGGGTGTCCGGAAGCTCTTTCTCAAGCGCCCGGATGCGATCCGGCGAGCGGGCCAGCGCGATCACACGAAAGCCTCCGCCCGCAAAGCGCCGGACGATCGCGGAGCCGGTGCCGGGGCCGACACCGGTAACGATGGCAATTGGCTTTTCGGTCATGGAGGCGGCCTCACTACGATCTGTTGCCGCACAATTCCGGACGGGGCGGCCCTTCCGACCGTTCGGTTGCAACTTCATCGACCTTAAATGATTATCGTCATATAAAGCAATACGTTCAGTTGAACTGGAACCCGCTACCGCCTCCGGTCCGCTGATCGTGATCGGAGCCGCCGGCTGGCTTTTGCGGCAACCGGATGGACCGTGCCTGATCGGCGTGTGGCGGCAAAGAAAGAATGGATTGAGTCGTCGCTTCCGCCTTCGCCGCTGAGCTACGGCGGGCAAACGCCCCTCGTAATTACCGGAGACCTGCGCGGAAACCCTCCACTTGTCATTCCGGGGCGCGCGAAGCGCGAGCCCGGAATCCATACTCCCGATCGTGGTTATGGATTCCGGGCTCGCTGCGCTTCGCTTCGCGCCCCGGAATGACAGTGAGTTTCAATTTTCAAGCAGCGAGCCCCAGATACGCCTTCCCAGATACGCTTCGCATTCCCGCGGCGCGATGCGCCCGGGTTTTGCATTTATTTCTATTTCGCGCCCAAGAGAGGGCGCAGGGAATGCCGGGCGCCCGATGCGCCCGATAGCCGCGTGTGCAATGAGTGTGGTAGAGCGCACACGCGTTGGTCAGGTCACACCGGAATCACCCGGCATTCCCCGCGCAATGGTTTACGGCTTATTTCGTGCTCTCCCCGGCGACCGGGCTTTCTTGCCACCGTCGCCC
>Ga0209736_1000748_pt1 | contig 10493 bp, 7 predicted proteins | sample BlaSpr_A8_Ref_M3_FD_187992 | JGI IMG/M metagenome (GOLD analysis project Ga0209736, IMG submission 187992) | Forest soil microbial communities from Thunder Bay, Ontario, Canada - Black Spruce, Ontario site 2_A8_Ref_M3 (SPAdes) (version 2) | ecosystem: Environmental > Terrestrial > Soil > Boreal... | reverse complement strand
CAGCTCGCGCAGCCCGTTCTGATCCCCGTGTGATCGAAGTTGGCACCGAGCCAGGTGGTGGTGAGGTGGCAGTCGCCGCACTCGAGAGTTGTTGCGACGTGGCCCGGATTCTTGCCGGTGGCCTGCACGCCGTTGTGGCAGATGATGCAGAAGCCTTGCATCGACAGCGGGATCTGCGTGTGATCGACCGTCTTCGGCGGATTCCAGCTCATGACCGTGTGGCAGGCTTCGCACGTGTCATTGGTCTGTGGGTGAATTTTTGGGTCCTTGCCCTGGGCAATGGTGCCGTTGTGGCAGCTGACGCAGCTGCCCATCACTTCGGCGTGAGTGAAGTGCACCGAGGGCCGGAATGACGTGGTGTCGTGGCAGGCCGCGCAGTTATTCGTGCTCTGAATATGCGTGGCCGTCTTCGGCGTCGCATTGAAGGTCGAGCCCGTGATGTGGCAAACGCCGCAGTTTCTCGGCGTCCCTTTGAAAATTGCGTTCAGGTGGCACGACTCGCACGGCAGGTCGCGATGCACGCCGTCGAGTTCGAAGCCGGTGGTCAGGTGGTCGAAGGGCACGGTGATCGGCGGCGCGCCGGCCGCTTCGATTTGCAGCGTCGGCGCGAGCGCCAACAGCGCCGTGGCGAGCAGGCCCGCGATCCATCCCAATTTGCGTCGGAATGTCATGTCTATTGAATCCGTGCGCCTTTCCAGGAATAGGTCGTATGGCAGCGATTGCACTGCGCACCGTATTCACCCAGGTGGCGGTCATCCTTGCGGTGACAGTTCCCGCACAACGGCGAGTTCTTCACCGAGCCCGGCGGCTCGTGATGGCAATCGGCGCATTGCAGCTTGGCGTGGGCGCCGATCAGCGCAAAGTGATCCGGAGTTTGCTTCGCATGATCGAACGCCCACAGGGGCCAACCGTTCGGCGAATGGCAGCTCTCGCATTTCTTGCCGAGGCCGCCCTTGTGCACGTCATCATGCGAGTGGCAGTCGACGCAGGTCAGGGGCGCATTATTGAAGGCCAGCGTCGCATGGCACTGTGCGCAGCTCACCACCCGATGCAACCCGAGCAACGGGAAATCGGTCAGGTCGTGGTCGAACACGATGTCGGAGCGCCAGGACTGCTCGCCGTGGCAGGTTTCGCATCCGCCCTTGAGCTTGCCGCCGTGCGGATCCTCGCTGCGATGGCAGCCGGCACAGTCCTTGGCGAGCTTCTGGCTCGCTATGACGGCCGTGTGACAGGCATAGCAATCGATCTTGGCGTGCGCGCCCACCAGCGGAAATTTGTGCTTCCCGGTATGGTCGTAGTCCTTGATCTGCCAGCGCTCGTTGTCGTGACAGTCCTCGCATTTCTTGCCGAAGCGCGCCGCGTGCGCATCGTCGGCTTGATGGCAGCCGTTGCAGTCCTTCGGGATCTTGTCTTTGTAATTGCCGCTGCGGTGGCAAGCGACGCAGATGATCTCATCGTGCACGCCGAGCAGTGCGTACTTCGTTTCCTTGAGATGATCGAACTTCGCCGTCTTCCATTCCTTGGTCACGTGGCACTTGCCGCAGTCATCGCCGCGCGATCCACGATGTTCATCGTCGGTTTGATGGCAGCCCACGCAGGTCTTGGGCGTCTGCTTGTACCGCCCTCCGACGTGGCATGCATCGCAGGTGACGGACACGTGCGTGCCCGTCAGTTTGAAGTCCGTCTTGTCATGATCGAACTTGCCGCCGGTCCAGCTCAAGGAACTGTGGCATTCGCCGCACGATTGCGTGAACTGTTCGTGGTGGACGTCGTCTTTCTTGTGGCAGCCGACGCAGGTCGCGGGAGCTTTGCGCCAAGCCTGGCCTTTCTTGTGGCAGCTTTCGCAGTCGAGCGCAGCATGCGCTCCCTCGAGCGCGAAGTCGGTGAAGTGATGATCGAACTGCGAGCGGCTGAGCTGCACGATGTCGGCGTCGCGGCCTCTGTGCTCCGTATGGCAGGCGCGGCATTCGCCGACGCCGGAGTTGGTCATGCGGCCGTGATAGCGCTGATGCTGCCGCACGTCCTCGGCGATATCCTTGTGACAATCGAGGCACAGCGAGCTCTGGGTGCGGACGTTCGAACGGTCATGGCAGTTCGAGCAGGTCTCTTCCTGCTTTATATGCGCCTGCGTCACCTTGCCGGGCATGAGGAGCGTTTCCACATTGGCGGCCCGAACAGGCCGCGCTGTTGCTCCGATAATTGCTGCTACGAGCGACATGGCCAGTAGGGCTCTTAAGGGACGACGCACGGCGGCCCAGGATAATGCACTGCGCCCGCGAGAAGACATATTGCATTGCTGCCGGTCAACCTCATGCGCTCACCCTTTCTCCCACGATCATTGGTTCATTTTGAGTCTTTACACGCAAAGTATATGTTTGCGCTGCCGCCGAGTCAGTCCGTCTGCATTCCGAGACATTTCCTCGATCAGTTCACATATTGATCAGTACACGTTGATCGCGATGACGTGAACGAAGCCGGCAATCAACAGCATGAAAAAGAGCGGTATGTGCAGCACGTGCCAAAACGAAAACAGGCGCGCATACATTTTGTATTCGGTCATGCGCCGGCCGGCATCCAACCGCCGATAAGCGTATTGGCGGGCAACCTCGCCGAGGCGGGTTGCATGCCGCGCGACGATCAGCGATTCTTTCCTGCGCGCTTTCTGGACCGCATCCATGATTTCGCGACGCACTATCCACCGCGCTATCACCATGCGCACGGCGCCCGTGCTCAAATGCATGCAGCGCGCAACGCCGCCTTTGGGAGCCTTTATCAATCTCTGTTCGACCCGGTCGATGCCCTCCAACAGGCCGGGCAGGAACGAAATCGAGGTCGTCTGCAAGCGCAGCTTCTCGCCAACGGTTTTCAATTGCTCGAGCGTGTCCTCGTGGCTGTCCAGGCGCGCGTGCAAGCGCGTGTAGATGTAGCGGCCAACCACGCCGCTGGCGGCGACCAACAACATGCTGAACAGAGCCACATTGCTGTTGGTGGCGCCGAGGCTGAAGTTGGCATGGAACAGCACCAGAATGGGGCCGACCACGCCCAAGACCATGTGGAATTCGAACCAGGCGGGAATTCCGCCGAGCCAGCGCAGCCAGCTCAGGCGCTTGCGCGCCGAATAAATCAGCAACAGCAGCATCATCGAGCCGCCGATGATTCCCAGCCAATATCCCAGGCCGCGTTGCGGCGTGATGTAGCGCTCGAGGTGGGCATGCATGCCCCAGACGACCAAAGCCGCGGTTACGATGGTCCAGATCAGCGGCCAATGCAGGCGGGGCGCCTTGGGCGAGACGATCGAGGGAAGTTTCTCCGCTGCGGTGTTCATATTGTGACGGGGTTCACGTAATGACGCGGTCAATCAATATTTTGAGCGGCTGATGGTCGGCCGGATTGATCACACCGGTGGAGCCCTGCAGATCTCCGGAAGCCGGCAGCGGCTGACCTTTCGGGGATATTCGCGCCTCGATCGTCACGCGTCCCGCGTTTGACAGATTCCGGCCCGGCAACATCGATTGTGAATCATCCAAGGTAAACTTCAACGGCCAGCTGCCGACGCTGCCGCGGAACACGGCCACCGGCACGCCGGGCGCGTCGACGGATTTGGCCACGATGAACAAGGTTTCCCCGGCGGCCGCTTTGGCCTTCAAGGCGGGCGCCAGGGTAATCTCGCCGCTGACCGCAGTGCCGGATGCGGCCGGCGCAGTTGCCGGCGCCGTTGACGCCATGGGAGCGGGCGAATCCATCGGCGCGGGCGAATCCGCCGGCACCGGCGGCAATTTGTGCGCACGAGCCTTGGCCGCGTCGGCGGGTTGTCCCAGAAATTCAAATGACTTCGCCAGCAATTCCCAGTCGCCGTCCGTTCCGCCGCCCTTGGCCAGCCGGGATTCCAGGCTTGCAATGGCGCTCCCCATCGAGCTCGCGGCGGATTTTGGCGCCGGTGCGGATGCGCTCGTCGCATCGGCGAACACTTTGGTGGCATCGCTGAATGCGCTCGCCGAGCCTTCGGAAACTTTGGTCGCGGCCGTAGCGGACTCGCCCGCCGAATCCCCACTCGCAAGCCAGTGGTGCAATCCGAATGTCGCGGCGACGATCAGTACCGCGGCCGCCGACGCCTGCCACGGGAGGGCGGGCAGCGTCTCGAAGCGCGGCATCTTGCGCAGCCGCGGCAGCGTTACGACGACGGCGGCGAGCGTTGTCAGGGAACCCGCGAAGAACCAAAATAACGGCATTGCAATACTCCGTGAACGTGCTGTACGCCCTACTGACGGGACGTTCCCTGCAGCGCGTTTTTTTTTGCTCTAGGTAAGGATTGTAATCCTCATTAATTAATTGCATACAATGTGTGCATTCCGCGACAGTTTCGCGCGGTCCGACAAGTGAGGAGACTTAACGATTCCAAGAGATCGGTACGCTCATAGTCGATTGACATATTGCAGTAAATTGTAGGGTTTACATAACAGGGCCTATGACGGAATTTTTGTCGCTCGCTGTCTATGTGTTGCCGCTCGTGGCGATCACGGCCATCTATGCGTTGCGCCAGCGCCGCACGCACGCGCGTCATATCAAGATCCTCGAGGACACGGTCGCTTCCGGCATGACTGAGCCGGCGTCGCTGCATCCGCTCATCGACGAAAGCAAATGTTTGGGCTGCGGGGCTTGCGTCACGGCCTGCCCGGAGACCTCGCATCACGATGTGCTCGGCCTCATCGACGGCAAGGCGGTGCTGATCGGCCCGACCGAATGCATCGGCCACGGGGCGTGCAAGACGGCATGCCCTTTCGATGCCATCACCCTGGTGTTCGGCACCGAGCGGCGCGGCCTCGATATTCCGGTGCTCAAGCCGAACTTCGAATCCACGATGCCGGGTATCTTCGTGGCCGGCGAACTCGGCGGCATGGGGCTCATCAAGAACGCTCTCACGCAGGGTCGACAGGCGCTGGAAGCAATCGCCAAGGCGGGACTGAAGCAGCCGGGCGCGCTCGACGTACTGATCGTGGGCGCGGGCCCTGCAGGTTTCGCGGCATCGCTCGCCGCCAAGAAAATGGGACTCTCCTACGAGACCGTAGAGCAGGACTCTCTCGGCGGCGCCGTCTTCCAGTATCCGCGCGGCAAGCTGGTGATGACGGCTCCGGTGGAATTACCGATCGTCGGCAAGGTGCAGTTCCGCAACACCTCCAAGGAAGAGTTGCTGAAATTCTGGACTCAGGCGTGCGACGGCAACGGCCTCAAGATCCACTACCGGGAACGCGTGGAGAGCATGGAGAAAAAGGACGGCGTGTTTCACGTGAAAACCACCACGAAGCAGTATGTCGCATCGACGGTGCTGCTCGGGATCGGCCGGCGCGGCACACCGCGCAAGCTCGGCGTGCCGGGCGAAGAGCTGTCCAAAGTGGTCTACCGGCTCATCGATCCCGAGCAATACCGCGGTCAGAAGGTGATCGTGGTCGGCGGCGGCGACAGTGCGCTCGAAGCTGCGGCCAGCATCGCCGAGCTCGGCGATACCGAAGTACACCTCTCGTACCGCGGTGAAGCGTTCCAGCGCGCCAAGCAGCGCAACCGCCAGCGCGTCGACGCCGCGAGCGCGAGCGGCCAGCTCAAAATTCTGCTCAATTCCCAGATCCGTGAAATCCGGAAGGAGGAAGTGATTTTGAAGCACTCCGGGAAGGAGATGACGCTGCGCAACGACGCCGTGATCGTGAGCGCGGGCGGCATCCTGCCGAATGATTTTCTGAAAGCGGTCGGCATCGAAGTCGCAACCAAGTTCGGCACCGCATGATGAAATTCCTGATTGCCGCACTGTGCTGCGCCATGAGCCTGTCCGCGGCCGCGGCTCCCGCCAAACACGTTGCACCCAAGGATCCGCTCGAGCCCGCGCGCGCGGCGCTGCGCACCCTGCAGTTCGACAAGGCGATCGCGCTGCTGAGTGCCGCCGGCGACGCCGGCAATGCCGATGCCCAGTACCTGCTCGGGCTCATGTACTTGAATGGCGTGGGTCATGTGGCCGATGCGGCGCGCGGACGCACTCTGCTGCAGAGCGCCGCCGAACACGGACAGGGTGCGGCAGCCTATGTGCTTGCCGGCGAGCTCGCGCGCGACCCGGCCGCGGCGCCGGAATCGGCGCGGCAGTGGCTGGAGCGCTCTGCGAAGATCGGCTACTACCGCGCAGTCGAGGCATTGAAATCCGGACGGCCCTTGCTCGATCGTGAGTCGGTGGGGGCCTCCGATCCCACGCTGCTCACGCCGTGGGTGATCGACGTCACGCGCAAGAACGATGCGGCTGAATTACGCCGACTGGGGCCCGTGATTGCGTCCGTGCGTGATGAGTTCGGCCGCGGCGCGTTGTCGCATGCGGCCGCGGCCGGCGCACTCGCAGCCGCCACGGCGCTGCTGGATTTCGGCGCCGACGTGCGCGCCGTGGACAAGGCCGGAACCACTGCGCTCATGATTGCCGCTGCGGGATCCGATACGGCGATGGTCGGCCTTTTGCTGCAGCATAGGGCCGATCCGCAACCGGTGGACGCGGAGCAGCGCACTGCGCTCTTCTATGCGGCCCGAGCCAATCGTGCGGCAAATGTCGGCGCACTGCATCGCGCCGGCGCGATGCTCGATGCGAAGGACACCCGCGGCTACAACCCCCTCGACGCGGCGCTCGTCGTCGGCGCCGAAGAGGCCGCGGCACAGCTGCGCTCTTTGGGCGTGCACGCCAACCGGGTCACGGTCGACCCGGCGCGGCAGAGCGGCAAGTTCGATGCGGCGCACCCGGGTGAACTCTACCGAGGCTGGCCGCCGCTCGCACTCGCCGTGGCCCGCAACGATACGGCGAGCGTTCAGAAGCTGTTGGCCGCGGGGGGCGATGCCAAGCTGCGGTTGCCGCAAGGCGATTCGCTGCTCCAGGTCGCTGCCGATGCGCACGCCATACAGAGTCTGCCGCTGCTTCTTGCAGGCGGCGCCGATGCGAACGCCGCCGATCACTCGGGCCACACCGCACTGTGGCTCGCCGCGACCCGCAATGACGTCGGAGTTGTCAAGGCGCTGCTCGGCGCCGGCGTGGCGCCCGACACGCACGCGGCCGCCGAACAGACCCCGCTGCTTGCGGCCCTGCGCGCAACCCACCCGGACGCTGCGGAGCTGTTGCTTGCCGCCGGTGCCAATGCGGAAGCCACTGACGCGCAAGGCCGCACTGCCCTCATGCTGGCATGCGCCGGCGGCGAAGTGGCGCTCGTGAAAATGCTGCTCGAGCGCCACGTGAAAACCGACGCCGAAGATCATGATCGCCGCACGGCGATCTTGTACGCAGCCGCCTTCGGTTCCCGCGACGGGGTGGTCCTGCTTCTGGCAGCCGGCGCAAATCCGAAGGTGACCGACGCGCGCGGAATCACGGCGCTGCATGCCGCCGCCGCTCAGGCAAATGCCGACGTGCTCGTCCCGCTCCTGGCGGCCGACCTCACCGTGAATCGGCGCGACGCCGGCGGCGAAACCCCGTTGCTGATCGCGGCCGCGACCGGCCGCACCGAGGTCGTCCAAGCACTGCTCGCGCGCACGCCGGAGTTGAATCTTCAGAACAAGGCCGGCGACACGGCGTTGATCGCCGCAAGCCGCGGCGGCTACACGGTCATCTGCCGCCTGTTGCTCTCGGCGGGGGCTGACAAGGGGTTGCGAAACAGCGCCGGTGTTTCGGCCGGCGACGTCGCCGCCGGGCGCGGGTTTGCAGCGATTGTGAAGGATCTGGCCGGGAACGGCTGAAGGCTAGTAGGCGTAGTATGGGCCGGTAAAGGCGCCGGTCATTTTCTGCTCGATCCCGATGTAGACCTTACGGCCGTAGAAAAACGGCATGCCCCAGACGAAGCGGGTCGATCCGGGGCCGCCGGCGAGGCCCCCGAATGCTGCCGCACCAGCCAGAAAACTATTCGGGTCCGCGATCGCGAAATTCACCGTGTTGGTCGCATTGTTCGCACCCGCGCCGGTATTGACGGCAAATACGTCGTGCGGCGTTACGGCGGGGCAGTAGTAGCCGATGAAACTTCCCGTGGAGCACACCGTGATGGTCGAATCATTGAACGCGTAGGCATCGGTCCCCGAGTCGATCAACGCCGGCAGCACCGTGGTGCCGCCATTGTAAGTCGCGGTGAAGTCGCCGCTTGCATCCGCACCGAGAACCGTCAATCCCGTGGCCGGCAGTGCGTTGTCCGCCTGAGTTGCAATTCCAAAGATCAATTCACCTTGCACCGATGTGTCGCCATTGGCATTGATCAAGTTCGGCATGTTGATGATGATGCCGTTGTTGTCGGCCGCAAAGGCAGCGACCGGGTTCGTGACCTGCTCGGCGAGCGTGACGTTTTCCGCGGTGCATACGCCGGCGCTGGTGCAGCCGTAGTACGCCGCCAGCTGAGCCCCGTTGATGACGCAGGCTGCGCCGCAGTCTTGCGCGAACACGCCCACTCCGAGCACTCCATTGGCGCCAAATCCCATGACGGTGTTGATGAGCGTGCCATTGGCACCGCAAGTCGCCGGCGGCGGCGCACCGGCATTGGTGTCATCCATGACCTGTACCGGCAGTTTGGCGGCGACTTCTCCGGCCATGGTGACGTCGGCCAATGCCACCGGTCCCCAGGTTTGACCGCCGCCGAAGGTCTCGCACTCTTCGATCGCGCGTCCTTGCGCGTCGGTTTCCGCAGTGAGCGTAACGGTGCCCGCTGCCAGCACGGATCGCACCAGCCGCAATCCCCAGGAACCCGTGTCGAGGAGCACATGATCGATGTTGGCGCATTGCGTCGTGCTGCCGGGGGCACAGACCCTCACCGTCACATACGCGTGATTGACCGCCCCGGGCGCGGCGGCCGGCCCCGTATCGACGATCAGCGCCATCGTGTTGACCACGGGCGGCGGCGGTGCACCGCTCGTTATGGACGAGCCCTTGCCGCCGATACAGGCGCTGAGCAGGCTCGCCGTCAACATGCATGCAGCGTAATGCGGGATGCGGATGGGCGACATGGTGAGGACGCGGCTTAGCGTAAATCCGCCGTCGACGCACCGGCCGGGATCAGCAGCGGCAGATACGCGCGGCCGCTATAGGCGCGCATATGCCCCGCGGACTCGACCACCAATTCGGGCGTCGCTATCCGCAGAGACCGGTGCAAACCAGGCTGCCTTAGCGCCGCCACCGCCTTGGTATAGCTGTCGAAACTCGGGCCTAGCAGCATGCGCAAATCCGGCACCACCGGACCGCTCCAGCTCACCGCAAAAACGATGCCGGTTCGATTCAGAAACTCGCGCACGCGTACCCCACTCGCGGCGGTGATCTCCTCCATGTCGTACTGCTGGCCGGGTACCGAATGCACGGTGCCCTGCAGCTCGGCACCGTCGGTGAGTACGCTGGCCGCGTCGCTGCCGAGAGCGGCGCGCACGGGCTGAACCCAGATCGCGTTGAAGCCTAGAACCAGGAACAAGAGACCGCGTTTAACGGAGTTGTAGGGCATGAGCCGATTCTGCAATACAAACGCCGCGCCAGCCACCCGTCTTCTGTGTGCGACAGCCTTGATTGACTGACGGCGGGCGCGATGGCACGATCAGTAACGTCGCGAGCGTTCGATTATCTTGACGCCGCCACCTTGATTTTACCGATTACCGGCAAACTGTGACGCACGTCACAAACCCGGCGAAAAGCCATCGGCGACCCTCCACACGTGCAAACTCTTGCGTATTGACGTCTTGCACGTTCGATGGGCGCACCATTACACTTCTTAACACTTGTAAAAAGTGCAAGTTGACGCATTGGGATGTCGATATTTGCAGGTGAAACGTGATTCAACACGGCATCGTGGACGGGAGAAATTGATGCAAGTTGGCTCTGATCTGACACCCCTGTTGCCTGGAAAAGAAACGACGCCGCGAATTCGCATTGTTCTAGTCGAAGACCACGCAATCCTGCGGGAGGGTCTCAGAGCGCTCATCTTGATGGAATCCGATTTCGACATCGTCGGCGAATTCGAGAGCACGGAAAAGAGTCTGGCCGGCATCGCTGAATTGCAGCCCGATATCGTGATCACTGACCTCGCGCTTCCCGGGCGTTCCGGTATCGAGTTGCTCGCCGATGTGAAGCGGCTTTCACCCCGAACGCGCAAAGTGGTGCTGACCGCGCATGAGAACGAGGAGTACATCCGGGCTGCCCTGAATGCGGGCGCCGATGGCTACGTGCTGAAGGACGCGAACAGCGCCGAGCTGATGCTGGGGATTCGCACCGTATCGACCGGCCAGCAGTTCCTGTGCAAGGCGATCGCCAGCAAAATTCTGTCGGGCTACCTCTCGGGCCACGTCTCGGGCGATCAGCGAGCTACTTCGCCTTCGGCTACGCAGTCGATTACCGGACGCGAACGCGAGGTCCTAACCCGCATTGCTCTCGGCAATTCCAATAAACTGATTGCACGCGAGCTTGGCGTGAGTCCGAAGACCGTCGAGAAGCACCGCTCGAATTTGATGCGCAAACTGCAGCTGCA
>Ga0209736_1000747_pt1 | contig 10507 bp, 11 predicted proteins | sample BlaSpr_A8_Ref_M3_FD_187992 | JGI IMG/M metagenome (GOLD analysis project Ga0209736, IMG submission 187992) | Forest soil microbial communities from Thunder Bay, Ontario, Canada - Black Spruce, Ontario site 2_A8_Ref_M3 (SPAdes) (version 2) | ecosystem: Environmental > Terrestrial > Soil > Boreal... | reverse complement strand
AGTCGCAATCCGCAGCGACTTCAAAAACCGCACATCCTGCGGCGTCATCGTCAACCGCGCCGCCGGCTTCTTGTCCGGCATTTGATCGAAAGACTCCTGGTCCACCTGAATCCGCAACGATTCCAAAAACCGCCGGTCCTGCGTCGTTAGCTTCGCTGCCTCTGCCGCCGCCGCATCGCGCTTTGCCAACCCGATCGTCGCGTCCAGCTTCAGTACGATGTCGTACCCGTGCGCGCGCACTCCGGCAATGGCGCCCGTGATCCGGTCGGAATCGGACACCGTGTCGTTGATCGCGTGTCCCAATTCACGCAGCAAATTCTTCAAGTGATCGTCTAGTTGCAAGGGCGGTTCCCCCTCACTTCAATTGTCATTCTAGGCCCGCATTTCCTAGGATACAAGTCGCCTAGTTTTTCGTTGTCTCCAATAGGTTCACAGTACGTTAGAGCAGGTAGGAAACCCCGCCTACGCCATCCTAAAGCTACTCGGCTCCGTCCCGCACCGGATTTCAGTCCCGGTTTTGCGCTAAGATGCACTCATGTCTTCCGCCGCCACTTCACCGGCAGCAGCGCCTCGCCAGGGAGGTTTCCACCGCTTCTGGCGCGCCCTGAAGCAGCTCTTCCTAGAGGTCGTCGGCGCTACCTTTGCATTTCTCGGCATCGTCTGGCTCAATGTAGCCCTGCGCTCCTGGACCCGCGACGTAGCCCACTGGCTCATCGCCGCAGCCGTAGCTTTCGCACTACTGTTCTTTTTCTTCGCGGTTAGTTCGTTCCGCCGCGCGCGCAGGCTGTAATCTATTCCCGGTAGGGGCACGGCATGCCGCGCCCGCTCCCGCTTTTGCCTGGTTCTGATTGGCTCAAAATATTGGCGCAAGAATGTCCGACACAAAAACCAAGCCCCCCGCCGAACGCAAAGAGCACTTCACAACTCTCGCCGGCCTCCCCATCGATCGCCTCTACACCCAAGACGATCTTTCTGCCTCGGATCCAGAATTGTCCATCGGCTACCCCGGCGAATTCACCTACACCCGCGGCATCTACCCCACCATGTACCGCGGCCGCTTTTGGACCATGCGCCAATACGCCGGCTTCGGCACCGCCGTCGAATCCAATCAGCGCTATCGCTATCTCCTAAGCAAAGGCCAGGCCGGCCTCTCCGTAGCCTTCGATCTACCCACGCAAATCGGCCTGGACTCTGACCACCCGCTAGCCCTCGGCGAAGTCGGCAAAGTCGGCGTAGCCATCGATTCCCTCGAAGACATGGAAACTCTTTTCGACAACATCCCGCTGGAAAAAGTTTCTACCTCCATGACTATCAACTCCACCGCCGCCATCCTTCTCTGCCTCTACGTCGCCGTCGCCAAAAAACAAGGCGCCAACCTCGCCAAAATCTCCGGCACAGTACAAAACGACATCCTCAAGGAATACATCGCCCGCGGCACCTACATCTATCCCGTCCGCCCCGCCATGCGCATCGTCACCGACATCTTCGCCTGGTGCCGCGACAATCTACCCAAGTGGAACACCATCTCCATCTCCGGCTACCACATTCGCGAAGCCGGCTCCACCGCCATCCAGGAAGTCGCCTTCACCCTCGCCGACGGCATCGCCTACGTCCAAGCCGCGCTAGACGCTGGCCTCACCGTCGACGAATTCGCCCCCCAGCTCTCCTTCTTCTTCAACGCCCACAGCGACCTCCTCGAAGAAATCGCCAAGTACCGCGCCGCCCGCCGCCTCTGGGCCAAAATCATGCGCGACCGTTTTCATGCGCAAGATCCTCGCTCGCTTCTCCTCCGCTTCCACGCACAAACCGCCGGCTCCTCGCTCACCGCCCAGCAACCCGAAAACAATATCGTCCGCGTCGCCATCCAAGCCCTGGCCGCCGCGCTCGGCGGCTGCCAATCCCTCCACACCAATTCCCTCGACGAAGCCCTCGCCCTCCCCACCGAAGACTCCGCCCTAATCGCCCTGCGCACCCAGCAAATCCTCGCCCACGAAACCGGCGTCACCAACACCATCGATCCCGTAGCCGGCTCCTACGCCATCGAACATCTTACAAATGAAATAGAGCAAGGCGCCGCTGCTTACATTTCCAAGATTGACGCCATGGGAGGCCCTTTTGGTGGTGGAATGTTACGCGCCATCGAATCCGGCTTCGTACAAGGCGAAATTCAAAAAGCCGCCTACGATTTCCAGCGCGCCGTCGAATCCAAAGAACAAATCATCGTCGGCGTAAACGACTTCATAGCGGAAGAAGACCGCACCATCCCCACGCTCCGCATTGAACCCGAAATCGAGCGCTCGCAAATCGCGCGCCTCAACGCCCTGCGCGCCAAGCGCGATTCAACCCGCACCAAATCCGCCCTAGCTGAACTCCAACGCCGCGCCGCCACCACAGAAAACCTCCTCCCCGCCATCCTCACCGCCGTAGAAGCCCACGCCACCGTAGGCGAAATCTCCGACGCCCTCCGCCGCATCTTCGGCGAATACCAGGAATCCGTCGTCATCTAGCGCGCCTTGACACCGCTTGTAGGGGCACGATATATCGTGCCCCTACGGTCGACCCGTACTGCAGAATCACAGGTCGACATCGAAACTTTATGTTGCAAGAGCTAAATGCCTTAATGCGCCGTGCCACGGGTCTCCTGTCATGGACCGGAGTTATTTTCTTTTCTCATGCAACTTTGAACCCTGAACCTTTAACGGAGAACTTCTTCCACGCGTCACGAGCCACAAATCACGAGCCGTGGGTCACCATCCACTACTCGCTACTCACTGTCCACTACCCACTCCCATGAAACTCATCCTCGCCTCCACCTCCCCGCGCCGCGCCGAAATTCTCCACGACGCCGGCTTCTCCTTCGCCGTCGTCTCTTCCGCCGTCGACGAAACGCCCTTCCCCGGCGAATCTCCCCACGATCACGTCCAGCGCCTCGCCAACGCGAAAGCCGAACTCGCCGCCGCCCGCGCCGTCGGCCCCGCCATCGTCCTCGCCGCCGACACCGTCGTCACTCTCGAAGGCCGCCTCTTCGGCAAGCCCCGCTCCGCCGACGACGCCCGCCGCATGCTCGAAAATCTTTCCGGCCGCACCCACGCGGTCCTAACCGGCGTCACGCTAATCCGCCTCCCCGACGCCGAACGCCGCACCTTCGTCGAATCCACCCTGGTCCATTTCGCCCAGCTCTCCGCCGAAGAAATCACGCGCTACCTCTCGACCGAAGAGCCCCACGACAAAGCCGGCGCCTATGCCATCCAAGGCCGCGCCGGCCGCTACATCCCCCGCATCGAAGGCGACTACTTCAACGTCGTCGGCCTCCCCCTAGCCCACGTCACCCAAGCCCTAGCCGACCTCGGCTGGTCCGAAGACTGATCCCGCCTCTCCGCTCCTTTTGTCAATTGTTATTGGTTCCGTCGAGTTTTAGTTAGAAGGCGAGTTTCCGACTACCGGGGCTCCGCCGCTCACGCGTCCAGGTTCGTCTCGGGAACTACCGAGAAATCTGATTAACGCACAAATCAAAACCAACGCACCACCAGAATTGTATTGACACGGCACTTATCGCTCTGGTATTCTATTCCCGTTCAGAAGTACGCCTCGCTTCCGCGAGACTCCCCCAAAATCCCAAATCTTTCTTTCTGGAGACTTCCATGTCCACTAATCGCGACGTTGACCGCTCTGCGGTCACGCCTCAAAAGGACCGCGCGTCCTCGTGTTCCTTCACGTTCACCGATGGCCGCCACTGCCGCAGTCCACGCCGCGACAGCCATCCCCATCTCTGCGCCTTCCACGCCCGCAAGGAGGCGCAAGCCCTAGCTGGCGAAAGAGCCGGCGAGGACATCGCCTATCACCTCTCCGGCAGCTTCGTGTCCGCCTGCGATCTAAGCTCCGCCCTCGGACGCCTCTTCGCTGCTGTCGCTCAAGGTCAAGTCAAACCCAAAACCGCTTCCACCCTCGCTTTTCTTGGCTAAACCCTCGTCCAAACCCTGCGCATCGCTCAGGACGAATACATCAACGCGTACGGCACCGATTCCTGGCGCGAGACTATCCGTGACTCGCATGAGCAGTCCGCCAATCTCGGCAAACCTAGTCCCCAACCGGACCCAAATCCTCAAATCGCCCCTCCAAGCGCTCCGCAACCCGAATCGGCACCATCGCCCGCCGAAGAGCAGGACACGAATCGAGCCTCGAACTAGCCCAAAATTTTCTCTTCTCTAACTCCTTTAGAATGAACACTTATAAAAATGTATCAAAACAAATCACTTTATCTATCTTTAGAATGAACACTTACGCAAAACCCAGGAGGGAGGGGCCCGAGTGGGACAGCCAATCTTGGCTGTCCTCCTCCACATTCCGACACACGGAAAACGAAATATGGGCCATCAATCTCCTCGCACCTTCCAAGCGCGCGAGCGTTTCATTCCACCGCTACAGCTCCATGCGCCTTCAGCAGTTCATCAACTTCCGCGTAACCGCATGGAAATTTCACGCCGCGAACCGACGCTCCGGCCTTGAGCAAAGTCTCCACCGACTCGGGTGTGCGTCTCCCCTTCCAGTACGAGTCCACGCATGCCCGCACCGCAAGCACCAGCGGCGTGCGTCCCTTTCCGTCGAGCGCGTTCACTGACGCCCCACGCGCAATAAGCAACTTGACCGTCGAAGGCCATGCGCGCCACGCCGCCGAGTGCAGCGCCGTGCTGTTCTTCGCCACATCAAAATAAGGATCGCCCTCTTCGGTCACCGCGTTCACGTCAACACCCAGATCAAGAAGGTGCCGAACGCCATCCGTATTCCCGACGCCCGCGAACTCCGCAAGCAGCTTGCCGCCCTGCGTCACCAATTCGCGAACCAACTCAGGCTCTTGCTCCACGATAGCCCGCACCTTCGCCGAATCATTCCGCGCGCAAGCGGCGATCAACAGTTCCACTCCTTGCAGCTCGATGGGAATGCCTCGACGCTCGATCAATTCCAGCACGTCGCCACGCCCTCTTCGCGCCGCCATCGCTGCCCCAGACATCGCAGAGCCAGCCGTTTGCCGGGTGTCCGGCCGCTCCGCAATAAGCGTCGGGTCCGCGCCATGCTCCAAAAGTATTTCGAGAATTTCAGAGCTATTGTCGCGCAGCACCGCGTGGTGAAACGCCGTCCTTCCCCATCGCGTTGCTCGATTCGGGTCAGCGCCGTGCTCCAGCAGCCATTTGATCCCCTCGAAGTCGTGCCAATCAGTCTTGCGCAGCAGCAACGTCGTCATGCTTGTCTCGTCCAACTTGGCGCTCTCCACAAGGATCTTCATCACCGCGTTGTCGTACGTCTCCACAACATGATAGGGAGTCTCCCCGTCGTTCGGATCCGCGCCACGCTCAAGCAGCAACCGCGTCAGCTCTGCATGCTGCGCAATTCCCGCAGCTCCATAAATCGCGCTCTCCCACTCTGGATGCGGCTCGTGATTTGTCTCCATCCACCCGGTATTCGCGCTCGCACCAGCGTCCAACAGCGCCGTCGCCGCCGCGACGAAACCGTCGGACCTCGCGCGGTCGAGCCGCAGATACCTCGAGAAACACAAGTGCGTGAGCGCATCCCATCCATACGGCCCACCCTTCGCGGTCGCGTTGCGCGCATCGACAGCCAGAAACCGCCGCACAGCCGCCGCATCGCCGAGAATGGCCGCGGTATGAACATCGCTGCTCGCCACCTCGGGGTGCGCTGCCAGGAGCGCCCCCGCGCGCTCCAACGTCCCGGTGGAGTGCATGGCATCCCGCGGAACACACGCGGTCTCGATGAACGCCGCAACCGGATTGCTCACGCTAGCCGCAAAGCTCGCGCTCGCCAGCGCTTCGACGTGCTTGGCAAACTTCGGCCAGCTCTCGAAGCCATGTTCGAGCGCAATTACGAATTGCGCATCGGCAAGCGCAAATTTCGTGCGAGCAATTTCATCATCCGGCAAATCTGAAAAACGCGGATGCTGCTTTTTGACTCGTTGAATTGTTTCGGAATGAACTGTTTCAGATTGAATCGCTTCGGGATTAGTCGGCTTGGGAGATTGTTCAGCTCGAAAAGCTTTGACGAGTTCTTTCGCTTGCTTCTTGTACTGCTCGAGGCTCGGGCGAGCCGGTATCGGCTTGGCATCCATTACGACCTTCCTTTCGTAAATGCGCCTGGAGTCCGCCCGAATCAGGCTGAAAGAAGGTTCGTAACCTTGCTCGAAAATTGAAGGTGGGCACGGCCCTTTCCGCGGACTGGATGCGCCCTTCGCGCTGTTCCATAATTTAACGCCGTCCGCCAGTCACGTCAATCCGCGCTCCAGTAGCACAGGCACTCTTGCCTGTGCAGTTGTGACAACGTTCGCGACAATCCGCCCAGCCGAAAGTGATTGTCCGAAAACATGCAATACAAGAACAAAAGAGGCGCCCTCTGCAAAGGGCACCTCTCAAAAACCAAACTCTACACTCTGAGGAAAAACCGCTGTTAAGCCTTCTTCTCTTCCGCCGGCTTCTCAGCAGGAGCAGCCGCCTGTGGCGGGGGCGCCGTCGACTGCGATTGCGCCGCTCCGGACATACCTTCCTTGAATCCGCGCACGCCTTCGCCCAGTCCGCGCATCAACTCAGGAATCTTGCGTCCCCCGAAAAGTACGAGAATGACAATCGCAACGATCAACAAATGCATTGGGCTGTCCCACATAGGGCACCTACCTTTCACGCCGGGATCAACAAACCCGCGCGCCGGGGCTACGCACTACATACATTTAAAGTATAACACGCTCATCCCCGGCCCGGCGCGTCACGCGCTCCCGGTCCAGGTATTCAAGCAATGGAATAGCATACTTGCGCGTAATGCCGGTCAAGTCTTTGAAGACCGACACGGAGATTCGCTCGCCCTTCGCCTTCTTATACGCAACAAGCTGTCCTTTCAGATGAGCCAGTGCATCGCGATGAAAGATAAGTTCCGGGCTCACCCGCACAAGATTTTTTTCGCGCAACAAGATTTGCAGAAGTTTCTCCGCGCGCTTTGCCTCCACCAAGAGTTTCGCCAGCACCTCCTTTACCGAAGGCACGGCCAAACCCGCGTCAGAAAACGCCTTCTCGATTTCTCCCTTGGCCTGCGCTTCTTCCGGTTGCAATGCGATCTGAGCACCTGCGCGCTTCACGAGCTCGCCTTGCACATCCAATTTCTTCTCGCCCGCCAGCTCTTCGAGCGCCGCGCGAAACGTCTCCGCTCGCACGCGCCTTCCCAGGTTCGCGCGCAAATCTTCCCGCGCGATTCCCGGAGATAGCGGATTCTCCTTGTGAAAACGTTCCACCCGCTCTGCGATTTTCCGCCGCACTTCGTCGAACGCTTTTCGACCCAGCAGAATCAATGGCTCCGCAGATACGATTTTGATTCGGCTGGCAGCAACAAGCTTTTGCGCTATCTCTCGAATCTCCTGCTCGAACCACCCTGTCCGCGCCACAGCCTCTTCAAATCCCAACCCCAGCAACGCGCGCTCCGTCATTGCGGCCAACATGTCTTCGCGCTTCCCACTTTCAAGTGTTTCGAGAAACGCGACGCGTCCCGTGTCTCGCACCATCGGCCGCCTCGCTAGCGGATCCAGAATCACGCCTCCGCCAATGGTGATCACCGGCGAAAACTGCCGCACGATGAAACGGTCGCCGGGCAGCAACAACACCTCATCCTGCAGACGCAGATGGCCCAACGCGCTCTGCCCCGGCAAAAGGACGCTTTGACCGTACAGGAGAATCTCCGCGATCGTCTCCGCTGTCCCTGCATGAAAATGCACCCGCGCGCGGTGCTTCAGCTTGCGCGCGGAAGGAAGCAGGGTGAGCCGCACATCCACCCTGCGCGTCGTGCGAAATCGTCCCGGCGCGGCCAGCGTCATCCCGCGTTTCACCGCGTCATGGTCGATGCCCGCAAGATTCACAGCCGTCCGCTGCCCCGCGATGGCGCGTTCAATGGATTTTCCGCCGGATTGCACTCCTCGCACCCGCACCCTCTGGCCTCCCGGAAACAGCTCCACTTCATCTTCCGCGCCGATGCTCCCCGAAATCAGCGTTCCCGTCACCACCGTTCCAAATCCTTTCATCGCAAACGCCCGGTCGATCGGCAACCGGAAGTGTCGCGCCGCATCTTTTCCCGGAATTTCCGTCGCGACAGCGTGCAAAGCCTTCTTCAATGCGGCGAGACCAGCTCCTGTCTTCGCGCTCACTGGAACAATCGGCGCCCGCTCCAGAAACGACCCGCGCAAATACTCTTCCACCTCCAACCGCACCAGCCCGAGCATGTCCACATCCACCAAATCGCTTTTCGTCAGCGCAACGACGCCACGCGTAACTCCCAGCAACCGGCAAATATCGAAGTGCTCCCTGGTCTGCGGCTTGATCGATTCATCCGCCGCAATCACCAGCAGCACCAGGTCGATCCCCGCAGCTCCCGCCAGCATATTGCTGACAAACCGCTCATGCCCCGGCACATCTACTAGACCGAACTTCACGCCGTTTTCTTCCAGAAAAGCAAAGCCAAGATCAATCGTAATCCCGCGCCGCTTCTCCTCCGCAAGCCTATCGGGATGCGTCCCAGTCAGCGCCTCGACAAGCGCTGACTTGCCGTGGTCAATATGCCCCGCCGTTCCGACAATCACGCTCTTGGAGGTGGTATTCATGAGAGGAAAGCCCCGCGGGCAAGGACTAAAGTAGCATAGGCACTCTTGCCTGTGCCGTCGGCCACACGTCTCATGAGCTTTACACAATGACCGCTGCGCTTTTAGTATTGGTATTTTGGAAGGAAATGAGAACAGCGCGCCGCTTACTTGGCAGCGGCGATTTCGTCGACGATAGCTTGGGCGGCAGCGCGAGGATCTTCCGCGGTGAGGATGGGCCTGCCGACAACGATGAAGTCCGCACCGGCTTTGATGGCTTCCGTTGGACTCGCGGTGCGCGCCTGGTCATCGTGTTTTGGCGCCGCGCCATCTTTCTCTTTGGGCCGCACGCCTGGTGTGACAATCAGGAATTCCCGGCCGCAGGCTTTGCGAATCGCCCGCGCTTCCTGCACCGATGCGACGACACCGTCGACACTTGATTTTTTGGCGAGCTGCGCCAGCTTCACAACACGCGCTTTTGGCGCCCCGCCAATTCCGACTTCTTTCATCGCCTTGTGGTCCATGCTCGTCAAAAGAGTCACGGCAAGCAAGCGCGGCCGATCGGCGCCCATCGGGACGCCGGCGCTGATGGCCTGCACAGCTGCTTCAAGCATGGCTTTACCGCCGAGTGCATGCACGTTGACCAGCTGCACGCCAGTCATGGCCGCGGCGGAAAGAACCGCGCCCGCAACCGTGTTGGGAATGTCGTGGAATTTCAGGTCGAGAAAGATGCCCGGTCCCAGCGCGGCAATCTCTTTGACGGCAGCAGGTCCCGCAGCCGTAAAAAGTTGGTTGCCGATCTTGAACATGCCCACGAGATCGGAGATTTGTTTTGCGAATTTTGCGGCAGAGGATAGCGAATCAAAATCCAGTGCCACGATCAAGCTGCTGCGGGGATGGGCGTCGAAGCTCAAGGTCATGTGCGACCCCGATTCCGACGGGGTCAGTGCTTTTGTGGCAATTCCATCAATTCGAGCCGTACCTGGTTCACGCCCGAATGGATCAGCCCAATCTTCCGGGCTACGCGATAGGATACATCAATTTCGCGTCCTTCTTGATAGGGACCTCGGTCGTTGATGCGTACTAGTTCAAACTTCCCGTTCCGGGGGTTCACGACCCGGACGATGGAGCCGAACGGCAGGTTGGGGTGCGCGGCCGTCAGGGCTTCGCAATCAAAGCGCTCCCCGTTGGCGGTCTTCTTTCCGTTAAAGCCTGGCCCATACCAACTGGCGTTGCCGACCCAGGTCTTCACCGGCTTAACCGGAGCGCTCAGGTGTGCCACGAGGGGGGCGTCCATCACGGGAACTATAAGGAACATTAAGAGCACCCAACGGAAAGCGGCCCAGAAAACAAAGAGTGGTCGTCTCATAGTGTGTTCTTTGTGCTACTCATATCCCAAAAAGTGTAGCAAGAAATAGTCATTATGTCAACCAAAATCTGCGGAAACTTTTCCTCTTATCTCATTGACAGTAAACGTTTTAGCTCGGAAAAGAGCCTTCTCCAACTCCCCTACAAGTCGCTGACTGGCCGTAGGGTCAGTAAAGCTGGCCGTCCCTACCTGTACGGCAGTCGCGCCTACCGCCAGATATTGAAGCACGTCCCCGACCGTCTCTATACCGCCTACACCTAAGATCGGTATCTTTATTACCTTAGACGATTCCCAAACCAAGCGCAGGGTAATCGGTTTTATGGCCGGACCCGAGAGCCCCCCCGTTTGGTTCCCAAGGCTGGACTTTCCGGTCCAGGGATCGATAGCCATGGCCGGATAGGTATTCGCCACGGTCAAAGCGTCAGCACCAGCGCCCTCCGCCGTTCGGGCAATAAGTCCAATGTCTGCAACCATCGGCGAGAGCTTTACCCAGAGCGAACGCTTCACCGCCGCCTTCCTCG
>Ga0209736_1000746_pt1 | contig 10515 bp, 11 predicted proteins | sample BlaSpr_A8_Ref_M3_FD_187992 | JGI IMG/M metagenome (GOLD analysis project Ga0209736, IMG submission 187992) | Forest soil microbial communities from Thunder Bay, Ontario, Canada - Black Spruce, Ontario site 2_A8_Ref_M3 (SPAdes) (version 2) | ecosystem: Environmental > Terrestrial > Soil > Boreal... | reverse complement strand
CGGCAGACGACCGGGCGAGCCTCAATGGACGAACAACGCCTTCAACATGCGTGCGAACTGGTGGACGAAGGGAAATACACAGAGGCTTACCATGAATTTATCCAACTTGCAGAACACACACCCGATCCACTCGAAAGGGCATGGCCGCTGATCTACGCCGCGAATACACTGCAAACATTGGGGCGACAAGAAGCTGCTACCGCACAATTGAGCGCCGCTCGCACCCTGATAGAGGAGCAGCGAGCCTCAAGATCCGCGAGTGACGAAATGTTTGCAGCCGCAGAGTCTTTTCTCGATTTTGAAGACGCAAACCTCTCCTGGCTGCGAGGCGACAATCTGGAGGCGGCGCTCAACAGATTTGACGCAGCTCTCACGAAACACAGATCAGCGCTTAAAGACCCGCGTGCTCGCGGCCTCTACGAGGCGATCCAAAAGGGAGACTTGCCAGGCTTCGCTGGTTGCGTTCGACCAAGGCTGATGAATTTGAACGTGGGCCTCGACCCGCAACCTGACTACCTCTTGGAAGGACAATGAATCGGAGGCCAACTGCTTGAATAAACAGGGCGTCGCACTGCGTGCGGTTGTTTGACGACCGGATCATCAGGGTGATTCGACCTAAGCGACGCTATCATGCCTCAGAGTCAGCATGAATCTTGACGATCAGTCTATGCTAAGCTTTGCCGCCAGTTTCTCCCGGCAAGAGCGCCTGATATTGTTTAAGCTTTCGGTACAGTGTGGTTTTCCCGATCCCTAAAATCCGCGCAGCGGTACGCTTGTCGCCACTCGCCCCACTCAGCGTCTTGAGTATTGCGCGTTTTTCCACCAGGCACAGCGGTTCGGCGCCGGCTTGTTCAATATTCACATTTGTTCGTCCAAGGACTAGACCCTGATCCTCGTTCCGTAGTACTGGTCCGGAGCCAAGTGCGATCGAACGTTCAACGAAATTTTGTAGTTCCCGAACATTACCCGGCCAAAGGTATGCCATGACGTCTGTCCAAAATTCCTCTGCGATGCTCGTTATAGGCCGACCCGGGTCCGCATATTCGTTAAGAAAAGCTGTGACCAGGAGCGGAATGTCACTTCTGCGTTCGCGTAGTGGCGGCAGCGCTATCGGGAACACATTGAGTCGGTAATAAAGGTCTTCCCGGAAAGCCCCTTTCTCAACAGCCTGCCTCAAATCACGGTTAGTAGCGACGACGATCCGAACGTCCACGGACACCCTTTGGGTGGCGCCTACCCGCCGCACCTCTCCTTCCTGAACTGCGCGAAGAAGTTTCGCCTGTAATTCCTTGGGGAGTTCGCCGATTTCATCCAAGAAGAGGGTTCCAGTGTGGGCTGCCTCAAACAATCCTTTTCTATCGCTTATGGCTCCAGTAAAAGCTCCACGTACATAGCCGAACAGTTCAGATTCGAAAAGCGTGGCTGCAATTGACGAACAATCGATTGGCACAAACGGGTTATTTTTTCTTGATCCTGACTGGTGAATAGAACGGGCCACGAGTTCCTTGCCAGTGCCGCTTTCACCTAAAATGACTACCGGGAAGTTACGGTCGATGGTCCTGGTAATTAGCCGCTGTACTACTTGGATTGGTGCAGAAGTGCCGATCAGGCCACCGCAACTGACGTTCGTCTGCAGCTGTCCTTGCAGTTGTCGATGTTCGCCGTAAGGTCTTTTGGGCCGTGCCCATCGCATCAGTTTTTCTTGAAGGTCCAGCGCACAAACTGGCTTTTGGATATAGTCGTCAGTGCCAACGTAAAGCGACTCAGTGGTGATTTCGGCCTCTTCGTGCGGCGTCAGAGCGATGGTTCTGACTTCAGGATGGTTTTCGCGAATGTGTCTCAGGAGCGCCATGCCACCGATCTCAGGAACAAGCAAGTCCACGATTGCAACATCCACACATCCTTGACTGAGGATCCGCAAAGCGTCTCCAGTTGTTGCGGCTGTGTGAACGTCCAACCCTAACGCGAGGGCCCACTGACCGCAGAGGTCAGGAACCGAGGGTTCGGTGTCAACTACAAGAATGGTTCGGCTGGAGGGTTTACACGCGGCCAAAGCTGGAGCGGTCATTATTGCAACCTCTTCTCACTCGGGATCGAGTTCATTAAACGGAGCCTAGATGCTCCCTCGACAACTCTCTGTCGCTTCATCGAGTAAAGTGTCGAATCGGCTTCGCTCAAGAGTCGTTCAATCGTATCGCCGTCTTGCGGATAGACTGCAATACCGGCGCTGACGGAAATTTTGGGTTCTTTGCCGTCATTGGCGACGCCCTCGCAGATACGTCGGGCTACGCGGTGGGCTTCCCGTGCATTTGTCTCCGGTAAGACAAGAGCAAACTCGTCCCCGCCGAAGCGCGCAGGAGTATCTATGTGCCGGCAAGAGGAACACAAGAGATCGGCCAATCGGCAAAGCGCTTGGCTGCCAATCATATGCCCGTGGCGGTCGTTGATTTTTTTCAGTCCGTCCAGATCAAAAAACAGCATGGCAAACTCTCGGTTCGTGCGTTTGCTGCGTTTGATTTCCGAATCGATTACCTCCACGAGGTGGCGATAGTTGCCCAGACCGGTCAGCGAATCGCTGGCTGCCTGCCGACGGAGCTGCTCCTCCAGCACTCGCTGCCTGGTGACATCTTCGGCGATGACCTCGTAGCCTTCCAACTCTCCCGTTTCGCTGAGGACTTCTCGTCCGCTGAGCCGGACCTTGAGGGTCGCGTGGTCCTTCCGCTTCCATTCTATTTCGAGGGGATCGACGGAAGCATCCGTTGCGGATTGACCCAGCAATTGCACTCGTCTGCCAAGGTCTTGAATAGTGTCGTGTGCAAGGTCTAGGGCCAAGAGTTCCTCTCTTGACTCATAGCCGAGCATCCTCATCATCGCCTCGTTCACTTCCAGAAACCTGCCCTCGAGACTGCAGCGGCAGATCCCGTAGCACAGATTTCCGGCCAGTGCGCGGTAACGTGATTCCGAACGTCGCAAATCCCTTTCGGCGCGATCACGTTGATCGCGCAATGCTTTCTCATCGAGAGCTCGATGAACGGCCACAGGAAGGTGGCCGATACTATCCATTTCAATGCAATCGGCGGCTCCTTTCAGGATGAACTCCGCAGAGGTTTCGCGCTTCAAGCCATGGACTAAAAAAATGAGGGGGATGTCCTTCTTCATCTGGTCCAGGAGGTCCAGTGCCTGCGTTTCTTGCCAGTTAGGGCTGGGATACTCGGCCACAATAAGGTCAAAGACCTGCGAACCGAGTCGTTCGGCAAATTGCTCGGGAGTTACAACTACATTGGAATTGACTGTGAATCGCAGCCTCCTGAGTTCAATCAAGCAGCGCTCAACATCTGTCAGGGAACCAATAAAGAGGATTCGCACGAGATTTTGTCTGCGCTCAAGTGCGTCGCGGGTAAAGGCTCGTTCATGTTGAGCCAAGTCTAGTTTTGATTGCGACGACATAGTAAGCAAAGCAAGGCTCGGGGTAGAGTTTCAAAAAAGCCTCAATGCCGAGCAGCAATCGAAGGGCCAAATTCTCAATCTGGAACATGTCGGGAAGCGAGCGAAAATCAAAGGCTTGTGTAAATCGGCCCCCAAAACAGAACGTCCGAGCTTGGTGTTTGACCCGTTCCGGGACGGACGTCCCGAATCGGGCCTTTGAAGTCGGCTTCAAGAAACTGGCACGCTAAGTTCTGTGTCGACTCCACCGTGTACCTTGTCCAGTTACTTACCCGAGTGATAAATGGACGTGAATATCTTCCGGTTCGTTTGTCTGATAACCCGACGCCCTTACCGGCGAAGTGCAGTACTGGGACGGTGGAAAATGCGCCGCAACGCACCAATAGCCAATCCACGTCGCATATCGTTTCGTACCTTGAAAGTTGCCAGCCATTCTTTAAGATGAACACGCGATTTGACGTCCAAAGGAGCTTTTGAATGGACATCGGGAACCGGTTACGCACTGTCACGGGACTTCGTTAGGCGCAGGAGCGGACTGTGCGAAAAGGGAAGCGTACATTTTTAAACGAACGATACGCCGTTGGATGCACGAGATGTACGTAAATTAACGTACGTACAGTTACGGACGTACTTTACGGTATGTATTTATTAGCAACAGAAATAACTTTCGCACCTGGCTGAGTTTATTTTACGGGTATTGTACATTCTTGATCATGACTCTAACCCACCTGGAGGCGTGACGATGGACAACGATACCCCGCAAATCCAAACACGCGAGCAATGCGGTCTGGAACTCGCCAAGCTCACGAGCGCGTTGGAGAGCGCAATTAGCCCAGGGGGCCTGATTGGTACATCTCCTGACATGCGGTCGATTCACAGCCTCATTGGAAAAGCAATAAATCATACTTTCCCCGTAGTCATATTGGGTGAGACTGGAACTGGCAAAGAACTCGCAGCCCGCTGGATTCACCACTCAGGTTCGCGCAAGAACTCTCCGTTCGTCCCTGTCGATTGTTCATCACTTGCACCTACGCTGATAGAATCTGAACTGTTCGGTTACGTGCGTGGTGCCTTTACTGGGGCTGCGACGGATAAAAAAGGACTGTTCGAAACTGCCCATACGGGGACTCTTTTTCTGGATGAGATCGGAGAACTGCATAAGGACCTGCAGGCAAAACTTCTACGAGCTATTCAGGAACACGAAGTGCGCCCCGTGGGCTCTACCAAATCTAAATCCGTTGATGTCCGGATCATCGTTGCAACACACCGTGACTTGAAGAAAGCAGCGGAGGAAGGAATCTTTAGGGAAGACCTCTATCATCGCCTGAATGTGTTTACTTTGACGATGCCACCTTTGCGCGAGCGTAAGGGGGACATCCCGCTCCTAATTGCGGCCTTCCTTATCAAGCACGCGGACCCCACCCGCGAGATAACCAGCGTAGGCAAGGGTTTTTGGACCGCGGCAATGTCATACGATTGGCCGGGCAATGTTCGTGAACTGGAAAACTTTGTCGAACGATGTATTGCACTCGGATCGGGATCAACATTGGAGGATGAAGACCAATGCATGATGCTTGGACGGACAGGCGAAAATCTTGTCCGCACCGATGCTGAACCGCTTCATGCCGAAAACGACCGCATGGAGCCCCTTCACGTGATGGAACAACGGATGATTTACAAAGTCCTGGGGAAAACACGTGGCGACAGATACGAAACGGCTCGAATATTGGGTATCGGTAAGACCACCCTGTACCGCAAGCTCAAGGCATACGGGCTCACCTCTCCATCTCCAAAAGAAATCATCGCGGAGAATTTGTGAATCGCGGTAGACGCGCCAGGTCGTCACTAGTTTCTGGAGGACTTGAATAATGACATCAGCCCATGAAGCCGAAGTAGGTTCCGATCATGCAGTGAAAGTAGACACTGATTTACTCCGCTGCCCTCGCTGCGCTGTCACCTCCGATTGGCCCTGGTTCTTGACCAACCAACAGACTATCCACCGGCGCAGAAGACCATTACTCCCTGGACTGCTCCTGTCCCTGACACCGTTCAAATAATCATTGAGAACGAGGGCCCACTGAATACGATAACGCTGGAGGTAACCGAGAGCCCAACCCCGAAAGCCCTCTCTTTCAACCCATATTATTTAGCCACAGAGGCACGGCAGAAACGTCAAAGAGCCTCGCGCACTCTTTTAAGTACACCCTCAATTAAACTTTGCAGTTCACGTCTTAACTCTTCGAGCCTGGAATCCGCCTCGATCGATTCATGTGCCTCAAGGTAGCCTGGTACATGCGCATTCACGAGTGCTTCATGGATACGCAACGCGATGAGTCGTGTTTCTGAAGACCTGATCAAGGTTTCTTGGCACAGTTGACAGAGTTCGAGGATTGCGGTTTTTATATCAGGGTCCACTTCTATATCCTCTGTTCGGGACTGTTTTGTGTTGGTTGGGCCTTCAATTTCCTTAGGCAATGCGAACAGTCGGATAATTTCTCGCGCCGGCTAGGCCTAGTGATTGGGAGCAAAATGGGCACTGCGAAGACCAGTCACAACCGCAATCCGGACATTCATTAATGAAAAGGTCTGAACGACCTAAAATCCGATCATTTTTTTCGCAAAGGTCAATTAAAAAAAGGCATGCCGGATTCTTACAAATCAAAAACCTCTCCATCGCCCCCACCGGAGATTGATGCTTCATCCTCGCGTGCTGAGGCGCTCAAATCAATACCGTGGGGCTACTACGGGTATTTACGTAGTGGTTGAGGGTACCAACGGATAGGGTAAATACCTATTCGAGCGTAGGCGTGCCCTCTTTAAGTTCCTGTGAACCTAAACCCTCTCGGATGGCGTAGTGGATGAGGTCCGCAAGCGAATGGAGCCCAAGTTTCAACATGACATTAGATCGGTGGGTCTCGACAGTTCTGACAGCGATCCCCAGCAGCGCGGCGATCTGCTTATTGGTCTTGCCCTTGGCTAGCAGGCAAATGATTTCCATCTCGCGTGGGGTTGCATATTCAGCGCCCCGCTCTGCCTGCTGGTGGTGACTTCTTGTCTTGAGAAATCCTTTGACCACGATTTCGGATACTTTAGGAGTCAGGAAACGCTTGCCCTCGGAAACAGCTTTCACGGCTTTCGGTAGGACCTCCGTGAGATCGGATTTCAAAACGTACCCGTGAGCTCCTGCGGCCAGTGCATGCCGCACCATCTGGTCTGACTCGTGCATCGTTAGCACAAGAACTTTGGTATCCGGAACTGCCGCTCGGATTTGGCGTGCTACCTCGACTCCATCCAGTTCGGGCATGCCGATGTCGACCACCGCCACATCTGGTTTCAGTTCTATTGCCTTTTCAACGGCCTCACGGCCATTCGCTGCCTCGCCGATGACTTTCCAGCCGGGTTGGGAGTCAAGGATTGATCGTGCACCACGCCGGACCAACCCATGGTCGTCGGCTATTAGAATGCGAAGGGTTTTCATGTTCCTTCCCTCGTGACAGGTACCGTCACACGTACCGTTGTGCCTTGATCCGTGGAATCAATCTCAAGCCGACCGCCAATGAGTTTTATTCGTTCCCGCATACTGGGAATCCCAACACCCACTTCTAACCGGCGCTCCTCTTTCCCTCTCCGCAGACCCGCAGAGAATCCTCGGCCAATGTCGCTAACTTCTAGCGTCAGAAAATCCGACGTGCGACTCATTCGTATCCTGACTTGCTGACTTCCGGAATGGCGCTGAATGTTGGTGAGGCTCTCTTGTACCACGCGGAATAGGGCTAGTTCGACATCTCGCTCCATGCGTCCAAAATTCGGTGAGAGTTCCAATTCGACATGAATTTCGCTTCGCTTGGTGAAGCCCTTCACATAGTCACGAATCGCGTCGCCTAATCCGGCCTGGTCCAGCATGGGCGGGTGCAACAGGTAAGAGAGAGTGCGGACCTCACGGATGCACTTGTCCGCCAAATCCCTACACTCGGAAAGAAGCCTACGTGATTTTCGCTCAACCAAAGGAATTGAACTACGGACTTGACCGAGCATCGTTGCCAAGGCCACGAGGTCTTGGCCCGTAGAGTCGTGTAACTCCCGCCCGATCCTCCGTCGTTCTTCGTCTTGCGACCTCAAGAGGTGTCCAGAGAGGCGTCGTAGTTCCTCTTCCGCCTGCTTTCGATCTTCAATATCGGTGTTCGTCCCGTACCACCTTACGATGTGCCCTTCGGCATCACGCAGCGGTACGCCACGTGCCAAGAACCAACGGTATGTGCCGTCAGCCCCCCGGTGGCGTTCTTCTTGCTCGTAAGGAGTTCCGCTAACCACCGACTCGTGCCAATCCCTAAGCACCCGGTCTCGATCCTCGGGATGAAGCATCGTCTGCCAACCATGGCCCCGCAGGTCTTCCAGCGCGAGTCCCGCATAAGAGCGCCAACGGTTATTGCAATAGTCAATCGTGCCGTCAGGTAGCCCGCTCCAGATCTGCTGCGGGATCGCATCAATCAACTCCCGGGACTGGCTTTCCGCCCGCTTGCGGTCCTCAATATCGACGGATACTCCATACCACTTGACGACGTGTCCCTGTTCGTCGCGCAGAGGCGCCGTGCGAACCAGGAACCAGCGATATTCTCCGTCAGCCCGCCGCAAACGCATTTCATCTTCGGAAGGTTCCCCAACGGCCATATCCACGAGCCACTTTTCAATGACGCGTGGCAGGTCTTCGGGATGGACGGGGCGCGTTGGCTCTTCAACTTCCTCCTCCAAAGTAAGCCCGGTATAGTCCATCCAGCGCTTATTGACGAAATCTACGCCGCCGTCAGGCCGAATGCTCCAGGCCATCGTGGGAATTGTGTTGATAATAATCCGAATGCGATCTTCGCCCCTTTTCAGATCGTCGATGTCAGCGGTTGTTCCGTACCATTTGACGATGTTTCCATGCTCATCTCGCTGAGGCACGGCGCGAATCAGGACCCAGCGATGTTTTCCATCGGCGCTGCGGAGCCGCGCCTCCTTCTCAAATGGTTTCCCTGCCGCCAAAGCCGCGCGCCATTCCTCCTCCAAACGGTCGTCAGGATGGAATGCATTCATCCATCCCCAGCCCATCCCGTCCTCTAAGGAAAGACCTGTATATTCCCGAAAATACTTGTTGAGGAAATCAGCCGAGCCATCAGGCAATTTGCGCCAGACTATTATTGGAATTGAGTCAATGATGAGCCGGAGGCGCTCTTCGATAGTATTCGATGCTTCGTCAGACCCGGTATGGCTCATGGGTGCTTTACTCCAAACGATGCGCGTGATGTACATCGACCGCGCTGCATGACGAGGCAACACGACGAGGCAAACGAGAATCGCGCCGACGAGCGACAGGGCTGCGGTCGGCCAATGGTAGGCCACGACGGTCGAGCATCCCGGTGTTGTGCATCAACCAGGTGTCAGCGTTGCCCGCTGCGACTCCACCGACCAACCAACCCGAGCGGACCCTGGCGCGTGCTGCAGTTACAAGTGCCGCAAAGGATGAGGAGATAGTGAGGAAAATGGAGAGAACAGCCAAGCGAAGATCGTAAGAACCTATAAGAGCCCCGGTGTCATTCATGGAGGCCCTCTTCTAATACGATGCACGGGAGACAAAATCGGCTCACGTACTTTATACGTGAACCTGTGTATATGTACGGGGAGAACTTACTTATAGCAGACTATGTGAGGCAATTAAGTTTGGCGTCCGCAAGTAAACATCTTTTTATAGCCCCTTGGAACAAAGGAGCAGGTTCAAGTCTCGCCCAAGTGTTCGTTGACCACCTCTCGCGGGTCCTTATCATCGCGCAACCCAACAAACCGTGAATGTCTCAAGTAACAAGCTCCTGCCCGAGATTGACTCGATGCTGGATCCAGGCCCCGTTACGCTTGCCTGGTTCGTAGACACTGTCGATCCGCTTTCCGACGCCCTCAAGCCGTTGCCCCCGGATCGCGGCGAGCATGTGGGCTGCGGAAACTTGAAGATGCTCTGAAATTCTCATTCGCGGAATCACGAATATCACCCGCAATGGCATTTACCAGCGCGCGGGGGCAGCTTGGAAACCGACCGACATTCCATCGGCTGTATAAATGCAGCCTTGCACACGGTCAAGGAGTCGAAGTCAAAAGCCTGTCGGCGCATAGCGTGGTCAATTTATAATGAGTCTCGCGCGTACGTTGAACACATGGTAATCCGTGAAATGCCCACGACACCAAAAAATGTGCTTCTTGTACCGAGCTTCAGTATAAATGGTGAGAGGAACGATTCGAGGAGGCTCATCCGCTCGGTTCAGCCAACCGTAGGTAAGTACGACATGAAGGTCCTCCCATCCCTTGAAAGCCTTCAATTTCTCGGCAAGCTCCAATCGCTCCGATATTCGGATTATATTCAATTTCTCGTCCGTCCAAACTTCCCCGTAACAGGCGACGGCGACTGTCTTGCTGACTATGAAGAAGCCAAAATCTTCGACGGGGGCCATGGGACACAGGTTATCCTCGACGCTGGCATAATACTGAAAGACCTTCATCCGCCGCTCGTTGACGACAATGTCCGGGGCTTGATTAACCTTTAATCGGAAGTCTGTACCAACCATCTTGGGCAATTGCGACCATTCGGTAGCTGGAACCACAAAACCATTTCTAAGAGGAAAAGGTACTTCCTCGAACTCTTTCTTGCCGTCGGGATAACTACGGAACCGTTGAACGCCATCAATAACACGGATTTCATATGCTGCCTGAACATCAGGGTCCTTATCTCCCGAACCCCACTCAAAACTCTGCACAGCTATAAAATTGCGAATGCTATCTGCCAGAAGTTGCGCTTGTTGTCGCAGCACGCCGACCTCAAAAGGTTCCTCTGGGCGATGATGAAATAATCGGTCGGAAGGCGGCGGTACGAATTTTGGATAGAAGTCTCCCGAGACTGGTGAGATTTCTTTCGTGGCGGGGAAGACTCTCTGTGCGAGGAACGGCTGTACTTTGGCGACGAAGTCGACCAGAGTTTGAATTGACACGGCTCCTGCTGTGGTTTCGGTGCTTCCGCTCAGAATACCAACTATCTTTTCTGTTTTCCTA
>Ga0209736_1000745_pt1 | contig 10526 bp, 8 predicted proteins | sample BlaSpr_A8_Ref_M3_FD_187992 | JGI IMG/M metagenome (GOLD analysis project Ga0209736, IMG submission 187992) | Forest soil microbial communities from Thunder Bay, Ontario, Canada - Black Spruce, Ontario site 2_A8_Ref_M3 (SPAdes) (version 2) | ecosystem: Environmental > Terrestrial > Soil > Boreal... | reverse complement strand
CGGCGAGGCTCGCCCGGCGAATGGAGTTCTCGCTCACGATCTCGGAACAGCACGTCTACCTCTCGCTCGGCGAGGAAACTCTTTCCAGCATCATCGAGCGATTCGCACTCGGACACTAGTGATTTGCGGGAATCTCGACCGTACTGCCGCCGCGCGCGCTCTGCAGAATCGCCTCCAGCGTCATCATGTTGTCGATCGATTCCTCGGGCGTCGCGCCCGACCACTGTGCCCTGCCGCCCCGCACGAGCCGTTCGAATGACTCTGCTTGCGCAAGAAAGCCATTGACCGCGGTCGTTTGAACGGTGGTGTCGACCGCATCCTTGCCGGTTCCGACCCGCAGCTGCAAGACCGCTTGCGGCAGGGAATACGTGTGATTGAGGAACGTCGTTTGAATCACACCCGAAGACCCGGAAATCAGCGCCTGCCGGTGCAGGCAGGTGCTGAAGCTGCAGGTGATTTGCGCGAAAAGTCCGCTCTCGAACTCAAGCGTTGCGGCTAACGCGCGGTCCACGCCGCTCGCCGTCCACTCGGCCGCGGCGTACACCCTGGCGGGACGCGCCTTCGCGACCATTCGCACCAGACTCACGGGATAGGAGCCGACGTCCATGAGCGCGCCCCCGGCGAGGTCGGCGCTCAAGCGAATATTCTCGCCGTCGCCGAGCGTGAATCCAAAACTGGCCTGCATCAGGCGAATCTCGCCGATGACGCCGGCGTCCAATAGCTCGCGCATTTTGAGCGTCTGCGGCTGCGCCCGGTACGGAAAACCCTCGACGAGGTGGACGCCGTACCGGCGCGCGGCATCGAACATTGCCCGTGCCTCGCTCGCCGTCGCCGCCAGCGGCTTCTCGCAAAGCACGTTTTTGCCCGCCTGCGCCGCGCGGATCGACCATTCGCAATGAAGGCTGTTCGGCAGCGGAATGTAGACGGCATCCACGTCGCGATCGGCCAGCAAGTTCTCATAGCCGCCGAAACTTCGCGCAATCGCGAATTCGCCGGCGAACGCTCGAGCTTTGGCGGCGTCGCGGCTTGCCACGGCGCTCACCGTGACGCGCTTCGAGTGCTCCACGCCGAGAACGAAACTGCGCGCGATCTTTGCCGTGCCGAGAATCCCGATTCGCAAAGGCGCGGCAATCAAGGGTGACCAAGCTCGTCGAGGAAGGCTCTCGGGCGCAAAAAATCATACAGCCGCGCCTCGGGCGATCCTGCTTCAGGATGCCAATCGTAGTCCCAGCGCGCCAGCGGCGGCATCGACATCAGAATCGATTCGGTGCGGCCCCGCGATTGCAAGCCGAACAAGGTTCCACGATCGTAAACCAGATTGAATTCGACGTAACGGCCCCGCCGGTACAGCTGAAACCGGCGCTCTCGCTCGCCGAAGCGGAGGTCCTTGCGGCGCTGGATGATGGGGAGGTACGCGGGTAGAAAGTGATCGCCCACGCTGCGTAATAGGCCGAATGATCGCTCGAATCCGCCCTGGTTGAGGTCGTCGAAGAACAGGCCGCCGACCCCGCGCGTTTCATTCCGGTGCGGCAGAAAAAAATAGCGGTCGCACCACTCCTTGTATTTCTCGTAAGTTCCCGGGCCGAACGGTTGGCAGGCGTCGCGTGCCGTGCGGTGCCAGTGCAGGACGTCTTCATCATACGGATAGTAAGGTGTGAGATCGAAGCCGCCGCCGAACCACCACTGGACGGCACCGGCGTCGGGAGTCGCCACCAAAAACCGGACATTGCAGTGGGTCGTCGGTGCATGCGGATTTCGCGGATGAAACACCAGGGACAGACCCATGGCCTCGAATGGCGCGCCGGCAATTTCAGGACGCGAGTTGGACGCGGACGCCGGCATTTTTTCGCCGAACACGTGCGAGAACGACACCCCCGCCCGCTCGAACACCGTGCCCTCGCTCAAAACGCGGCTCTCACCGCCCCCGCCTTCCGGTCTCACCCAAGGATCGCGCCGGAATTTTGCGCCGTCGATCGCTTCCACGGCCGCCGTGATGCGGTCATGCAAGTCGTTCAAGTAGCGCTTGACCGCGGATGCATCCATTTGAGGGTTATGACTTCTTCCTGGCGGAACTCTTCTTGGCCTTGGCCTTGGCCTTGGCCTTGGCCTTGGACTTGGCCTTGCGCTTGGGCGCGGCGCGGCTTGCGGGCGCCTTCTTGTCGGCTGACGCCTTCACGCCCTTGGCGGCCAGCCGGACCGGCTTCGCCTGAACCGCCGCCGCCGCGGACCCCTTGGGCGTGCCTTTGCCGTTCCGCCCTTTGGGCTTACGGCCCCACTTGCCGAAGGTGCGCACCGGCGCAGCCGCCAGCAGGGCTTGGCACTCCTCCAAAGTCAGGCTCTTCGGATCCTTGTCCTTCGGAATTTTCGCATTGCGCGATTTGTCGGTGATGTAGGGGCCGTAACGGCCGTTCAGCACTTGAATCCCGGCGGCGGGAAAATCCAGGATCAGCCGGTTGGCGTCGGCGATTTCCTTGTCGCGGATGACTTCGAGTGCGCGCTCGGGCGTGATTTCGTACGGGTCGTCGGTCTTGAGCGATACATACTTGGCACCATATTTCACATAGGGGCCAAAACGGCCGACGTTGGTCGTGATCTCCCCGCCGTCGGGGGTGTGTCCGAGCTTGCGCGGCAATTTGAACAGCTCCATCGCTTCGGCGTGCGTGATGGCGTCCATCTTTTGACCCGGCCGGAGGCCGGCGAAGCGCGGCTTGTCCGCGTCGTCCTTGGTGCCGATTTGCACGAAAGGACCGAACCGCCCCATGCGCACACTCATCGGTTTGCCGCTGGCGGGGTCCGCCCCTAAGTCCCGCGCCTGGGCGACCTCCTCCCGGCTGACCGAAGTTTCCGTATGGTTCACGAGATCGATGAACGGCTTCCAGAACTTCTCCAGCAGCGGCACCCATTCCTGCTCGCCGTTCGCGACGGCATCGAGCGAATCCTCCATCTTTGCGGTGAAGTCGTAGTCCACATAGGTCGTGAAATACTGAGTCAGGAACCGGCTGACGATCTTGCCGATGTCCGTCGCGGTGAAGCGCCTGCTTTCGATATCGACGTACTGACGATCGCGCAAAGTGGAAATGATGGACGCATAAGTCGACGGCCGCCCGATGCCGTATTCCTCCAACGCCTTGACCAAGGACGCCTCGGAGAATCGCGGCGGCGGCTCGGTGAAATGCTGCGCGGGGACAATCCCGGTCAATCTGACCCGATCGCCTTCGTTCATCGGCGGCAGCACATGATCCGAGTCGTCCTGCACGACGTCGTCCATGCCTTCTTGATATACGGAGATGTAGCCGGGCTTCACCAAGGTCGAGCCGTTCGCGCGCAATACGGTTCGCTTTTCGCCGTCGGCACCCGCGAGCATGTCCACAGCGACCGTGTCGAAGATCGCCGGCGCCATTTGGCAGGCCACGGTGCGCTTCCAGATCAGTGAATACAGCCGGAACTGATCGCCCTCCATTTTCTTTTCGATGTCGGCCGGCAGAACGTTGGCGGCAGTGGGGCGAATGGCCTCGTGCGCTTCCTGCGCGTTCTTCGACTTGGTTTTATAGATCCGAGGCTCTTCGGCAAGCCCCTCTTGCCCGTACAGCTGCACGATCACGTCGCGAATCTGGCCGATCGCCTCTTGCGACAGATTGAGCGAGTCGGTGCGCATATAGGTGATGAGACCGACCTGGCCCTCGCCGATGTCGACGCCTTCGTACAGCTGCTGCGCGACGCGCATGGTCTTTTGCGCGCTGAAGCCCAATTTGCGGGCGGCCTCCTGCTGCAGGGTCGAGGTCGTGAACGGCGGCGCGGGATTGCGCTTGCGCTGCTTGCGATCGACGTTGAGCACCTTGAGTTCGCCGTGCGCGGAGTCTTGCAGCGTGCGTTCGACCTCGCGGGCTTGCCGCTCCGTCGTAAAACTGAACTGCTCTACCTTGGCGCCCTGATACTCGACCAGCTTGCCCGGAAACTTCTGCTCCGAATGTTCAAGCTCGGCATCGATGGACCAGTACTCACGCGCCACGAACGCCGCGATTTCGTCCTCGCGCTCGCAGATCATGCGCAAGGCGGGACTCTGCACGCGGCCCGCGGACAGGCCCGGGCGCACTTTCTTCCAGAGCAGCGGCGAGAGATTGAACCCCACCAAAAAATCCAGCGCGCGCCGTGCTTGTTGCGCGTTCACGAGGTCCACGGACAGCTCGCGCGGGCTCGCCATCGCTTCACGGACCGCGTTCTTGGTGATTTCATAGAACACCACGCGCTGCACGTCCTTGCCCTTGAGTTCGCCCTGGGCTTTCAGGAGCTCGTACAGATGCCATGAGATGGCTTCGCCCTCGCGGTCGGGGTCGGTCGCGAGGAACAGCGACTTGGCCTTTTTGAGCGCGCGCGAAATGGCGTCGACGTGTTTCTGGTTGCGTTCGACGATCTGGTACTTCATGGCGAAGTGGTGCGCCGGGTCGACCGCACCTTCCTTCGGCACGAGGTCGCGAACGTGACCGTAGGAGGCAAGAACCTCGAAGTCTTTGCCGAGATATTTCTTGATGGTCTTCGCCTTGGCGGGCGACTCCACGATAACGAGGTTGCTGCTCAAAGTCGTTTAGTGCAAAGCGTCAGAGCGCTCTTCGAAGACCAGGTCTTCCATCTGCGCGTAAGCGGATTCTTGCCCAGGTTGGCTGAACAGCACCATCAAGACGACCCATTTGACCTGTTCAATGTCGATTTCGTCGGCTTCGAGCGCCATCAGCCTGTCGATGACGAGTTCGCGCTGAGTGCCGGAGAGTATTCGCACGTTTTCCAGATACATGAGGTATCCGCGCACGTCGGTGTCGAGCCGCAGCAGCTCCTGACTGCTGAAGACCCGCACGGCCCGTGCGGTCGCTTCCGCGACCTTGCCCAGCTGCTCGCCCGACAATCCGTCCAGCCATTCCAGCGCGCGCTCGATATCAAGTTCCGCGAAACCCGCCTTATCCAACTCGAGCTTCAAGACATTGCGGTCCGGCCGCGGCTCGTCGTCGGCGCTCATATAATTCTCGAATAGATAGATGAGTAGATCGAGAACGTTATCTTTCACCTCCGGCTCCTAACGACTCGGGAGTAGCGGCCCCCGGGGGCGGCCTGAACGTGGCCTTCGAGCTCGAGGATCAGCATCATCGAGGACACGGCTTCTGGTTTGAATCCGGTACGAACGACCAACATATCAAGGTCCGCCGGATCAAAGCCGAGCGCATCTAACAAGATTTTGTGTTCCTTGTCCATGCCCGGTGCGGGGATGGCTGCCGCGGCAGGCCCCGCCGGGGCACCCGCGGCGTCTTTGAAAAATGCCGAAAAGTTCAACTCGCTCAATATGTCATGTGCGGTTTCGGTCAAGTGTGCGCCCTGCCGGATCAATTCGTGGCAGCCGCGGCTCAAGGGACTCATGATCGATCCCGGAACCGCGAACACCTCTCGCCCGAGGTCGAGCGCGAGGCGCGCGGTGATCAGAGAACCGCTTCGACGCGCCGCTTCGACGACCAGTGTGCCCAGGCTCAAGCCCGCGATGATTCCGTTCCGCTGCGGAAAATGCTCCCGCCGAGGGGGACTTCCCAGCGGAAATCCGCTGATCAAGGCGCCTCGCTGCTGAATTTCCGCTGCCATGGGGCGGTTGCCCGGTGGATAGACGACATCGACACCCGACCCCAGCACGGCAACGGTGATTCCCTGCGCGAGTAGGGCGCCCCGGTGTGCCGCGCTGTCTATGCCTACGGCAAGTCCGCTGGTGACGGCGAGCCCGCGCGCGGCGAGATATTCGGCGAATTCACGGGCGGTGTCCTGGCCTTGCGCAGTGGGATTGCGGCTGCCGACGATGGCCAATTGAGGATCATTCAACGCGTCCAGGCTGCCGGCGACGTACAGCGCAATCGGGCGGCGCGTGGCAAGGCGCAGCAAGGCGGGATAGCGTGGGTCCGTGAACGGCACGACGTGATGGCGGGGATTTTCGAGCCAGGCCCGTTCCGCATGGCGCAGTGCCGCCTTCGGGCCCGCCAAGAAGTCGCGCGCTGCCGGCGGCATACCCGCTTGCGCGCGGAACGCGTCGGACGCTTCGATGATGCCTTGGGCCGCCCCGAACATCTCCAGCGCTCTTGCGAGGGTGGACGTGTCGAGCGCGGGCGCGCGCGTGAGCGTCACCCAAGCCGAAGACTCTTCGCCCGTCAGGAGCCTGTCTGAGTATTCCACGTGGCCGCGAATTATCGGCGAGGCGCAGCGGCGGCGCCGCGCTATTACCTAACGGCAACGCGCAGATTTGCGCCGCGCGGGCGCACGTTCAAATGCGGCGGGACTTAAGGGTTCTCCACCCGATCGGCTACGCGAATGATGTTGGTCGCTTCCATGATCAGGCCGTAACTCAAGTGGTCGAACGTCTTGAAGACCATGAAGGTGCCGCTCCGCTCGTCGGGTAGCCGGACCTTTTGGGCATGCAGCCGCGACATTGTGTTCAGGAATCCCCTGTTTGCCGTATCGGGAATTACCTCGCCCGCCTGGAACACCGCCAGCACGTTGCCCGGCGCAAGTCCGTCTGCGGCGCCGCGATTGATGACCACAACCTCGTACTGACCTATCACGGTCACGCCATTGGATACCGCCATGATGCTGCCCTTGGTCTTGACCTTCGGCGCGCTGGGAATGAAATCCAGCGGCACGTCGACGCCGCCGGCGAACAACTTGTCTCCTGCCTCGGTTTCGCGAGCCGATTCAGTCATGAGGAGAGTGACCGGGTCGCCGCCGCGGGTGACGTGACCAGCGCCGGTGAAGATACCGTCGTAGCCCACAATGCGGTTGTCGTCCGGATCCCGCAGCGCGTCGCCGACCCTGACAACGTTGTAATGGGTGCCGAGCTCGACGGGACTCTTGAATCCGCGGGCATACAGGGTATCGCCGTCGGCCATGATCACGTGCATGTCGCGGGTCGCCAGAACATACGGCGCCAGTGCAATCTGTTCTTTGGCGAGCACCGAAGGCTTCGACATGAACGCGGCGACGGTTTGGTAGGGGATCGTGGTGATCGCACCCTCGAGCGGCTCACTGCGCACTCGCGGCAGCACCCGCGCTGCGTCCCCGCGTTGCAACATGATGGTCGGCCGACCATGGATATAGACCAGCCTCAGGGTGTCACCGGGATAGATCAAATGCGGATTCTGGACCTGCGGGTTGACCTGCCAGATCTCCGGCCAATACCACGGGTCGCGCAAGAAGAGCTTCGCGATGCCCCACAAGGTATCGCCGCGCTTGACGACATAGCGTTCCGGAGCATTGGGGTTCATTGAGACCCCGCCTTCGGGCGCCTCGGTCGCGGAGGCCGCGGCGGACGGACCCGCGCCCGCGTCGACTGCCGCTTCCATCGCCGTTCGTTCGTCACCGACAACGGTGCCTTCCACCGTGTTGTCGGGTGCGGCCACCGGCACCGGTGCCGTCACGGGCCGATCGGTTTGACATCCCGCGAGTACCGCCACCGATACAGTGAGGGCAATTAATTTAGACCATAGCATTCGTTTCGCTCCGTTGCCGCAGCTTGATGTCGCTGACTGGCTGGTATACTGCCGACCTGCCGCCATAGACCTTCTGCCCTTTGCCAACGCGGCTCGCTTGAGGACGGGCATTAAGTTAAGCAGCGGCGGAACTTTAGCAACATTCTTAAGCCAAAAACACGATATTGCTCTCATAACTCCCATGACAAAGCTCGTAATTCTGGAGTATCCCGACCCGAGGCTGCGGAAGAAGGCCGCGCCGGTGACGGCGGTCGATGACGCAATGCGTCAATTAGCCGACAATATGCTCGAGACCATGTACGCGGCCAAGGGTGTCGGTCTCGCGGCTACCCAGGTCGACGTGCACCTTCGATTGATCGTGCTCGATGTGAGCGAGGAGCGCGATCGTCCGCTCGTGTTGTTCAACCCGGAGCTGCTGAAACTTGAAGGCTCCGGTGCCGGAGAAGAGGGATGCCTGTCCTTGCCCGGCATCTACGACAAGCTGTCGCGGGCAACGCATATTCGCTTAACAGCATTGGGCCGCGACGGAGAGCCCTTCGAGATGGATGCGGACGGACTGCTCGCGGTCTGCATCCAGCATGAAGTGGACCATCTGGAAGGCAAGCTATTCGTCGATTACCTATCGGAGCTCAAGCGCCAGTTGATTCGCCGGCGGCTTGAAAAGGAGCGCAAACAGCGATCCACAGCGGGCGAACCTCGCGCCGCGGCGCGCGCGGGAACCGGCGCGGCAACGCCCAGGACGCCCAGCGGCGCTTCCCCGCCGGCTCTTTAGAGCTCTTGAGCACCGATCTTCCCTCCTTAAGGCTGGGCTTCGCCGGCACGCCGGAGTTTGCCGTTCCGGCGCTCGACGCGCTCCGAAAGGCACACCGGATTTGCGCCGTGTTCACCCAACCGGACCGCCCGGCAGGCCGCGGTCAGGCGCTGCGCGAGAGTCCGGTCAAAGCGCTCGCAACCCTGCATGGGCTTCCCGTTCATCAACCGGCCAGTTTCAAGTCGCCGGAAGCATTGGAGACTCTGCGCGGCTTGGGGCTCGACGCTCTGGTCGTCGTAGCCTACGGCTTGATTCTGCCGCCGCCCGCACTTCGATTTCCTAAGCTCGGCTGCATCAACATCCACGCCTCGCTGCTGCCGCGTTGGCGGGGCGCGGCGCCGATTCAGCGCGCCATTCTGGCGGGCGACGCGAACACCGGCGTCACCATCATGCGCATGGACGAGGGCCTCGATACCGGGCCCATGCTTTCGTCGCGGCTCCTTCAAATCTGCGCCCTGGACAACGCGAAGACCGTTCACGATCGTCTCGCTTGGGCCGGCGCCGATCTCATCTGCGAAACGCTGGTTGCGCTCGACCTAGGCCGTGTCCGCGAGGTGCCGCAGCCTGCCGAAGGCGTCACTTACGCCGAGAAAATCACCAAGGCCGAGGCGCTCATCGATTGGCGGCAAGATGCGGTTGAGGTAGGGCGCCGCATCCGGGCATTCAATCCTTGGCCGATTGCCGAGACCCGGTGGAATGGCGCGCGACTGCGCATTTGGGATGCTGAATTGCGCGCCGCCGCCCCGCCGGGAACTCTACCTGGGACGGTGTTCGCCGCGACACATGACGGCATAGACGTCGCGTGCGGCACCCGTGCCTTGCGAATTCTTCGCCTGCAACTCGCCGGCCGTAAAGCGCTTCCGGCTCGTGAGTTCATCACGGGACAGCGGCTCGACGGCGCACGCTTCGCGCCGCTATGAGCGCCGCCGCCGCCGGTGCGCGTTCGCTCGCCGCACACGCGGTGGCACGAATCCTGCGTGAGGGCGTGACCTTGGATGCCGCACTCAAGGATGCTCTTGCCGCGGCGAACCCCAAACTCGCGCCGTCGGTGCGCTCGCTCAGTTACGGCGCCGTGCGCGGGTATTATCGGCATGAGGCGATCCTGGGCCGTCTCCTGTCGACGCCTGTGCGGTCCCTGGATTTCTTGGTTCGCGCGCTGCTGTCGGTCGCGCTTTACGAACTCGAGGATGAAAGGACGCCGGAATATGCCGTGGTCGACGCGGCCGTGCAGACCGCGAAGGCCACCGACGCCGTGCGCGCCGCCGGACTGATCAATGCCGTGCTGCGCCGTTATCTCCGCGAGCGCAAGAGCTTGGACGCGGAGATTGCGCGCAATCCCGCCGCCCATCATGCGTCGCCGGTGTGGCTCGCCGATCGCCTACGCGCCGATTGGCCCGTGCGGTGGACTCAATTGCTGGCCGCGGGCGACGCTCAAGCGCCGATGTGGTTGCGGGTCAATTGCGGGCGCACCACCACCGGCGCATATCTTGAAACGCTGCGGCAGGCCGGGATCGGCGCTCGCGCGGAAGCGCGCGTGCCCACCGCCGTGGCGCTGGATACGCCGTGCGACGTGCAGGATCTTCCCGGATTTGCGCAAGGCTTGGTTTCCGTCCAGGACTTGGGCGCGCAGTGTGTCGCATTTCCCTTGGGGTTGGCCGCGGGTCAGCGGGTGCTCGACGGGTGTGCTGCGCCCGGCGGGAAAACCGCGCTCATCGCGGAACGCGAACCGCAATTGTCCAAAGTGGTGGCGGTCGACATAGACCCGCAGCGGCTCGCCCGAGTTTCTGAGAACTTGAGCCGCGGACAGCTCCGCGCCGAACTCATCGCCGGCGACTTAAGCCGGCCCGCATCGTGGTGGGACGGTGTCCCGTTCGATCGCATATTGCTCGACGCCCCGTGCTCAGGCTTGGGCGTGATCCGCCGCCATCCCGATATCCGTCTGCGTAAGTCCCCGTCGGATATCGACAAATTGCCGCAGCTGCAGGCCCGCTTGTTGAATTCCGCATGGAGCATGTTGGCGCCGGGGGGGCGCCTCGTGTACGCCACCTGCACCGTGACGCGAAGCGAGAATCGCGATCTCGTCGCCGCATTTCTGCGCAGCACCCCCGATGCAGCGGTTGTCCCGGCTGAAGGCTGGGAAGGTTGGCCGAATTTCGGCGAGGGAGATGAATTCGGCCGGCAAATTCTTCCCGGAGAGGCGGGTGCTG
>Ga0209736_1000744_pt1 | contig 10531 bp, 10 predicted proteins | sample BlaSpr_A8_Ref_M3_FD_187992 | JGI IMG/M metagenome (GOLD analysis project Ga0209736, IMG submission 187992) | Forest soil microbial communities from Thunder Bay, Ontario, Canada - Black Spruce, Ontario site 2_A8_Ref_M3 (SPAdes) (version 2) | ecosystem: Environmental > Terrestrial > Soil > Boreal... | reverse complement strand
AGAAGGTGGTCGGTGGCCGGCCCAGGCCCCCGAACAGCGTCGATGGGCGGTCGGTTAACGCAAAACCGCGCTCCGCCAGCAATACGCCGGCCGGATCGTTCCAGCCGTACGCCGCCGCGACCAAGGCGACATCGCCGAGATAATCACTGCTCGCGCCCAGCCAGCGCGCTTCCAACTCGGCACCGAGTGTACGAAACTCCTCACCCAGCCAAGTATTCACCGCCGAGGGTGTGATCGAGTAGACGGCTGTCCATCCGATGCCCCGATTCTCGAGCGATACCGGCATAAAAAACGCCCCGACGCGGGCGCGCCAACGGATCGACGTCGTCGGAAATGGCCGCACGTCCACATAAAACTCGCTCGCATCGACCGCGTTGCGATCGTGATCACCATAGGCGTCGATGACCGCATGCACGCTGACGATGTCGGTAACACGAAAGTTCGGCGCCAGGAACGCGCGACCCAGCCGGACTCCCTCGTGGTTCGGATCAAACCGCAAGTCTCCGAGGTCGCCGTTCAGAAATGACGGCTCGCCTGTCGCATGCACCCATCGAAGATCGATATCGCCGTCAACAGTCAGGCGATCTTGGGCCTCGGCCGGGCCGGTCGAAAATAGAACGCTGCAGAGAATTACGCGATACACCAGGCGCATTAGTAATCCCAATCGCGGCGGGGTGGCCGAGGCTCCGGGCGGCTGCGCAGCGCGAGACTCAATTGCACGCGTGTCGTCGCCGGGGCATTGCCATCGATATGCACGGTACGAATAAGCGAAGCTGGGGCGTCGGTGACAAAGGGGCTCCAGAGTGTGACCCGGTAATCACCCGCGGGAATATCCTTGAATTGCAGTCCGCCTCCCGATTCAGTGGTGCCGAAATACGCAGCGTCAGTGATGTAGATGTACCCGACCATGGAATCATGGATGTTGCAACCAAGCACCACCAGGCCGGCCCGATCGAAGGTGATCGGCGGGTGAATCTGGCCTTTGTAGAGGGGAAGCTGAAAGCGCTTGGCCGGCGAGAACGAATAGACCTGATGGCTTACCGAATCGCTGTTCGGAAACTCGACGGTGGTGCCGACGCCTACAACCAGCACGCGGGGCGCGAACGCCAAATTTCGTTGGTCCATTACGGCCGGCTTGAGCGCGGGAGCTTTATTGGCGCTCACCGGTGCGGCCGTCACGACGACCTCACCGACGCCGCGGCCCTCTCGATCGACGATCATGACCGAGAGATCGGCCGACGCGCTGGAACCGGCGCCGGCAAGGAAGATGAGCGTGACGCACGTGGCCATTGCGCGCCGGCGGAGCGCGACGTTCGTCGAAGATCCGTTTAGAGTGTCCGCCGAGGGGCGGCTTATCGATTTACTATGACTCATGCGCATGCAGGTCACCCTTCTACGCAGTTTTCGCAACCGTATCCTAGCGTTAGTGCTCGGTTTACCCAAGGTGCGCGCCGGAAGCGGGCAGGGTGCGATTCGCTCGCTCACGACGTGGGTCATGGCGACTGCGATGCGGGATCTCAAGCTTATGGAGCAGCTCCGCGTGCTCGGCTTTTCGCTACTTGCGTTTGGTTTTTTCGTCCGGCGTCAGCGCCGAAATGCCGGCCTTCTGTTCTTGTTGTAATGTGGGGCAGTACCACGATTTACCAGACCTGTCTTGGGTCCCGTCTTTGTTCTCGTCTTCGACGATCGTCAGGGCGGAAGTGTCGGGGAGCTCCGTCGAGTCGCTGGCTCGGGTCTTTGTCCAAACTGCATTCCCTAGCGAGTCATGCTCCACGCGGCCGCCGGGCCCGTGAGGGTTACGCGGAAACTTCGGGCGCACCATTTTGGCAGTATCGCTCATGGAACATGTTCCCTAGCTCAGGATCGGTTACCTCTGTTTTCCCGAGAGAACATCATAGAAGCGGCGGCTTATGAAGACTGAGAAGGCCATCACGCTCGTACGCTAAAGGCCGCCTGCGCGCGTATGTCTTCGCTCGTCGCTCGTTATGTCGCACCATTCGGGGATGCGGCTAGTGTCGGAGCGGCCCTAGCTCGATACAAACGGCGTCTTAGGGGTTTCCCGCAATCGCGAGTTCTGGGCGGCGAGATTCATATAGGCCGCCAGCTCACCGGGACTGCTTTGCTCTGACCTTTCGGATGGCAGGCGCCGCAGTGTTTCGGCCACCCGCTCAGGCGTGCCAAGGTCCGACCAGCCGCAAGGCGGCACCGCTACAACCCGGAGAACTGATTCGTGCCGCTCGAGAACATCAAGAGAGAAATCTACGGTCGGTAAACCGTGGTATAGCGCCGAAAGCGCCATGGAATCACTGCCCTCCCTTCCGTTCGTGCCCAACGCATCGCCCATCGCCCTGACATGGCTTGCAAGCGACTTCTGAAACACCTTCAATAACGCGCGGCCTGAAGCCGCGAGGATAAACATGTTCCAAAGGGCTCCCTGGTTGAGAAGCGAACGTGCAGTCTGCGCGTCCGGCTTTTCAATAAATTGCGTTACGCGCGAGGGCGTAACGCTGCTTCTGTCCGCGGGCACGATATATCCGAGTTCCGGGTCGGGTTCGTCGGGCTCGGCACCAAGAAGGTAAATCGCATCAGCATCGGCCGCCGCAAGGTCTGCGGCCTGTCGTAGCGAACACGCCATCGTATCCTCATCCAGAAGATGATGATCTGCCGGCAACACCACTAAGTTGGCGTTCGGGTCGCGAGCTAACACCCGTAGCAACGGCAGTAGAATGCCGAATGCCGTGCCTCGGTTTTCTGGCTGAACGACGATATTGTGTTTCGGCAGATGCCTGAGAGGCGCTTGCCACCAGCGTCGATGTTGTGCGGCGACTACGGCGCATATTCGCCTCATGGGCGCGACAGTGGCCGCCCGAACTAAAGCTTCCTGAAGCAGGCAGGCACCGCCGCGCAAAGAGCAGAACTGCTTGGGAACGGAAATTCCATTCGTTGCCCTGGTGAGGGCTCCCAAACGGGTGCCTTGGCCTCCCGCAAGGACGATCGCCCACGTCGTTGCGAAGCTATCCATCGTGCGATCCTGCTGGTTGACGAACGCCCTATCATTCGACAAACACACATAATCACATACAGGTTCGAACATCCGTACGGTACCGCACATTGGATCCGCGGCTCGACAAGCCGCTAAATTGTTTCCAGTCGCTGCACGTCCCCGTTTGAATCTTCAACCCAATACAGGACCATCGACTGATTCGGAAAATGCAGCTCCCATCGGCCGTTGTCCAACATACCCGCCGATCCCCCGGCGTCGCGCGCCTTTTTTATTTTGGTGTCGAGATGACCCATCGCGATCTCCCGAGACTCGAAAAACTCCTTACGAGGCAGGCGTGAGCTGCAAACGCTGAATCGGATGTCTTCGATTGCCATAAGTGATCCTCGCAACCCGAGCCTCCAAGTATACCTCCGTCGATCGGCGCTGCGATTACAAGTCTTCCCAGCATGACTTCGACCTGCCGGGCGAAAGCGGGCGACGCAGCAATTGAGGCTCATTGGCCCGTGCGAAACCGGGTCCACAGGCGCGTCGTCATGCGAGAAAGCTCCGGCGGCGTCGCGGGGAGGGTCTGTAGTTTGGCGCGCGTTTCGGCGTCGGGGTAAATCGCCGGGTCGCTCCGGATCGCCTCTGCGACGAACTTCAGCGAGGCCCGATTTCCGTTCGGATATTTTACGGCATTGGTAATGCCGGCCATCACTTCCGGGCGCATCAGATAGTTCATCCAGATCTCTGCGTTGCGCGGGTGCGGCGCGTCCGCGGGTATGCTCATCATGTCGGCGCCGATCAAGCCGCCCTCGCGCGGCACGAAGTAGCGGATTTTCACACCGTTGGACGATTCCTGCGCACGGTAGCGCGCCAGCATGATGTCTCCCGACCAACCCAGGATCAAGCACAGGCCGCCGTTGGCGAGGTCGCCGATGATTCCGACGGAATCGATTGCGCGCACGAATGGGCGAATCTTCATCAGGGTGTCGGCAGCCGCGCTGAAATCAGCCGGATCGCGGCTGTGGGGATCCTTGCCGAGGTACATGAGCACTGAGGAAAAAACGTCCGTTGGGGCATCGATGATCAGGATGCCGCAGTCCTGCAGCTTTGCCGCGTTCTTCGGATCGAGAAGCAGCGACCAACTATTGAATTCGGCCGATCCCAAGCGCTCGCGGACCTTGTCGACGTTGTAGCCGAGTCCGGTCGTGAACCATAAATACGGCACGCTGTACAGATTCCCCGGATCGTGCACGGCGAGCTTTTGCATGAGGTCCGGATCCAGATTCTCGCTGTTCGGCAAGGCCGTCTTGTCGAGCTTGCGGAAAACGCCAGCCTTCATGAGGCGCTCGAAAAAGAAATCCGTGGGAACGACAATGTCGTAATTCGTGTGTCCCGTCAGCAGCTTGGTTTCCAGCACCTCGTTGCTCTCGAAGGTGCTGTAGCGCACCTTGATGCCGGTCGCGCGTTCGAAGTTCGCGACGGTGTCGGGAGCGATGTAGTCGGCCCAGGAATAGACATTCAACGCGGCCTCGGCCGCCGGCGGCCTGTCGTGATCGCCGCACGCTACTATGCCGGCAGCCGACAAGAGTGCGATCGCAAGGCCGGCGTTAAAGATAGGTCGCAGCGGGCATCACCGTGGATCTGCCGGAGTTCTTTGAATCTTGACGTTCGCAGCATACCGTTACTTAATGCGCAATGTTCAAGAAACGGCCGCGTCGGTGATTCCGGACAAATTCGCCGCTACCTCGAGCGGGCTGCGCCATAGCTTGAAGCAGCGGCATATGACGATGATTGCGCTCGGCGGCGTCATCGGCGCCGGTCTTTTCGTCGGCAGCGGGGTGGTCATCAAGGCTGCCGGACCCGCCGCGGTTTTTTCATTCGTGATCACCGGGCTCTTGGTCGTGCTGGTGATGCGCATGCTCGGCGAGATGGCCGCCGCCCTGCCTGCGGTGGGCTCGTTTTACGAATATGCGCGGCTGGCATGGAGCGACCGTCCGCGGCTCGGTGAGCTGGCCGGTTTTCTGACCGGCTGGATGTACTGGTATTTCTGGGTCATCGTCGTGGCCCTCGAAGCGGTCGCCGGCGCCGGGCTCGTTCGCTTTTGGCTGCCCGATGCACCGACTTGGTTCATCAGTTTGGCGTTGCTGCTCTCGCTGACCCTGACAAATCTCATCTCGGTGAGGTCATTCGGCGAGTTCGAGTTCTGGTTCGCCTCGATCAAGGTCGCGGCGATTGTCGCCTTCCTGGTGGCCGCGGGCGCCTATGTCCTCGGTCTGTGGCCCGGGGTTGGTCCCGGGGTCGCCAACCTCACGGCGCACGGCGGTTTCGCTCCAAACGGCATACTTCCAATCCTGACGGGAGCCGTCGCGGCCACCGGCTTCTACTTTGGAGCCGAAATAGTCACGATCGCAGCCGCGGAAGCGGCGGAGCCCGCCAAAGCGGTCGCCAAGGCGACCAACTCGGTCATCACGCGCGCGCTGATCTTTTACGTGGGATCGATCCTATTGGTGGTGTGCCTGGTGCCTTGGGATGCGGCGGGAATCTCAACTCCGTATGTCAGCGCACTTTCTGCGATGGGAATTCCCGCCGCGGCGCAGATCATGAACGCCGTCGTCCTCACGGCGGTGCTATCGGCTCTGAATTCCGGGCTGTTTGCGTCCTCGCGCATGCTGTTCGCGCTGACGGGGCGGGGCGATGCGCCGGCCGGCCTCGCCAAGCTCAACCGCAATGGGGTGCCGTCCCGTGCCATTCTGCTCGGGACGCTGTTCGGCTACCTCGCAGTGATCATGTCGTACGTCTCGCCCGATACGGTATTCGCTTTTCTGGTCAATTCGTATGGAACGGTGGCGATCTTCGTCTACGTGCTGATCGCGGTTTCGCAACTGCGCCTTCGTGCGCGATTGGAAAGGGAAGATCCGGCGCGGCTCCGAATACGCATGTGGGCATATCCCTATCTGACCTATGTGGCGATATTCGGCATGCTCGCCATCGTGCTGGCGATGGCCTTCATCCCCGAGCAGCGAATGCCGCTCATATTCGGCGTAATGAGCCTCGGCATCGCGCTGCTGGGTTTCAGCGTGCGCCTTCGTTACGGAAAAAGGCCGGATATTGCATCGCTTGCGATGGAGCCCCGTCGATACGAAGAGTTGTAGCAACTACGATTAAAACGGCCGGTCGCCGATGACCGTTGCACGATGCATGACGCGCCGCTCGGGCAGATAGTCCGCGACGGCGTAATGGTGGGTGATGCGGTTATCCCAGAACGCGACGTCATCGACGCTCCAATGCCAGCGCAGCGTGAATTCGGGACGCGCCGCATGCGCAAACAGAAAGGTCAGCAAGGCATCGCTCTCGCTCGCACTCACCTCGTGGATACGGGTGGTGAATCCCTGGTTTACGAACAGGGCTTTGCGGCCGGAGACCGGATGCGTGCGCACCACCGGATGAGTCACCGGTGGATGCTTCGCCACCGCGCGGTCGTAGCGCTCCTTGAATGCGGGGTCCGTCCCCCAGCGACCCGCCGGGAAGGACTTGACCACGGAGTGCTCGGCGGTCAAGCCTTCGAGCAGCCGTTTCACCGGCGCGGACAGGGCATCGTAGGCGGCGAGGTTGCTCGACCAAAGGGTATCCCCACCCACGCTGGGGAGCTGCTTGGCAGCCAGGATGCCGGCCAGCGGCGGTGTCGGACTGAAGGTGACGTCGGTATGCCAATTATCATTGTCGGGGAGAAAATCTCCGTGCGTGTCGAGCACCAGGATCTCCGGCAGCTCCGGCAGGACCGGATAAATCGGATGGACGTGGAGCTCGCCGAAGTATGCCGCAAACCGGCACTGCTGTTCCGGAGTGATCGGCTGCCGCCGAAAGAACAGGATTTGATGTTCGACCAACAGTTCACCGAGGCGGTCGATGGATTGCTTGGTCAGCTCTTCGGCCAGAGAGATGCCGTCGACGATGGCGCCAAGGGCCGGGGTCAGGCGGGAAATAACGATGCTCATGGTCCTTAGAATCATGACACGGGTCACCCTCTGAGGGCGAGGATATGGGCGACCTGTGGCATGGGTGTAAACTCCAAGGCTGCATGGCGTAAATGCGGGGGGTGACCTGTGCCTCGCGCGTTAATTGGAGGAACCGATGAAGTCTAGGCCGCCACCGCCCCCGAAGGCCTCGCTGGGATTCGGGATTACCCGCAAGGCAGAGGAATTCAGGTACCGGAGCGAGGATGATGATTCACCGGCGATCCGCAAACCTAAAATTCTCGTCGTAGACGAAGACCCGGCTATGCGGCGCCTCATGGCGACCCGGCTGGGTGCGGCGAATTATGCGGTGGAGACTGTCGGCGATGCGCATACGGCACTGGACGCCTGCGTGATATCCCGCCCGAATCTCGTGATTGCGGATTTGCGGATGAAGGATGCAAACGGACTGGCCTTCCTCAAGGAGCTGAGGGGTCGGTGGCCGCAATTGACCGTGATTATTCTGACCGCCCACGGGAGCATACCCGAAGCCGTGCAGGCGACCCAATGCGGTGCATTCGGGTATCTGGTCAAGCCGGTCGAAAAGGAAGAGTTATTGGCACAAGTGCAGCGGGCCACCGCGGTCTCGACTCATGCGCTGACCGAGGGTGAATGGCGGTCGACTTTCGTGTCGCGCAGTCATCTCATGGAGGATCGGCTGGGACTCGCCAACCGAGCCGCGGCCAGCGATGTGCCCGTCCTATTGACCGGTGAAAACGGCACCGGAAAGGAACTTCTGGCGCGTGCCATCCATGCGGCAAGTGCGCGCCGCGGCGCGCCGTTTGTCGCGGTCTCGTGCCGAAGTACGCCCGGCCATGCGCCGGCAGCCGAGTTGTTCGACGCGGGGTCCGATGAGTCGGGCGATGCAGAATCGGCCAGGGAAGGGGCCTTGCAACGGGCGCGCGGCGGCACTTTATTTCTCGACGAAATCGGCGACCTGTCCATGGAGACTCAGCTCGCGCTCGCCAAAGCCCTTGCCAAGGAACATGTTCCGTCGGGAAAGTGGCTGGGCGCGGTGCGCGCCGACGTGCGGTTGATCTGTACCACGTCAGGCGACCTCAAGGCGCTGACGGACACCGGCGCATTTGCCAAAGACCTGTACTATCAAATAAACATTCTGCCGATCGAGATACCTCCTTTGGGCCGTCGCCGAGAAGATCTTCCGGTGCTGGTATCGCATTTCCTGGAGCAAGCCACCGAACCCGGCGGCGAAGCGAAGTTATTTTCCCCGGAGGCCATCGAACTGCTTGCCACCACGGACTGGCCGGGAAGCGTGCGGCAGCTATTCGACCTGGTGAAAAAGAATGTGGCACTCTCGCATGGCGAGGCAATACCCACGTACAGTGAGGCGCGGGATAAATTCTCGCGCGATTATCTCGCCGAGAACCTGCAACGAACCGCCGGCAACGTGACCAAGGCCGCCCGTCTTGCCAAGCGCAGCCGGACTGATTTCTACAAGCTCTTGGCGCGTCATCGATTGCATGCCGATGACTTCAAGAAAGGGCATTCCCGGAAGGACGCGGACGACACAGACGACACAGACGAAAAGGACGACAAGGACGACAAGGACGACAAGGTCGAATAGCCGCGGCGCCCGGCCGGCAAAAGCGCTTTTTTCTCGACACTGAACCTTAAATAAGTTTACCGTCGAGCTCATTCGACCCGGGCACAAACCCGGGCCATGACTTTTCAAGGGGCAGCGCGCGATGGCGTTAGGACAGGACGTGATCCTCGAGACGCACAGTTTGGTCAAGTCGTTCAAGGGATTCGTTGCGGTCGATGGGGTGTCCTTGCGGGTGCGGCGCGGAGAAATCCACGGTCTGATCGGCCCGAACGGCGCCGGCAAGACCACATTTTTCAATTTGCTGACCAAGTTTCTGCACCCGACATCAGGCGCCATTTTCTTTCACGGCAAGAACATTACGGCGGAAAATCCGGCGGATATCGCCCGCCGCGGCATCGTGCGGTCATTTCAGATTTGTGCTGTCTTCCCGCACCTGACGGCTCTCGAGAATGTGCGCGTGGCCTTGCAGCGGAGCCTCAACACCTCGTTCTATTTCTGGCGCTCGGAAAAGAGCCTGGCGAAGCTCGATGAGCGCGCCATGCAGCTGTTGGCCGAGGTCCGCCTCGACACGCTGGCCCGCACGCCGGCGGCGGACCTGTCCTACGGGCGCAAGCGCGCCCTCGAGCTTGCCACGACGCTGGCGCTCGAGCCGGAGCTTTTGCTGTTGGACGAACCCACACAGGGCATGGGGCACGAGGACGTGTCGCGCGTCACGCAGCTGATCAAGCAAGTCTCGGCCACTCGCACCGTGCTCATGGTCGAGCACAACATGAGCGTCGTCGCGTCCATCGCTGATACCATCTCCGTGTTGCAGCGGGGCCGCGTGATCGCCGCGGGATCCTATGGCGAGGTGTCGAAAAATACCCAGGTCATCGAAGCCTATATGGGCACCGCGGGCACTGAGCTCGCGGGAGGCGGATGATGGCGCGGGAAATGCTGAAGGTTGCCAATCTCGAGGCTTGGTACGGCGAATCGCACATCCTGCACGGAGTCACACTCACCGTGCAAGAAGGGGAGGTCGTTACGATTCTGGGACGCAACGGCGCAGGACGCACGACCACCCTGCGCTCGATCATGGGGATGGTCGGCGCACGTACCGGCTCGGTGCTCATCGACGGGGTGGAGACGGTGCGCCTCGCGCCGCACCGGATTGCGCGCATCGGGGTGGGCTATTGTCCGGAGGAGCGCGGTATTTTCTCGGCGCTGTCGGCCGAGGAGAATCTGCTGCTGCCGCCGCGGCTGAACGGCGCCCGGGCGATGCAGCTCGAGGAAATTTACCGCATTTTCCCGCAGCTGCTCGAGCGCGCCGCCAGCCCCGGCACGCGGCTCTCGGGCGGCGAACAGCAGATGCTGGCCGTGGCGCGCATCCTGCGCACGGGCGCGCGGCTGCTGCTGCTCGATGAGATTTCAGAGGGCCTCGCGCCGGTGATCGTGCAGAAGCTCGGCGACGTCATTCGCGGCCTCCGCTCGAAAGGATTTACAGTGGTGCTGGTCGAACAGAACTTCCGTTTCGCGGCTCCCCTGGCAGACCGGTTTTACGTCATGGAGCACGGACGGATCGTCAAGCAATTCGGGCAATCCGAGCTCGCCTCGCATATGGGGTTGCTGCAGGAATTTTTGGGCGTTTGATTCACATCTTAAAAGGGGACAAAAGATCATGCTCAAGCCAGGCATCACCGCGCTGTGCGCGCTCCTCAGCCTCTATGTGTCCGCGCAGGCCGCCGCCGGGGACCAGATCGTCATCGGCGACATCGATGATCTATCAGGGGTCTATGCGGATGTCCAGGGTCAGGGCGGCATCGAGGCCGTCTACATGGCCATCGCCGACGCCGGGGGTACGGTGCTCGGCAAGAAAGTCATCGTGCTCAGCGTCGACCACCAAAACAAGCCGGACATCGGCGCATCGAAATTTCGCGAGTGGTCCGATCAGAATGGCCTGAACATGCTCATCGGCGGGTCCAATAC
>Ga0209736_1000743_pt1 | contig 10544 bp, 10 predicted proteins | sample BlaSpr_A8_Ref_M3_FD_187992 | JGI IMG/M metagenome (GOLD analysis project Ga0209736, IMG submission 187992) | Forest soil microbial communities from Thunder Bay, Ontario, Canada - Black Spruce, Ontario site 2_A8_Ref_M3 (SPAdes) (version 2) | ecosystem: Environmental > Terrestrial > Soil > Boreal... | reverse complement strand
CATCCAAACAATCAATAGTACTGAAGATGCTGTACGAACCGAAGGGCACCACGATCGCCGCGATCATGAAAGCAACGGACTGGCAGCAGCACTCGGTGCGCGGCTTCTTCGCCGGTGTGGTCAAGAAGAAGCTGAAATTGAATCTTGTCTCCGACAAGGTGGATGGAGAGCGCATCTATCGGATCGCCAAGACGGACCGGGCTCGGTGATGTCCATGCAGCCAGGCTTGTCAAACAGACCAACCGATCGAGCGGTTGAGGCCGAACTGGCTCGGCTGCCGGGGATGCCGATCGCTCAGTTACGGATCAGGTACCGGGAAGTGTTTCGGAGTGATCCGCCGACGGCATTCGGTCCAGATCTCTTGCGACGCAGCATCGCACACCGGATTCAGGAGAAGGCCTACGGCGGCCTCTCCCGGTCGGCGCAACGCCTGCTCGATCAGATGATGAAGGCGTTTGCCGCGAAACCGGGCGGCAAGATCGTGCTGCCACGCCGGATCAAGCCGGGCTCCGTTCTCGTCCGTGAATGGAAGGGCAAAAGCCACCACGTCATGGTGCTGGCGGACGGGTTTGCCTATGACGGAGAGACCTTTAGCAATCTCTCGGAAATCGCGGTCCTGATCACCGGTACCCGGTGGAACGGGCCGCGGTTTTTCGGTCTGCGGTCCAAGACACAAGAGTGCGACGAGCCTGCGGGTCTTGGTCGGTCCGATGGCGCAAAGCGAAGCGCCGAGGCCGCATCAGCCCGATCGGGTCATCAGGGCGGCGGAAGCGACTGCCGGAAGCGCAAGGCTACCCTTGCCGGCAAATCTGTATCGAACGGTGGTCGTCATGGCAGCTAATACGATCAAGCCGGTCCGCTGCGCCATTTATACCCGCAAATCCACCGAACATGGTCTGGAACTGGAGTTCAACTCGCTCGATGCCCAGTGGGACGCCTGCGAGGCCTACATAAAGAGGCAGGCGTCGCAGGGATGGAAAGCGCTCCCCCAGCATTATGACGACCCCGCCTATTCCGGTGGCAATCTCGATCGCCCTGCCCTTCAGCAGTTGTTGAAGGATATCGACGCCGGCCGGATCGACGTCATCGTCGTCTACAAGATCGACCGGCTGACGCGGTCGCTGGCCGACTTCGCCAAGCTGGTCGAGGCCTTCGACGCCAAGGCGATCTCGTTCGTCGCGGTCACCCAGCAGTTCAATACTACGACTTCAATGGGACGTCTGACCCTAAATGTCCTGTTGTCCTTTGCGCAATTCGAGCGCGAGCTATCCTCCGAGCGGGTCCGCGACAAGGTCGCGGCTAGCAGGCGGAAGGGCAAGTGGACCGGCGGCACCGTGCCGCTGGGCTATGATGCACAGGACAAGAAGCTGGTCATCAACAAGGTCGAGGCCGAAACCGTTCGACATATCTTCAAGCGGTATCTGGAATTGAAACGTTTCGGGAAGCTGGTGGAGGATCTCAACAACAAAAGCATCGTCACCAAGTGTCGGAACACCAAGGTGAGGAAATTTAACGGCGGAATTCCTTTCACCTATGGTCCCCTCGCCTATTTTCTGAAGAACCGGATCTACGTCGGCGAGACTGCTCACAAAGAGAAGTGGTTCCCCCGCGAGCACGCGGCCATTGTCGACCGGAAAATCTTCGATCGGGTCCAGCAGCTTCTCGCATCCCAACCCGCCGGCCGCAAAGCCCGTCGCACTGCGAGCGAGGCGCTGCTGATGGGCAAGCTCTATGACGATCGTGGCAACCGCATGAGCCCCAGCTTTTCCGCCAAAAACGGCGTGCACTACCGGTTCTACGTCAGCTCAGCGCTGTTGCGGGGCAGGAAGGCCGACGTTGGGTCGGTCGGGCGTGTCCCTGCGGCCGAGATTGAGAGCACGGTCCTTGCCGCCCTCAAAACACATCAACGACAGAGACAATCCGACAGTGCGCCCGCTTCCATTGGAGACGTCGAGCGCGTCATTATCGCCCGCGATCACCTCCTGATAACGACCGCTGGTACCGCCGACGGGGATGGGACGAACCAGGAATTCAGAATTGCGTGGTCGGCAAAGGCGAAAGATGCAGCAGCCGCGATCGAAGACAATGGTGTACCGGAAGTCGCGCGCAACGACAGCCTGATCCAGTCCATCGTTCGCGCGCATGCCTGGGTGGATTGTCTCCGCGACGGGGCATATGAGTCGATCGAACAACTCGCCGAGGAGAACCGGCTTCATCCCAAGGTCGTCCGCCAGGCAATTCGCTTGGCGTTCCTTTCGCCGGACGTTACATCGGCGATTTTAGAGGGCAGACAGCCGGCGCCATTCGCATTGGCGCAAATCCCAAAGCTGCTTCCCTTACTATGGTCAGACCAGCGGCGGTTGCTCCGCTAAATTGACAAATATAGGATGGGGTTACAAACATAATGAAGTGCAACCATTTGTAACGTTGGGGGGAACGTATGCCGGAAAGTTGTCTGGGGCCTATATGTGAATACGTCCATTTGCTGTCGCAGTGGCTGAAGATCCACATCCTTCCCTTTGGGCCACTGCTTACTGCAACCGTCGCTACCGTCGCTGGTATCGTAGCGGTCATTTCAATTCTCGTTACAAAGAGCATTGCACGGAAGCGGGCCGCCATCGACTTCTTCCTAAAGACGGATATGGATAAGGGGATGGTCGATGCACACAAGGATTTTGAAGCGGCGCTAGAGATTCTTAAGACACATAAGGGGACAATGGCTGAGTTTTCCAAATTGGACGCGTACAAAAATATCCGGGCATATTTGAATATCCATGAGTTGGTTGCCGTCGGCATTAAGAACAAGGCGTTTGATGAGCAAGTCTGTTACAACTTTTGGTCTGATGCACTCGTGCGGCACACAGCAGGGACCTACGCGCTTCTGCAATACGAAAGCGAGCTTGAGGGCGGCGAAGCGGCGTTTTTAGAGCTGCGAACTCTCAGCGGAAGATGGCAAAAAAGAATTGAGGCCTGGCGGGAGAAGCAAAGGAAGAAAAAAGCAAAGGAACGAAAAGCGAAAGGGACGAATGCAGCTCCGACACGACTGCTGCACCTGCTCAAGCTGTGAGTCACAACTTTGCGAAACCATCTCCTGAAATCACAGGCGCGAGACTACCTTCGACGGATTGACAATCTGGTCGCAATAGCATTTCGGCCATCGAATGTTATGGAACAAGCAGTTCATCTGAATGTCGCGCTTCGCGCCAAGAGCGGACATTTCCGTATCTGATAATCGAACGTAGCTTTAGGTCCTCGAATGCCCGCCGGAATCGACCCCTTAGCGTCTTTGCTCGTCAGTTGCTCCTATGGTCGAGCTTCTTACGGAAAGGGAATCAGTTCAGAAACTCTCGAAACCTCAGCGCCAAACGGCTCCCGTATCAGGAAGCGGCTTGGAGCCACACGATTTCGCCCAAACTCATGTAGACCAACGCACCGCGTGGCGCTCCGGTCGCCTCGAGATAGCCGCTTAACTGCCCTATATAACCAAGTCGTTCCTGCTTGCTTGGCGCCGTGTCACTTTTCCAATCGAATGCGGCGATCACGTTACCATCCACGACGGCGAGCGCGTCGGCGCGCCCCGCGAGCAAGCTTCCGTTTGGCAACTGTGACCAGGCTCGAACCTTCTCCGGGTAGCCCAGCGTAGTCCAGCGAAATAGCGCGTGAGACCCTCAGTCTTTAGGTCGCGCGCCCATGTCCGCTAATATCCGGTGGTCTCGAGCGAGCCTTTAGGGGCGCGGGGGGAGGCAACGCTCTCAAGTGGGCTTTTTCTTTTAAAAAAGCTGAAGATCTTGCGTACGAACCAGGCCCACCGCTGGCCGGCGCGGCTCCTGGAGGCGATCACGGAAGATGTCCTGGACGCTCAGCGGCCCGCTTTTACTGGCACGCCCCGTTGCGCTGTCGCCTCGCTGCCGTGAGCCGGTAGTCGACAAGTGCGCGTTGAAGAAATGCACCAGCTACAATACTTGCTATAGCGGCTTTGAGTTAGATCAATGTCGCGCCAAAGTTCCTACCCTCGTCCATCTCGCTCGCGAGGCGTCCGGTCGGGGTTGCCGCCTCGCCCGCTTTGCGCAGCAGAAGGCGTCCGTCGCCCGGCTGCCCCTGACATTGCGCGCCGTCGATCAGCATGCGCCCGCGCAGCAGCACGGTATCCGGCCAGCCCGTGACGATGCGCCCTGCATATGGCGTGAAGCCAGCCTGATCGTGCATCATCGAGTCAGATAACTTGACGCTGCGCGCCGGATTCCAGATCGCGATATCGGCATCATTACCAACCACGATCGAGCCTTTCCTGGGAAGATTGTAGATTTTCGCCGGCGCCGACGCGGTTAACTCGACGAATTTCGCGAGCCCGAGCCGTCCCTTCGACACCATGGCGTCAAACAGTAGCGGGAGCCTTGTTTCCAGCCCTGGGAGGCCATTGGCGATCTGCTTGAAGGTCGGATTTGGCCCGGCCAGAAGTTTTCCGGTTTCATCGAAGCGATAGGGCGCATGATCGGACGAGATCAATTGCAGGTCGCCAAGTTCCAGCGCGCGCCACAGCGCTTCCTGGTCCCCTGCCGTCCGCGTCGGCGGGCTGCACATCCATTTGGCGCCTTCGACACCGGGCTTGTCGAGATCGCCCGCGGTCAGAAACAGGTATTGCGGGCAGGTCTCGGCGAACACTTTCGCGCCGCGGCCGCGCGCTTCGCGAATCACCTCGGCACCCTCGCGCGTCGACACGTGAAAGATCATTACTGGCTGGTCAAGCAACTCGCTGAACGAGATCAGCCGCGTAAAAGCTTCGGATTCCGAAAGCCGGGGATGGCTGACGGAATGGTACTTCGGTGCGACGAAACCTTTCGCGATGAGGCGCTTCACCATCCATGAGATGACGCCGTGGTTTTCCGCGTGCACGCAGACCAACGCTTTGGCTGCGCGGGCAGCCGCCAGGATATCCAGCAGTTTCTCGTCCTCAACCCGCAACCGGTCGTAAGTCATGAAGATCTTGATGGAGGAAAACCCTTGGCCGACCAGCGCCGGTATATCCTCACGGATTACTTTCTCAGTAACGTCGGCGATGATGACGTGGAAGGCGTAGTCGATCACGGCGCCGCGCTTGGCGAGCGCCGTGTAATCTTTCACGACCTGGCGTGCGTCCATGCCGACGTGCTGGGCCGCGAAAGAGATCACGCTGGTCGTGCCGCCGAAGGCCGCGGATCGGGTTGCGGTCTCAAACGTGTCGGCATTCATGATCCCTGCCGCGGACAGTTGTTCGATATGGGCGTGGGCATCAACGCCGCCCGGGAGAACCAGCTTGCCCTGGGCGTCGATCTCGCTCCGGCCCCGCGGCAGATTGTTGCCGACCGCCACAATGGTCTCTCCAATGATTGCGACATCGGCGGCAAACACATCGCTTGCGGTGCCGACGGTGCCATTGCGGATCACGAGATCGTAGGCGGGGTCGGACAACGGCACTCTCCTTGATTTGAACGCTTTGATGAACCGCATTTTCCAGCAATAATGGGGTTGTGGCAAGGAGCGACCAATGACGCGCGGCAAGAAGATCCTGGTGATCAATCCCAATTCGAACCAGCAGGTGACCCGCCATCTCGCGGAGGCACTGAAACCGCTGATGTTTGAAAACAGCCCGGAGATAGAATGCGTGACGCTCGCCGAAGGCCCGTTCGGCGTCGAGAGCCAGGCCGATGTCGAAAGCGTCACCATGCCGCTGCGCCGGCTGGTGGCGGCCGACAATTCGGCCGATGCGTTCGTAATCGCGTGTTATTCCGATCCGGGTCTGCATGTCTGTCGCGAAGCGACGCGGCGTCCGGTATTTGGCATCGCCGAGGCCGGCATACTCACAGCGCTGGCGCGGGGCGATCGCTTCGGCGTCATCGCTATCGGGCAACGTTCAATCGACCGGCACATGCGCTACATGCGTCAGATGTGCCTGATGCACCGCTTCGCCGGCGAGCGGCCGCTGAATATGAGCGTCGCCGAAACCGCGTCCGGCGACGGCACGCTGGCCCGGATGATCGAAATAGGTTGCGAGCGGAAGAACGAGGACGGCGCCAATACGATCGTCATGGGTTGCGCCGGCATGGCGCGGCATCGCGACGCTCTTGAAGAGGCCTTGGGCATTCCCGTGATTGACCCGACCCAGGCCGCTGTCACAATGGCGCTCGGCACCGTGATGTTTGCGCAGGCGACAAGCTCGTCTTAATCGGGAGGCAGAACTACGCCGGTTTGCGACGTAATGCGTCCATAATGTTCCATGCGCCTGTGGCGCGCGAAATCGAAGATGGTGCTTTTCGCGAAGGCCGTGTCGTCGAGGTTGCAGCGATGGACCAGGAGCTCGTCTGCCTCGGTCTTCGCTTCGGCCACGATTTCGCCGTCCGGATTGACGATCAGGCTGCCGCCGATCAGCGGATGGCCGTCCTCTTCGCCGGCCTTGGCTACCGCGACCACGAAGGTCGAGTTCTGATAGGCGCCCGCCTGAACCGAAAGGCGGTTGTGAAATAGCCGCTGCTCCGGACCTTCGGAGGAGCGCTGCGAATTCACCGCAGGCGTGTTGTAACCCAAAACGACCATCTCCACCCCCTGCAGACCCATCACGCGATAGGCCTCGGGCCAGCGGCGATCGTTGCAGACCAGCATACCGAAGATGCCGCCAAGCGCTCGAAAGACCGGAAAACCGAGGTCGCCCGGTTCGAAGTAGCGCTTTTCCAGATGCTGAAACGCGCGATCCGGATCGAATTCGGAATGACCCGGCAGATGCACCTTGCGATACTTGCCCACGATATTGCCGGCGCGGTCGGTCAGGATCTGCGTATTGAAATGATGCCCGTCGGGCGTCAACTCAGCATAGCCGATCGATAGCGCGATGTTGGCCTCGGCTGCGGCCTGGAACAGCGGCCGGGTGACGGGACCTGGCATCTCGGCCTCGAACCAGCGATCGACCTCTGCCTGATCGGTCATGTAATTGCGCGGAAAGAACGTCGTCAGCGCCAGCTCAGGATAGACGACGAGATCGGCGCCTTTCGCTCTGGCCTCGTCGAGCAGTGCCAACATCCGCTTCACGACGGCCGTTCGGCTCTCGGCTTTCTGAATTGGGCCCATCTGGGCGGCGGCTACATTCAGGATACGCATGGAGTTCCTTTGATCGAGGGTTGGCACGTCAGATGCCGACGCGATGTTCCAGGCGGGCGGCAAGGCGCACCGCCGGCCAAAGCAGTACCAGATAGAACAGCCCGGCAAGCACCACCGGCGACGCGTTGAAGGTTACTGAGCGCGCCATGTCGGCAGAATAAAGCAGTTCAGTCATCGAAACCACGCTGGCAATCGAGGTGAGTTTTACCACTTCCACGGTATTCGACACTAGATCCGGCAACACGTTGCGCAACGCCTGCGGCAAGATTACGAACACGAAGGTATCGGATGCGCTGAGGCCAGTCGAGCGCGCCGCCTCCCATTGCCCGAAACCAATACTCTCGATGCCGGCGCGTAGCACTTCGCCGTAATAGGCTGAGGTGTTGAGAAAGAAGGCGATGCATACCGCCTCGAACGGATTGAGGCGTACTCCCGCAAAGGGCAGACCGGAATAGACCAGGATCAGCAGCACCAGCGGCGGCAGCGCCCGGAATATGTCGGTGAGGACGCGGATACTGATCCGCAGCATGGCAAACCGCGATAGTCGCGCCAGTGCCACGAGAAGTCCGCCGATAAAGCCGAGTGGGATCACGGTCAGGCACAACAGGAGCGTCATGCCAAACCCCCGCACAAGCAGGGGAAATGCCTTGACCATGACGCCGAGATTGAAGAACTGGTTGAGTAGCTGGTCCATTACGCTTTCCGAAACGCGAAGCGCCGTTCGAGCCAGCTGCCAAGCAGCACCACCGGCAGAAAGATAATGAGATAGCCGATGGCGGCGAGGCTCAGCGGCGTCGCGTTGCTGATAAACGAGACCGCTGTAGTGGCCTGGTTCAGCAATTCGGGTACGCCGATCACGGTGCCGAGTGCCGTATTCTTGGAGATCGCGATGGTGCGGTTGACCAGCGGAGGCAGCACCATGCGGATGGTCTGCGGCAGCACCACAAAGGCCAGCGTATCGATGAAAGTCAGTCCGGTGGACCTTGCCGCGTCCCATTGCCCGCGCCTCACCGACAGGATCCCGGCCCAGAATATCTCCTCGCCGAAGGCCGCGAGCACTGCCGCCAGCACCAGCCAGAGCACGGCGAAACTCGGTAGCGTCAGTCCGACATTGGGCAACCCGAAATACACGATCAGCACCATGACCAGCGGCGGCACCGCCCGCAGCACGTCGACCAGCACGATAATCACCGCATTGACGAGCCGGATCTGTGCAGTCCGGATCAGCGCCAGCAGCAGGCCGACCGCGAGCCCGGATATCACCACCGCGAGCGCGAGTTCGACAGTGACAAGCATGCCGTCGAGGATCTTCGGCCAGGTCGAAGCGATCACCGAAGGCTTGAAGAACGTATCGATGAAACGCTCCATGGCGCTCATCGCTCCAATTGCGAGACGAAGGCGCGGGTGCGCTGGTGCCGGGCTTGCCCGAACACCTCGCTCGGCGTGCCCTGCTCGACGATCACGCCGTGGTCCATGAACACCACGCGGTCGGCGGCGTCGCGGGCAAAGCGCATTTCATGGCTGACCACGACCATGGTCATGCCGGCGCGGCGCATGTCGCTCATGACAGCCAGCACCGAGCCGACCAGTTCCGGATCGAGCGCCGAGGTCGGCTCGTCGAACAGCATCACCTTGGGCTCGAGCGCCAGCGCACGCGCAATGGCGACACGCTGCTGCTGGCCGCCGGAGAGTTCGGCGGGATAGGCGTTGCTCTTTTCCGCAAGGCCCACCTGTTCCAGCGCGGCCAGCGCAATTCGTTCAGCCTCGGTGCGCGACTTCTTCGATACCCGTCGCAGCGCCAGCGTGATGTTGTCGATCGCCTTCATGTGCGGATACAGATTGAAGGATTGAAACACCATGCCGATGCGCCGGCGCATCGCGTTGATGTCGGTGGTGGCGTGGCCGAGATCGACGCCATCCACCCTCACCGTGCCGGAATCAGGCATCTCCAGCCGATTGCAGCAACGCAGCAGCGTGCTCTTGCCCGAACCCGACGGCCCGATGATGAACACGGTCTCCTGCGCACGGACCGCGAGGTCTATCCCTTTGAGGATCTCGTTCGCCCCAAAACTCTTGCGCAGCCCGATGATGTCGAGGATCGGCGTTGCAGCCTTCATCGGCCGCGTTAGCTGCACTTTGCTTCGTGGGCCGCCGGGTCGTAACCGGCAAAGCCCGGCACGCCGTGGCCGGGAAACGACGTGACCGCGGCGGAGCCTGGAGCCGGCACGATGCCAAACCACTTCTCGTGAAGCTTGGCGATGGTTCCGTCGGCCTTGAGGCATTCCAGGGCTTCGTCGAGTGTGTCGCGCAGCGGGACCGAATCCTTGCGCAGGGCGACCGCCCAGACGAGACCGGTCGAGTGCAGATAGCCCAGTTTCAGCTGTGGGTTTCCCTTCACCGCCCAGGCGATGGCAGTATTGCCGGCGACATTGGCGTAGGCCCGCCCGGCGATCACCGCCTGCACGGCGTCGGTCTGGGTGCCGTAGGACTCCACGGTCCAGCCGATCTTCGGCTCGAGATCGCGCAACCAGGCATCGTAGGCGGAGCCCTTGTTCACCGAGAGGACTTTCCCCTTCAATTCCTCAAGCGATTTGAAGTCCGGTGTGTCCTTTTTCAAAAGGAACTGGAAATCGGTGTTGAGATAGCCCTCGGTAAACAACAGGCTCTCGGCGCGCTCCTTGGTTACCGTCACCGGCGCTACCAGGAAGTCATAGGTCCCGGCCTGCAGCGCCGGGATCAGGCCGGAAAACTGTACCGCATCCAGGGTGATCTTCTTCTTCAATTTCGCCGCGATAGCGTCGTTCAGGTCGACGTTGAACCCTTCGATGCCGCCTGACATTTTGGGCATCGCATGTGGAGCGAAGGTGCCGTCCACGGCGGTCTTTAGCGTCTCTTGTGCCGCAAGTGATGACGCCATGAGCACCGTCATTCCTATCATTAGCATCGCGCGACGAAAAATCCGCATCGGAGGCTCCCGTTCTCTCGTCTAAAGTGTCGCCAAAATCATGAGGACGTGCAAGATCGAAGTGTGTGCCCAATTTTTCCGGATATGCCTGTTTTGGCGTCAGACAGTGCGACGACCATTCCAGCCCCGGGCTTACCTCTGGTGGCTAGAAGTCAGGAGCGGCGGCGCACTAAGCGGGCATGGGTTGCCGTCCAATGTTCGAGTCATTCCGGCCTTCGGCGACATCCGACGGGCATCACACCGTTTTAGCAAAGAATGAGATAGTCGGACATCCTAATTGCCCTGCAATCCCCCTACCCTCGCGGTGGAATCTGGAACCCCGATTTTCACGGTGTCGGACATGCATCGCTAAATATTCAAGGAAGGACAGAGTTACTGCCGGTGAAGCCCAGCGAGACGCTGCCCGGATATGACAAGCTCGAATTCAAAACGGTTCGGTCCTACGTCAACG
>Ga0209736_1000742_pt1 | contig 10554 bp, 12 predicted proteins | sample BlaSpr_A8_Ref_M3_FD_187992 | JGI IMG/M metagenome (GOLD analysis project Ga0209736, IMG submission 187992) | Forest soil microbial communities from Thunder Bay, Ontario, Canada - Black Spruce, Ontario site 2_A8_Ref_M3 (SPAdes) (version 2) | ecosystem: Environmental > Terrestrial > Soil > Boreal... | reverse complement strand
AGCCACCCAAACCTGCAACTGCCCCGCCAGCCAGACAAATTGCGCATCCCGCCGCTAAGCCCCAAGACATTCCCCCGCGAGAGCTTGATGCAAACGGGCGGCCCGTCAACAAACGGCGCCACGTTCGAATCCGCGTGAGTTTCAGTGCATGCGTCCGCCACCCGGCGCACGCCGACGAAGTCGTCGAATGCGAAAACGTATCCAAGGGCGGCGTCTGCTTCCACAGCTTGCAGCAATACGAGCTGGATTCTCTGATCGCGCTCGCCGCGCCATTCTCGCCCGGAGAGGCGGCACTCTTCGTCCCGGCCCAGATCAAGCGAATCGAAGCGCTCTCCGGCGGCTTGGTTTTCCGCTACGGCGTCGAATACGTTAAGTTGGCCATTCCCCCGCACGCGTCCTGAACGCAAGCTATCTGAATCTAGCCTTTCTGGGTCTTTCTGGAGTTGGCGCTCGGCGCACGTGCGCCAGGTTTATTTTGTGCATTGAAAAGAAATGGCTTACGACGGAAATGGCTAGAGATCCCGAACGACTTGTTGAAGTAATTTGAGGCTGCCCCGGAGTTGCTCGCGGTCATTTTCGGGGAGCGAGGCGAGAGCTTTGGCTAGTGATTCCACGCGACGCTGGCGGCCTTCCCACATGAGACTGACTCCTTTGGGCGTCGCTTCAAGGCGAACGCGCCGGGCGTCTTCGGTGGCGTGGCGGCGGACCAGTCCTGAGCGACGCAGGCCCGCGACGATGCGGCTCATGGTGGGAGGGCGGACCTGTTCGGCATCGGCAAGTTCACCGAGGGACCTCGGGCCGCCAAAGACGAGGACGGAGAGAGCGGAAAGCTGGGCGGGGCCGATACCGCTTTCGCGGTCGCGGACACGAAGGCGGCGGAGCAGGTGAATCGCGGCGGAGTGGAGTTGATCGGCGACTTCGGTCGCTGTGACGTCAGCCACACCGCCGACAGACGCGATGGGAGGAGTGGAAAGCGGAGCAGCGGGAGGAGTGCTAGAAGCTTTCAGGGCCCGGCGTTTTTTGTGCTTGACAGGGGCCATGGAAAATAGTTAGCTATGCTAACTAATCTTCTCCCGGAGGTAAAGGAAAATGTGCGCTGCCACAGCAAACCTGGGAATCACCAACATCGGGCAAATTTCGATCATCGTAAAGGACGTCGACCGCGCAACGGCATTCTACCGCGACGTGCTGGGCCTGCCTCTGCTCTTCACCGTGCCAAGCATGGCGTTTTTTGATTGCGGCGGTGTGCGGCTGATGCTGGGCACGGCGTCATCGCCAGAATACGATCATCCAAGTTCGATCTTCTATTTCCGCATCCCGGATATTCAGGCTGGATACCAGCGGCTGGTACAGCACGGCGTGGACATTGTGGCGCCGCCCCGGTTAATCGCGCCAATGCCCACGCACGATTTGTGGATGACCGCCTTTCGCGACAGCGAAGGAAACGTCCATCAGCTAATGAGCGAAGTGCCCAGAACGGTTTAGGGAAGGTCAAAACTCGCAGCCTTTGATCCGAGGCTGCGGCACTCCGCGGGCGGTTGCGCGGTGGAATTGGATTGACATTGGGAAGGTGGGGGCATAAGGTCGGTGCACACTGGCCGGTGCCTTGGGCGCAAGCCCATATTCCAGCTATTCATAAGACAGAACGCCGTATCTCCTCGCCATCCGCGAACCTGCGAGTGAGCGACGAGGAACGACCTTCCAACGTGTTGCACTGCGTGGCTGACTGGCCAGCCAAGGAGAAATCCATGAATAAACGATTGATTGGTGCGGCGGTGGGCCTGATGTTGGTGGCGCTGGCGGTTGTTAGTTCGCCGATTGTTCTTTCGCAGTCGGAACCGACGCCCGCGGTGTATACGTTTGTAAGCCAGTTCCAAATCCCGCGAGCGAATTGGGCGCAATACTCGGGGGATACCGAGAAGACATTCGTTCCCATTGCACAGAAGTTGATGGCCGACGGGACTATCGTCAGCTGGTCTACGTTTGAGCAGGTCGTACACACGCCCGACGGATATACGCACGGGTCGGCGTGGTCATCGAACACGATCTCGGGGCTTATGAAGGTGCTCGACGAAGTCCGCAAGGCCGGACCGCAACCCGGGCAAATCGCAGCTATCAAGCACGAAGACTACCTGATGCAGACGACGATGTACCGTGCAGGCAGCGGAACACCGGCGTATCTGCGCGTGGTGTGCTCGAATGCAAAGCCGGAGAAGCCCAGCGAATACGCCGCGTCACTGAAGAAGTTCCTGGTGCCGACGTTTGATGAACAAATCAAGAAGGGCGCGGCGACGTATTACGGTCTAGACGTGCAGTACGTAAACAACGCGGCACCGTCGACGCAGTGCTTGGTCATCAACTACCCCAATGCCGAAGGCATGGACAAGTGGGCGGCAGCCATCAACGCGACGCTGGGAAAGATGAGCCCGGCGGAGCGCGATGAGTTCGCAAACACCACTGTGACGGACAGCCGGCGAGATATCATGGCGCGTGTAACGCACGCAGGCCATAAATAGCTGATTCGCAGCTTTATCTGTGTCGATAGGGATCGGTGTCGAACGGGGAAACGCACTTCCGCGGCAGGTGAAATGCATTCTCCGTTTTGCGTCTCGGTCAACCGCCCGGAAAAGTCAAATCCCGCAAAACCTTTAAATCGAAGGCTGCCGCATCTGGCTGCGGCCCGCGCACTGCGATGGTACTTAGTCATCGGTAGATTTCTCTGCGGTGGCCGACGCGGAGGACCAGAATGAGCAGTCGATTGTCTTCGATATTACAAATGAGACGGTAGTCGCCCACGCGGTATTTCCAGAATTCTCCGAGCCGGGAGCCGTGCACGGCCTGGCCAATGCTGCGCGGATTGTCGAGTGGTGCGACGCGCTCGTGGAGAAATTTCAGAATGCGCTTAGCCTGCGGCGCGTCGAGCCTTAGCCAGGTCGCGGTCGACCTAGGCGGAGAGCTCAGGTTCCGGGTAGGACATCTGGTGGGGCACCCGCTCACCCCCAAAATATACTATTGGCGTATAACGTGTCGCGTGGTATGCTTGGCGTGTGATCCAGAGTGTTGCGTCCACGGAAACCGAGGAACTCTTTCACTACCAACATTCGCGGCGGTTTCGCGCCTTTGAGCGGGCCGCGCTGAGGAAACTCTTGCAGTTGCATGCCGCAACGGAATTGCGCGTTCTGGCGTCGCCTCCCGGAAACCAGCTGGAGGCGTTGCGCGGCGACAGGAAGGGGCAACATTCGATCCGCATTAACGAACAGTGGAGGATTTGCTTCGTTTGGCGGGCGGGGCACTGTTATGACGTGGAAATCGTGGATTATCACTGAGAGAAGGTGAGAAAGAAAATGGGCAAGGCAAATGGATTGATGGCGCCGGTGCACCCGGGGGAAATCCTGCGCGAGGATTTCATGAAGCCACTGGGGTTGTCGGTGAACAAGCTGGCGCTGGAGCTGCATGTGCCGGCCACGCGGATCGGGGAAATCGTTCATGAGCGGCGGCGCATCACGGCGGAGACGGCGCTGCGGCTGGCGCGCTACTTCAAGACGAACGCGGAGTTCTGGCTAAACCTGCAGAATTCTTACGATTTGGAGTGCGAGAAGCGGGCGGGCAAAGTCTCGGAGATCGATCGGCAAGTGCAGCCCATGGGGGCGGACGTGGCATGATTGTGTTTGGCGGCGAAGGCGGAAATGAGCGCGCCAAAGATTTCCGCGATGGAGAATGAGCCGCGGAATCTGACGATGGGGACGTTGATTCGCGGGGCGCACGCGTTGGGCAGCGAGGTGGAGATCAAATTGGTCCGCAGGAAAGGGAGGAAACAGGGCGGCGGCGAAATGGCGGGAGAAAAGTCAAAACCAGCAGCCTTTAAGCCCAAGGGTGCGGCATCCGGCACCACATGGACCTTGCTCCATGGTATATATTTGTGGTATATATCAATTGTGACGGGAGGACGCATGGCTAAGAACGGAGTGGCGAAATTGTTTCGGAACGGTCGGAGCCAAGCGGTGCGTTTGCCGCGCGAGTTTCGCTTTGAAGGGGATAGCGTGCGGGTACGGCGGGTTCCCGAAGGCGTATTGCTGGAGCCAATGGTTTCGGACACGGCGAAGTGGTTTGCTGCGATGGACCGACTTGGCGGGGACCCATTGCTGAAGAAGGGCCGGAAACAACCGCCCGCACCGCGCCGCAAGATTTTTGACTGAGAGATTTGCAATGGGGTACCTGCTGGACACCAATGCATGCATCGCGCTGATCAACCGCACATCGGAGCCGGTTCGGAAGCGATTCTCGAAGGCAGTGGAGTCTGGTGAGCCTTTGTGGGCGCCGTCGGTGTCGTTGTATGAACTTTGGTACAGCGTGGCAAAGAGCGTCCAGACGGAAGCTAATACACAGCGTTTGAAGATGTTTCTCGCGGGTCCAGTGCGAGTGCTGGAGTTCGGGGAAGAGGACGCACGATATGCCGGCGAAATCCGAAACACTTTGGAGCGGACCGGCAAACCTATCGGAACGTACGACCTATTGATAGCCGGGCAGGCGTTGAGCCGGAAACTGACGCTAGTCACTGCTAACGCGAGAGAGTTTGACAGGGTGAAGGGGTTGGACTGGGAGGATTGGGGAAGGGGTTAGTCCGCATCCGGCTTCCCACCAAACTCGCCTTCTCTGGGCCATGTGCCTCCCCGGGATATAAACCTATAGATCTATAAATCTATAAACCCTGTCAGGAATGCTCCCGGTCTACTCTGTCAGGGATGGGCACGGTCTGTACCGTGGCCGGTCTGTACCCCTACTCTCCCTCTCCCCCTCTCCCTTTTTTTGTAAGTGCGGATTCCAAAGGGGTTACGGGCGTGTTTTTCGTAAGTGCGGATTCTAAAGAGCTTAGGGACAAGACTTGATTCCAAAGCAAAAACGCCAGCAGGGATGCTGGCGTTCCCGGGTTCGGGCGCGATATTACCCACCCAATACCGTACGCTGGGAGTCATTTTTTGTCAAGGGGAAAACCTGAAAAATCGGGATGGGGGGGCGGAATGGCTGAGGAAAAGTCGAAACCCGCAGCCTCCCCGACCCAATCGGGGCAGGCCCCACCGAAGGCTGCGGCACACGGCTGCTGAAGCATCAGACGAGATCGTCGACCGTCGGCCGCGCAACGCCCTTCCAATTGGCGTCAAACTGTTTACGGACGAAACCCGCGTCGTATGTCCTATCCAGAGCCTTTAGGGATTGCTCGAGGCCGAAGAGCGAACGCGGGTTGCGGGGATTGCGCTCGAGGTCAGCGCGGAAGACGTCCTCGGCTCCGGCATCATCACCGATTTTCAGCAGCACCGCGCCGAGGGATTCGCGCACGGGATAGAACCAGTCTTGCGGCTCGTCGTATTTCAGTGAATCTTGAGTGGCGACGGCGGCGCGCAATTGGTTCACCGCTGCGTCCATGTCGTTTTTCGCGAGCGAGATTTTCGCGCCAAGCACATTTTCCGCGATTTTCAGAATGTCCTTGGTCTTGTTGTTGATGGGCATCTGGAAGATGGCATCCGGCGGCGTTTTCTCTTGCGCTTCGACAACAAACTTATGCTCGGCTTCCGCTTCCTCCAGTTTTCCCGTGCCGGCAAGGGCCAGGCCGCGAGCGAAATGCCAGAACACGGTGGCGGTGTGCATGTCGGGGTCGGGCTGCGGCGCTTTCAGAATTTCATTCCACTTGTGAAAGCGCACTTCGACGGCCAGCGGCACGGTCATGAAGCCCTCGAGGGGTGGCATCTCTTTCACGTGAGGCCCCACATTGGCAGCGAGCAACTGCGCGCCGCGCCGGGACTCGAGATAGTTGCCGTTCATGGCCGCGGCCATGGCGATGAAATGCAGATTGTGACTGTAATACATCATGGAATAGATGCCTTGGGCTGCGCCGGCCTTCATGTAAGCCTGATCGGCGAGCGCAGCTTTCTGGTTGGTTTGCAACGCAGCTTCGTAGTCGCCGGTGCGGATGTAGATGTGCGCGGGCATGTGCACGATGTGTCCCGCGGCAGGGGCAAGTTGCGCCAGGCGATTCGCTCCCGCCAAAGCGCGTTCCGGCGATGAGGAAGCTTCCACGGTATGAATGTAATAGTGAATCGCACCGAGATGATTGGGATCGCGGCGAATCACAGACTCCAGCGTGGCGACAATTTCCTCCGTGCCCTCTTCCGGCGCGCCATCGGCGCGCCAGAGTCCCCACGGATGCAGGTTCATTCCGGCCTCGGCGAGCAGCGTGGCGGCATCAAGATCATCGGGGAAGCGCTTCACCACGTCGCGCATGGCATCGCGATACTGTTCAAGGGCGGCGCGTAAATCGGATTTGGGATCGGCGGGAAAGCGCTTGGCAAGCGCGGCGACGTAGGCCTTGTCGCTCTCGGAAGCATCGGCAGCGAGCGTCTGCGCTTTCTCGATGGCGGCGTGCGCCCGCACAAAACGGCTTTCGCTGGCGGGATCGTTGTAATTGGGGCCCACCGCTTCGGCGATGCCCCAATACGCCATGGCCAGTTTGGGATCGAACTCGGCGGCCCGCTGGAAGGAGCGCGCGGCTTCGTCGTGATTGAAGGCGTAGATGAGCCGCAAGCCCTGATCGAAGAAGGCCTGCGCTTGCGAGTTCTTGGTGGAGACGGGGTGATGCCAATTGCCGTAGCCGGTCATGAGCGTAGCGGATTTTGCTTTGGCGCCCGCGGGATGCTCCTGCGAGAAAGCGGGCACCCACAGCGCCAGGATGATGGCGAGCAGGGTTAGCAAGCGGCGATGCATGGGGAGCCTCCGATAGACAGTGAAGTGGGATAACCTAGTTTGCGGATTGTAGCATCGCGGAGATGGCAGAGTGCAAGAGAGTAGTTCACGGTGTTTAATATCAAGGGAAACGCGTACCGGCTGATCACGCAGATCAATTATCGGACGGGAAGGATTTTTCTGCGCCATGTGCTGACGCATGCCGAATACAGCAAAGGAGTTTGGAGAAGGACCACATTGAGCGGTTGAGGGCGCAGTTCCACTTGTCGCGGGAGGTTTTTTTTTTTAGTGTGGTGCATTGTGGTGCATAGTGGTGTAAACTGGTTTCATGGCGAATACAGAAAAGTCTGTGCGGCAGAGCGTTTCGATTCCGGCACGGATCGCGAAGCGCGTGAAGGCGCTGGCGAAGACCGAGAAGACGAGCGCCAGCCGGGTGCTGGTGGATTTGATCGAAGCTGGCCTTGCGTCCAAGGAGGCGGAGAAACACTTTCGACCGTTAGCTGGGGGAGTTTGTAGTGAAGAAAAAACAGATTTGGAGTCTGATCGCTCAAGATGGCGCGATGCATCGCTGCGTAAGCACCATCAATCACCCGGTTTCCGAACTTGCTAGCGCTACTTTTTAGTCTGATAACGAGATGCGCAAGACGGACAGCTGAAATCGACTGCATGAGTTCCCGTGGGCAGAGAGCTTATTCTTGGTGAGTCGCAGGCAGCGCAATAAAGATTCGCTTCGCCCCATGGCTCGGTGGATACGCGTGCGCGTTGCGAGCCGCTTTTATAATTAACGAGATTACTTGTTGGGAGATGTAAATCCACGCGGGGATTAGATCACGTCTGGCAGCGGCAAAGAAAGACTTACGCTAGATAAATCGCAGTTTCGGTTTTGATGATGAAGAGGGCGTCGGAGTCGGAGCGACCGGAGGCGCGGAATTTTTGGCGGGTGTCGTCGAGGGAGTCGGCTAGGACGGAGAAGATTACGCGGCGGTCGGTACGGCCGATGAAATAGAAGCGGCGCTCTTGCTGGACGAGTTGGAGTTGAGGCGACATTTCTGCGTTGCGGATTTGTGGGCGCGATTCTGTGCGAACCTTTTCTGCAGCAGGGGCGCATTTGGATCGATCCATAGGATCCGAATCGAGATCAAGGGAAAACGCGAAGTGCGAGACAGATAATTCAATCTGTACCATTTCGGAACAGATGCGACGGATGGACAGACTGACGTGATCGAGAGAAAGTTCGCAGCCGATGGCGCGACGGCGGAGTCGGAATGCGGTGAGCAGTGTGGTGCCGCCGCCCAGGAACGGATCGAGGACTAAGTCGCCTTCGTTGGTGGAGGCGAGGAGAATGCGTTCGAGGAGGGCGACGGGTTTTTGGGTGGGGTGTTTGCCGAATTTTTTCTCCCAGGTTTCGGGGGGCTTGATTTCCCAGACGGACTTCATTTGTTTGCCGCGATTGGTTTCCTTCATGAGCTTGTAGTGGAAGGTGTTGCGGGACTTTTTGTCCTTGGCGGCCCAGATGATGGTTTCGGTGGCGTGGGTGAAATAGCGGCACGAGAGATTGGGAGGAGGGTTGGGCTTGACCCAGGAGATGTCGTTGAGAAGCTTGAAGCCGAGCTGCTGCATGGCGAAGCCGACGCTGTGGATGACGTGGGCGGTGCCGGAGACCCAGATGGCGCCGTTGGGTTTGAGGACCCGCTGGGCGGCGGCGAGCCAGGAGCGGTTGAATTCGTGATTAGGTCGGGACCGCGGGATTTGTCCCAGGCGCCTTTGTTGACGGAGACCATTTTGCCGGCGTGGCAGGTGATGCCGCCGTTGGAGAGGAAGTACGGGGGGTCGGCGAAGACGAGGTCGACGGAGGATTCGGGGATGGATTGGAGGATTTCGAGGCAGTCGCCTTGGTAGATGCGGAGGTGGTGTTTTTCGTCGTTGAAGGCGGGAGTGGGGAGGGTGGGCATTTGTAATTGGTTGACCATGCAAAGAGCACAGCCAAGATTGGCTGTGCCACTTTGTTGATCGATCGGGATCGTTGATCAGATGGGTATAAGAGTCAAGGGACGGGAGGTAATGAGGTAAGGAAGTACGGAGGTAAAGGAAAGATAAAGACAAAAGACAAAATAAGGAATTCTACACAGAGGGCGCCGAGGGCACCGAGGGCACAGAGACCACAGAGAAGACGGGCAAGGATAACGCAGAGACGCAGAGTACGCGGAGGAGCGCAGAGAAAAGTCAGGAATTCTACACAGAGGCCGCCCCGAGCCGGTCGGGGTAAACTCCGGGCACAGAGGGCACGGAAAAGAGGTTAAGAGAGCTCGTCGCCGGGGGCGGGCGGGTTACGCTTGCCAGCACGGGCGAGAATTTTGAGAACTTTGCCTACATTGGCGCGGGAGGAGCGTTCGCGGAAGTACGCTGCGGTGCGCATCGCGGCCAGCTTTTCGGCGAGAGCGACGTTGATGAACTGATTCAAGGCGACACCTTCGGATTCGGCGAGCTTGCGGGCTTCGTCGAGGAGCGATTTTTGGAGGCGCAGAGCGAAATTACTTCTTCTCATGGAGTTTCTCCAATTCGCGAAAAGCTTCCGCGGGTGAAGCTATTCGAATATTCGACTTCGGAGCGAGCGGCGAAAAGTCGCTTCGGTTAAAGGTCACCAGCAAATCCGCCTGTCCATTCCCGCACAAAGATATGATATTACGCGCGATATCAGCTTTCAAGCCGAATGCATTGAGCCGTGCTGATATTCTACGTAGTGAGTGCAGGGGAGATTACGGTATTCTGCTACGCCTATGCATGACCTTAATTATTTCAGGGATCACTTGGATGTGTTTGCGGAGATGGCGAAGAGGCGCGGGACGGCGCTGCATCTAGATGCGTTTCGCGTTTTGGATGCGCAGCGGCGGGAGTTGATTACCGCGACGGAGCAGTTGAAGGCGCAGAGGAATAAGGCTAGCGATGAGATTGCGCGGTTGAAGAAGGAGAAGAAGGACGCGGATGGGTTGATTGGGGAGATGAAGGCGGTTTCGGAGCGGATTCAGGAAGCGGACGAGCGGATTACGCAGTTGAATGCTACGCAGAGCGAGTTGATGCTGACGATACCGAACGTGCCGCACGCGTCGGTGCCGGTGGGGCATAGCGCGGAGGAAAATGTCGAAGTGCGGCGATGGGGAGCGGCGCCGAAGTTTGATTTTGTGGCGAAGCCGCACTGGGAAGTGGGCGAGCGGGCGGGGATTTTGGATTTGGCGGCGGCGACGAAGATTACGGGAGCGCGGTTCGCCGTCTATAAAGGTTGGGGAGCGCGGCTAGAGCGGGCTTTGGCAAATTTTTTTCTGGATGTGCACACGCGCGAGCATGGGTACACGGAGATTTTGCCGCCGTTTTTGGTGAATACGGCTTCGTTGATGGGTGCGGGGCAATTGCCGAAGTTTGCGGCGGATTTGTTTCGCATTGAGAATACGGATTTTTGGCTGACGCCGACGTCGGAAGTGGAACTGCACAATCTGCACCGCGACGAGACGATTCCGGAGGAGAGGCTGCCGATTTGCGTGACGGCGTGGACGGCGTGCTTCCGGTCGGAGGCGGGTGCGGCGGGAAAAGATACGCGCGGGATACTGCGGCAACATCAGTTTCAGAAGGTGGAGCTGTTCAAGTTTACGCATCCGGAGAAGAGTTACGAAGAACACGAGAAGTTGTTGGCGGATGCGGAGACGATTCTGCAGAAGCTTGGGTTGCACTACCGGACGATGCTGCTGTGCACGGGCGACATGGGATTTGCGTCGGCGAAGACGTATGACATCGAGGTGTGGTTGCCGTCGAGCGGGGAGTTTCGCG
>Ga0209736_1000741_pt1 | contig 10557 bp, 9 predicted proteins | sample BlaSpr_A8_Ref_M3_FD_187992 | JGI IMG/M metagenome (GOLD analysis project Ga0209736, IMG submission 187992) | Forest soil microbial communities from Thunder Bay, Ontario, Canada - Black Spruce, Ontario site 2_A8_Ref_M3 (SPAdes) (version 2) | ecosystem: Environmental > Terrestrial > Soil > Boreal... | reverse complement strand
TTTTGCGCACCGGCCAGCCAGCTTTCGCGATCCGTCGTGCCAGCACCGGCGCCGGCAACGACAAGGCCCGCGACCAGTTGTGGATGGGCGATGGCGAAGTTGAGCGCGAGGTTGCCGCCTGTTGCCAGGCCCGCGACATGCGCGCGCGAAATACCGAGATGGTTCATCAGCGCCCGCAAGTCATCGACGAGCTGGTCGTGTCCGTAGGCGGACTCGTGCTCGGGCACCGAGGATGGCGGATAACCGCGATAGTTGAAGGTCACGATACGGTAGCGCCGCGCGAAGTGGCGGACCTGCGGTTCCCATGAGCGCATATCGCCTGCGAACTCATGACAGAAGATGAGCGGGAAGCCGGCACCCGTGTCCTCGTAATGGAGTTCGACGCCATTGACCTTAGCTTTCGGCATCCTCGTTCCTGCCTTCAGCGTCTCAGATCGAGCGCGCGCTCGACCCAGCGGGCCACCCCGAGCAGACGGGTATCGTCATATTGACGCGCCACCAGCTGGAGCCCGAGCGGAAGACCGTTGGGTCCCGTGCCGGCCGGCATCGTCAGGGCCGGTGTATAGGCGGCGGTCCAGAGCACGTTGAAAGTGATCGGTCCGGTGTAGGAAAGCCCTTCTGGCGCTTCTCCAGGAGAGCTCGGCGTGACGAGAGTGTCGATCCCTTCAAGATCGGCATCCAGGCGCATGCGCATTGTATCAATGCAGCGGCGAGCATCGAAATATGCATCGAGCGGGATCTGCATCCCTTCCGCAACGATCCTCCGCGCCGATGAGGAGATGCTGTTCGGATAATGGGCGTCATCATAGGCGAAGAGGCGCGCGCCCTCGAATTTGTTGATCGTCTCGATCGCATCGAGAAGCACCCTTCCCTCGTCGGCGAGCGTGAAGTCGACCACGGTGGCGCCTTTCCTCGCCAGTTTGTCGACGCTTGCCTCCAGCATTTCACGCATCGCAGGTTGCGCTTCATCCCAGAACGGAGTCCGGCAGAAGCCGAGCCGGGGCGCCGGCTGATCGGCCGGCACCGGCCGATGCGCGATCCCGAGCAGGACCGATCGGTACAGCGCGATGTCGTCGAGCGTTCGGGCGACGCAGCCGAGCGTGTCGAAGGTTTCGGCCAGATGCCGGACACCGCTCAGGCTGAGGGCGTTGTAGGTGGGCTTCAGCCCGTAGATGCCGCAATAGGCTGCCGGACGGATGACGGAGCCGCCGGTCTGGGTACCGATTGCGAGCGGAATCATCTGATCGGCGACTGCAGCCGCGGATCCGCTGGATGAGCCCCCCGGAGAGTAGCGGCGATCATGCGGGTTCGAAGTCTTCCCGGCTCTTCGAGAGGCGAATTCGGTCGATACAGTCTTGCCGAGGATGACCGCTCCAGCGGCCCGCGATTGCGTCACGCAAACCGCGTCCGTGGCCGGCCGATGCTCATGATAGATCAGCGACCCGTATCCCGTCGGCATCGTTGCGGTGTCGACGACATCCTTGATGCCGACGGGCACGCCGCGCAGCAGTCCCGCACCGGCGGTCCGGTCGAATGCTTGCGCGGCGGCGACTGCACCTTCAGGGTCGAGAAATGTCCAGGCGCCGATATCGGGTTCCCGTTCCTCGATCCGCTCGAGACAGGAGCGGACAAGAGCCTCGGAAGTGATCGAGCGATCCGCGATGCGAGCGGCGGCTTCGACGGCAGTGAGCGTATATAACGGCTTGCCCAAGTGATCCTCTTACATGCTCGGAAACTGATTGCCGGCGCGATTCCAGCCGCGCGCGTCGTCGCCCAAAGCCTCGTAACCGGTCTGGGTCACGACGATGGTATCCTCGATCTCGATGTATCCCCTGCGGGGATGCGGCATGGTCGTCTCGATGGAGAAGATCATGCCGGTTTCGAGATAACCGTGGTGGTTGCCGCCGGAATCGGTCGACATGACATCGCCGCGCCTGAATTCAACCTCCGAAGGGGCCCGGTTATGGCTCGAGCCGACCGTCAGGAGATCCATCGTGTCGAAGAATGAGAAGCTATACCCGCCGAGCAGGTACTGAACGTTATGCTTGGAGGTGGCGATCAGCACGTCGATGCTGGCAGCCTCCATCGACTGATCGAGTCGCACCGCGTCGAACGGGATGCCTGAATTGGCTGCAGGTTGGGGCATGGCCATCTCTCGTCTGATCGTCTTTTAAGCACACAGCCAAAAAGGCAGGCAGACGGCCGGATGCGGCTTCAATGCCCGGAAACGGATCCGGTCACCCGGCCCTTTCAACGGAAGCCGGGATAGATGCAGGGCCGGAGCGCTATCGTTGGTCCGAACGACCCTCATTGCAGAGCCTCACTCCTTATCCCGTTATCTCGTTATTCAATGCATACGTTATTCAGCAATAAAGCACGCCCCTGTGCCACTGCCAATCGTGCCCTGCGAAAGTTCAAACCGCCCCTGATGCGAGCAAAATGAAGCTAAATGGCTTATTGCCACCGCACTGCGCCCGATTCCAACGCGAATTTCGCCTGCTCAAGAACTCGACTATACAAGTTAGATTGAAATCGCTCGCGCAGTCAATGTATGCAGAAACTATCGTGTTGAGGAGGTGCGACCGGCCGTAGCGCTTGATGGCAGCGATGACCACGAGGAGCGCCGATTTCCTCAAATGCTTCGACTTCTCCGGCAAGACCGCGTGCATCACCGGCGCTGCCGCAATCGCGGCGGAACCCGCGTAATGACCGAAACCGCATTGTTGTGCGGCTGCCTTGAGCGTCAGATCCGGTTGCGTCGTAATCCGCCGCTGTGCTTCCTGCAACCGCGCTGCCGCAGTGCGACATAGGCCGTGACGCCATGTTCATCGTGAAAGCTGCGCCGCAAGGTTCGCGTCCGATGCCAAGCCGCTCCGCCAGATAGCGTTCGCTGAGCACCGACAACCGCTGGCGCAACGCATCCATCGCCGCCGCTGTGGCGACCTCTACAAGCGAATGAACGGGATGGCTCTGCGCGGCGCGAACATCTCTCAATCGGCGCCCGGCACGTCGGGCGTCTCATCATCGTTCTCTTCGTCAACCGGGCGGGCTTCCCGCATGCCGCCCTTCATGGTGACGAGGGAGGGCTGCTCGAACCATCGCGCATACCTAATACCTTGTAACCAATTGCATGATAGCCAACCCGGCGTTGCGCAGCCATGCGGTCCCGGGACTTTCATGTCGGCGTAATCATATATATTCGCCTCGCCCTTGGCGTCGTTGAACCGATGACCTTCATTTTCACGACTTGCGTCACGAAGGCACGAGCCGCCACACGGCCATCCATAGGGACGCCGGGATCGAAGCGGCAGGCAAATCCAAGGCACGCTCGACGCCAGTGATGACCTCTCAACCTCGCGCGTCGCCGGCGCACTTCGACCGGCGCTTCGCCGTTGTGCTCACGCGCAGACAAGCTATCACCACGCTCACTTGGATCAGGACCGGCGGGCGATCATCGTCGGTGGCGGTGGCTTCCCGACGGACTGGTATCAATCTTGCAAATCAGGTATGGTCTCAATGCTGTGCATGCCGATTCACGGCGTGCGCGTGTTCATCGAGCGAATTTTTACGACAGAGGACAACATGGCCAAGAAAGCAAAGAAGGCAAAGAAAACCGCGAAGGCAGCCACCAAGAAAGTGGCAAAGAAGACTTCGAAGAAAAAGAAGTAATATCGTCTACGACGAACAGATTGCCGCCTCCGGGTCCCCCGAGGCAAGCGAGATCTCTCCCAAGGATCTGAAATCCCGTTTGCGGCCATCCAAGTGTCGCGGCAACAGATAGCAAAGCCGGACCTTTGTGCAGGTGACTGCTGCTCGAAGGTCCGGTTTTTGTTTGGACTTGATCCATAGTCCGAACTGGTCACCAGATCCTCAAGTCCAGTTGCCTTCCACGCTTTTGCCCAACGAAGACCGTGCGAATGCGTAGAGGTAACGCGAACTCAGGAAGCGGCCATGCCCCTGGCACAACGCGTTGCTCAGGGATAGCCAACCGCGCAGCAAGCCTGGGTCAACAGAACCACAATTCCCAAGAACGCCGAGGCTTCGACAACGAACAGCACGAAACAACGCTTCGCAACCGCGTTGCTGTCAACGATGATCTCGAACGAATTCGGCACCAGCCCCTCGGAGAGCATGGCCAGTATCGTCGCCAAGAAGGTGAGCAACAAAACGGTGAGCCGCCTCATGAAAGGTCACCGCAATCAATAGGGGCAGCAGCCAGATTGAAATCTCGTAGGCCATTGCGTACCATCACTCCATCGCTAGGCTCAAATATCGACGCCCGCGGATGTCGTGCCTCCCAGCGCATTGGCGGAACAACGCTCTGGGAGGCGTCAGCCACAACTACCCGATGGGCAGCGCAACGAACTTCATTGTATCGGCTGTCTTCACCCGCATCAGCACGGCATGCTTGCCTTGCGACCTTGCCTCGGACAGCGACTTACGCACATCGCTCGCGTTGCCGACCGTCTTGCCGCCTACGTCAAGAATGATATCACCGGATTGGAAGCCGTGTTCCGCAGCGGAGCCTGCCGGATCGACATCGGTGACGATAACACCCTCCCCGCCGGAGCCAGCCACCTCATCGGCAGGAGCCAAGCTCAACCCAAGATGAGGCAAGCCGCTATCCAGCTGTTTTTCCTGGTAGCCGGCATTGGCTTGTTGCTGGTTGGGTAGTTCACCGAGCGTGACGGCCAGCGTCTTGGATTCTCCGCTTCGCAGAATATCGAGTTTGACCGAACTGCCGGGAGCCAGTGCTGCCACCTTGCGGGCAAGATCGCGGGAGTCTTTCACGGGCGTGCCGTTGAGTGCGGTGACGACGTCGCCGGATTGGACGCCAGCCTTTGCCGCCGGACTTCCATTCTGCGGCTCGTCAACCATTGCACCCTCGGCATTCTTCATGCCGAGGCTGTCGGCGATGCCCTTGGTTACCGGTTGAACCTGGACGCCGAGCCACCCGCGCGTTACGACACCTTTGTCTTTAAGCTCGGCAACAACCCTCTTCGTTGTTTGCGCCGGGACATCAAAGCCGATGCCGACCGAACCGCCAGAGGGCGAGTAAATCGCAGTATTGACGCCGATCACATTGCCATTCATGTCGAATGCGGGACCGCCGGAATTTCCTTTATTGATCGGCGCATCGATCTGAATGTAGTTATCGTAAGGACCAGATCCGATGTCGCGTCCCTGTGCCGATACGATACCGGCGGTTACCGTGCCGCCAAGACCAAAGGGGTTGCCGACTGCCACGACCCAATCGCCGACGCGCGGCGCGTGGTCGGCGAAATTGACGTAGGCGAAGTCGGGCTTTCCGTCGACTTTGATGAGTGCAAGATCAGACTTGGGGTCTGTGCCGATGACTTTCGCCTTATAAGTTGCGCCGTCATCGGTCGTAACCTGAACAGACCGGGCGTGATCGACCACGTGATTGTTGGTCACGGCATAGCCGTCCGGTGAAATGAAAAAACCAGATCCGCCCCCGATAATGATCTCATGCGGCTTGGTCATGCCTTCTGGCGTTCCGTTGAAACCATATTGATGAAAGAATTTTTCGAATGGGGAACCCTGCACTGAAGGGGGTAGATTTTCCTCATTCGAACTCAGATCCGGTGCGTTCGAGGTGTCATCCATCTGGACCCGTACTGAGATGACCGCGGGCTTCACCTTGGCGACCAAATCGGCAAAGCTCGCCGGTTGTTGTTGGCTTTGGCTATCCGCTGCTCGCGCGCTTGAGATCCACGGCGGCGACAGGTGGGTATAGCCCGTCGGGCCTCCAAGCGCGACGATCGCGCCAATGCCGGCGACAGAAGCGAGCATCACCAGACGTCGTCGCGAGAAAATCCTCGCGTACAGCTGATGGGCAGGTTTTTCGTTTGTCATGATCGATCTCCTAGAAGTCAGGCCTCCAATCCCTTTGCTGAGTTTTGGGAATCCAAGATTACGATGTCCTGTCGGGCGGGTTAATTCGAGGAAAGTGTCAGGGTGGTGTGCGCAATCGCGGCACATTCTTGCAATCGCGGCACATTCTTTGGGCGTCCGCGCACACTGACCAGTTCGAACCTGTCTCGGGCTGATATGCGCGGTTGATGCGGGTTTTAGGAAGTTGTGATTGGAGAGAGCGTGTCGCCGACATAGGTGGATATTGTTGAAGAAGTCGGATTTGGTAATCGGCTCATGTGGGGCTGGAGCTTCGACCTAAGAAAACCTCGTTGCAGTTACCGGGGGTCAGACTGCCCGGAGGCTCTTCCTAGACATCGCGAGCCATTTGCTGATAGTTCCAGACAAGCTTCCCTGTGTCCGGATCTAGCGCAAGCGTGCATCACGCTCGTCGGCTTCCTTCATCTCACGTGATCGATATAGTTGCGGCCGACGCAATAAACGCGGCGCACGGGAAACATACCACCGCCTGCGACCGGCAACTCGGTCGCGGCGATGCTGGGCAACAGGCGTTGGGCCCAGACGTTCACCCCTTCGATCCCGGCTGCCCGGCCATCTGCCCCGTGTACCAATCGAGGATCTGTTCGCCGTTCCAATGCAGGACGCCGTCGAACTTGTTGACGTAATCGTAGATCGCTTCGAGATATTTGATGCGGAACGGCTGGCCGCTGATGTAGGGATGGACCGCGAGCGACAGGATTTTCGGCCGAGCTTTACCTTCCTCGTAGAGCCGGTCGAAGCTGTCGATGGCGCGCTTCAACATGTGATCGCTCTCGTGATGCTGCACCAGCATCATCGGAATGTCGTTCAATTCGACCGTGTAAGGCAGCGTCACCAGGGGGCCCTTGGCGGTGCGGATCTTCGTCGGCTCGTCATCATAGACCCAGTCGCCGATATATTTGACGCCGGCTTCGGCGAGAAGTTCGGGGGTCTCCAGCGTCTGCGTCAGGCCGGGTCCGAGCCAGCCCACCGGCCGTTTGCCGGTGAATTTTTCGATCACGCCCATCGCGCGTTCGATCATTGCCTTCTGGTCTGCTTCCTTATGGATCGGCCCCTGCTCATAGGCATGACCCATGAATTCCCAGCCGGCGTCCTTGGCTTGCTGTGCAACGCGCGGATAGTCCTCGCAGACCCGCGCATTGATGGAAAGCGTCGGCGCAATGCCGAGCTTCTTGTAGAGATCGAAAAACCGCCATACGCCGACGCGCATGCCGTATTCGTGCCAGCTCCAGTTCGGCACGTCCGGCAGCAGCGGAATGCCTGTCGGCGCGGGAAGCACCTGCCGGGCCATCGGCTTGGCGATGTCCCATACTTCCAGATTGACGATGGTCCAGATCACGATGCGAGCGCCCCCCGGCAATTTCATCGCCGGACGGTCAACGATGGCGGAATAGTCGCAGCGGTCGCGCGGCAGCATGGAGCCGGTCATGGCGGTTACTCTTCGGTCGGTTGAGGATTTGGAGCCGTTGCTCCGAACGGAGCCGGCGTGGGGGTGAAGTCGATTGCTGACTTGCTGAAGCTGAAACCTGCTGTCGCCATCGGAAATGCCGCCCTAACGAAAATCTGGTGCCCTATCGTCCGCCGGAACGAAGACGCGAGTCAACGAAATTTACATACACTTTGGTCGCTGCATATCATTTCCGCCGCGGAGAGCATCGCGACGTCCGCCGCCGTCACGACGATCACCCATCGGATTTATGAAGCGATCCTTGACCGGGCGTGGCGGGCGGAGATATTGATGCGCGAGCACGTCGCCGGCGTGAAAGCTTCGTTGATCAAGTCCTTAACCGAACGCAGCAGAGACTATGACTTCGGTCACGCCGTCGCCGCCGGTTGACCCACAGCTCAAAACGCCAATGCGCACCAGGCGCCGTCATGGGCGCGCGTTCATCTGCATCCCTTGCGCCACCCGATATGCGCCGGCCAAGCCGCCGGACACGGGCGCAATCTGCGACGAGAAGCGGCAATACGTACCGCCGAGCGGGCCGGCATGGACGACGCTGAAGCCTTTTGAAGGCCCTTGGCCTGATGCCGGTGTTTTGACGAATGTCCGCTTTGCGCCACTGATCGGTTGTAAAAGTCCCTTGATTGGACATTCCGAGTTTACATTGATTAGAAGGGACATAAGCGAGTTGTTGAAGTAGCCGGTTCCGGCGCCCCGGGTGGACCCGCAACACGACGATCGGGACATCGGACGGACCAATCCAATCAAGAAGCCGTTTTTGATAGCGATGATCGACTCAAGCCCCTTTCACCTGACCTAGGAACGCTTTGGATGCCGCGGCAGTACAGCGATGGCGTCAGGGACGCGCGGAGGCCTTTTGGCCGACCGCCGCAAGAGCCGTTCAAAGCGACCAGCAAGTCCCTCAAGGAGCGGGTCGGGGCGCTCAACAACCTTCGTCCCTTCGCTGTGATGGTCTGGCGCGCGAGTCCACAATTGACTGCAGCATCGCTTGTGTTGCGGCTGGCGCGGGCGTTACTTCCAGTGACCACCCTCTTTGTCGGCAAACTGATCTGATGACGTGGTGGTGCTGGTGCAGACGCCGCATAAGCCCGAGACGCTCCAGCTGTGGCTGAACAGCGGCCTCCTCGGCTGGCTGGGCTTCCTTCTAATTGTCGAATTCGCGCTGGCCGTCCTGGCGGACATTCTCGGACGCATCGTGTCATTGGTCGACAGTCTGCTTTCGGAGCGCGTCACGAATTCCTCAAGTGTGCGATTGATGGAGCACGCAGCCACCCTCGACCTGGAGGATTTCGAGGACTCCGAATTTCAAGACCAGCTCGAACGCGCGCGTCGACAGACCAGCGGAAGAATGACGCTCATGGGACAACTGTTCGCTCAAGCCCAAGACGTAGTAACCGTGGCGAGTTTTGTCGCCGGGTTCATTTTCTACGCGCCTTCGCTTATCGCCCTGCTACTCCTGGCGCTGGTCCCGGCGTTCCTCGGAGAAGCGCATTTCAATGCGCAAAGCTATTCGCTTGATTTCGGTCGCACGCCAGAGCGGCGCGAACTTGACTATGTCAGGCAGACTGCCGCCAGCGTCGAAACCGCCAAGGAGGTGAAAATCTTCGGGCTCAACGGCTTCCTGATTGAGCGTTACGTCCGTCTCGCGACCGATTTTTACGCGGCAAACCGCAGGCTGGCGATGCGGCGCGCCGGCTGGGGCGGCTTATTCACCGCGATCGGTACCGTTGGCTATTATCTGGCCTATGCGTACATCGTATGGCGCACTCTGGCGGGCGAGTTCTCGGTCGGCGACCTCACCTTTCTCGCGGGTTCCTTCAGGCGTTTACGCACCCTTCTCGAAGACCTTCTGACAAGCTTCTCGACCACGGCAAGTCAGGCGCTCTACCTCAACGACCTATTCTCCTTCTTCGAGGTCAAGCCGGAAATCCTGTCGCCGGAAAATCCGCGTCCCTTCCCGCAGCCGATTTGTCGAGGCTTCGTCTTTGACGATGTCGGATTTAGGTATCCCGACGCCGGGCGATGGGCTGTGCGCCATCTTAACTTCACGCTGCACGCCGGCGAAGTCCTCGCGCTGGTCGGAGAGAATGGCGCAGGAAAGACCACATTGGTGAAACTCCTCACTCGTCTCTACGATCCGGACGAAGGTCGCATCCTGCTCGATGGCCACGACCTGCGCGAATACGATCTCAGCGCGTTACGCGGCAACATGGGCGTCATCTTCCAGGATTTCGTCCGCTACAATCTCAGCGCCGGCGACAATATCGCCGTGGGAAAAATTGCCGCCCGCGGCGACCACGCCCGCATCGAACGTGCCGCGAGGCGCAGCCAAGCCGACGAGGTGATCGGCACACTGCCGACTGGCTATCAGCAGATGATCGGAAAACGGTTCAAGAACGGTGTCGAGCTTTCCGGTGGGGAATGGCAAAAAATTGCGATCGCCCGCGCCTATATGCGTGAAGCGGCTGTGCTGGTCCTCGACGAGCCAACGGCGGCACTGGATGCTCGCTCCGAGTTTGAAGTATTCAAGCGCTTCAAGGAACTCAGTGACGGCAAGACGGCCGTCCTGATCTCGCATCGTTTTTCCAGCGTTCGCATGGCCGACCGCATTCTCGTCCTCGCCGACGGCATGGTCGAAGCCACTGGCACACATGATGAACTGATGGCGCGACCGGGCCGCTATTCAGAACTTTTTGAATTGCAAGCTGCCGGCTATCGATAGTTGCCTTGCTGGGTGGCGCGCAACGCTCAGCCCTCCTGCGATGCCTGCCGCCCGTTGACGATGATGAAATACAGATTGCGCACGTAAACCAGAAGCCCGAGCGCCTGGCCCGCGATAAACACCGGATCTCGGCGATACAGCGCGTAGATCAACAGCAATACGCCGCCGCCGATCGAGAAGAACCAGAACGCCACCGGGATCACGCTCTTGCGCGCGCGCTCCGACGCGATCCATTGCACCACGAAACGCATGGTGAAAAATGCCTGCGCCACGAATCCCAGAACCACCCAGGCGTCGAATTTGACTACGAAAACATCGTGCAGATAGGTGGCGAGATTATTGAGCAGGTCGGTCATGACGTCACCTCGGTCGCAGCGGGTGTCGGCTTCTTGCGGCGGATCAGCCACCACACGCCAAAGAGATCCATGATCCCGAT
>Ga0209736_1000740_pt1 | contig 10564 bp, 7 predicted proteins | sample BlaSpr_A8_Ref_M3_FD_187992 | JGI IMG/M metagenome (GOLD analysis project Ga0209736, IMG submission 187992) | Forest soil microbial communities from Thunder Bay, Ontario, Canada - Black Spruce, Ontario site 2_A8_Ref_M3 (SPAdes) (version 2) | ecosystem: Environmental > Terrestrial > Soil > Boreal... | reverse complement strand
CAAAATATGAACATCGATTCAATATATCTCTCGGAGACGCCGGACCCGGACGATACCCGTCCCATCCTGATTGTTCCCTACATGTGGATCGGCGATTTCGTGCGCGGCCATACCGTGGTGCGGGTGCTGAAGCAGCGCTGGCCGAACCGGCCGGTCGACCTGCTATCCACCACCCTGTGCGCCCCGCTGGTCGATTATATGCCTGGCGTCCGCGGTAGCATCGTCTGGGACCTGCCGCGCAGCCGGCTTGCGGTGGCCAGGCAATGGCGGCTGGCGGAGGAACTGCGGGCCCGGAACTATGGCACCGCGCTGATTCTGCCCCGCACTTGGAAATCGGCGATTGCACCGGCGCTGGCAGGCATCCCGGAAAGGGTGGGTTTTGTCGGCGAAGCCCGGTTCGGGCTGCTCAACCGATGGCGCTGGGGCGAGAAGGCGCTGCCCCGTTTCATCGACAAGAATGCCGCGCTGGCGCTGCCGGACGGGGCCCCCCTGCCGCCGCAATGGCCGGTGCCGCAGCTGAATGTTCCCGCCGGCGAAACCGGCCGCTGGCGGCAGGCGAACGGGCTCGGCGCCGATCGCGCCGTGGCGCTGGCTCCGGGCTCCGTCGGCGCCTCCAAGCGCTGGAGCTACTATCCGCAAGCCGCGCGCCTTCTCGCCGAACAGGGGCTGAATGTCTGGGTGGTCGGCGGCCCCGGCGAAAAGGCGTTGGCGGCCGAAATCGTCGCGGCGGGCGGGCCTCTGGTGCGCGACCTCACCGGGAACGACCTGCGCAACGGCATTCTGGCTGTCGCCGCGGCCGATGTCGCGATATCCAACGATTCGGGCTTGATGCATATTGCTGCCGCGCTGGGGACGCCGACCATGGGCATTTTCGGCCCCACCAGCCCCTATCACTGGGCGCCGCTGAACGGACTTGCCGCGACGGTTCAGACCAAAACCGTGGTGCCGTGCCAGCCCTGCCATCGCCCGGTCTGCACCATGAACGACCACCGCTGCATGCGGGACATTCCCGCATCCGACGTTGTCGATATCGCCGGGCGCGTGCTGAGCGAGGCCGCGGCCCGCCTGGCGCATTGAGATCGCGCGCTTGCGCGGCCGCGGCGCGATCATTACCAAAGGCGGCAATGGCAACCCTGACGGTGCAGCTTGAGCCAACCATCAAAAGATCCGATCGAAGTCCATCTGAAGCAATCGCTCGCCGCGCTTGAGCGGGCGACGCAGGATGCGGCGCTGCTCGGCGCCGCGCGGAAAATCGCGGCTGTGGTCATCGCGGCGCTACGCTCGGGCAACAAGCTCCTGATCATCGGCAATGGCGGCAGCGCCGCCGATGCCCAGCATATCGCCGCCGAAATCGTCGGCCGCTACAAGCAGGACCGGCCGGCCTGGGCCGCGATCGCGTTGACCACCGACACCTCGGCGCTGACCGCCATCGCCAACGATTACGGTTTCGAACAGGTGTTCGCGCGGCAGGTCGAAGGGCTCGGCCAGCGCGGCGACGTGCTGCTGGCGTTGTCCACGTCGGGACGCTCGCCGAACATTCTGGCGGCGTTGCGCACCGCGCGGCAGCGGGGGCTTGTCACCATCGGCTTCACTGGAACCAGGGGCGAAGCGCTCGGCGAATTTTGCGATCATCTGTTGGTCGCGCCCAGCGCCGACACCCCGATCGTCCAGCAAATTCACCTCGCTGTTGCTCACGGCATTTGCGACGAGATCGAGCAGACTTTGATGCGCGAGGCCGCGAAGAAATGAGCGGCATCGATTCCGCGCGCGGCGCCGAGAGGCCCGCCGCTTTCCTCGACCGCGACGGCGTCGTCAACCACGACGACGGCTACATGGGCACGCAGGATCGGATCCGCTGGATGCCGAATGCGGCCAAGGCGATCCGCCGCCTCAACGACGCCGGATATTTGGTGTTTTTCTTCACCAATCAATCCGGCGTGGCGCGGGGCTTCTTTACCGAGCACGAGCTCAATACGCTGCACGACTGGATGCTCGCCGAACTTGCCACTCAGGGCGCGCGGATCGACGATATCCGATATTGCCCGCATCACCCCGATGGCTCGGTCGCCGGTTATCTGGAGGACCATCATTGGCGCAAGCCGAGCCCCGGCATGATCCTCGATCTGATGGCGCACTGGCCGGTGCGCCGCGAAGGCAGTTTTGTCATTGGCGACCGCCCGACCGATATCGAGGCGGCGGAAGCCGCAGGATTACCCGGCTTTCTGTTCGCCGGCGGCGACCTCGACGCGTTTGTGGCGGAAGCGATCGCTCAGACGAGTGCCCGATAAAACTCGGCGATCCGCTCGGCTTCCGCATCGAGACTGAATTTCTCAAGCACGCGCGCCCGTCCCCGCTCGCCCATGGCCGCGGCCGATACCGGATCGCGCATCAGCGGCTCCAGCGCAGCCACCAGCGCATCGACGTCGCCCGGCGGCGTCAGCACGCCGGTCACGCCATCCTCGACCACGAGTTCGGCCGCCCCCGCCCGCGACGCCACCAGCGCCGCGCCCACCGCCATCGCCTCGATCAGCGTCAATCCAAAACCCTCGTTGCGCGAGGTGAAGGCGTAGATCGTCAGCCGCCGGTACCAGCGCTGCACCTCCTCGATTTCCAGTTCACCGGTAATGACGATACGCGCCTGCAGGCCCGCAGCCTCGATCCGCTTCTTCAGATCATTGGCAAAACCTGATTGCTCGGGCGTGATCGCGCCGACCATGACCGCGGTGAAATCGGGATAGCGCGGCAGCAGCCGGCACATCGCGTCGACAAACACGTCGCTGCCTTTTTGCGCGCGCACCCGCCCAAAACAGCCGATCGCGCAGCGGCCCGGCAATCCGGTTTGCGCGAACGCCGCCGCGCGGTCGGCAGGAGGCGCATAGGCATCGGTATCGACGCCGTGCGCAATGACGGTGGCCGGCACTTTGAGAAACGACGCCGAGATGTCGTTGGTGGCGATGATCGCGTCCATCCTTCTGATCAGCCAGCGCGTGATCCAGCTATGATGCCGCTGTGCTGCCGAAGTGAACACCAGCTTCAGCGGCCAGCCGAGCGAGCGCAGCAGCACGCCGACGATCATCTCGTTGTTGCGCCGCGCGTGCCAGATCAGGGGGGTGCGGCGGCGCCATAATTTCCACAGATCAGCCCACCCCATGCGCGCGATGCCATCGGGCGCATCGCGGCCGAGCCATGCGGCGCGGAACATTTTTGCCAGTTTCGGCGCCACCATGCGGTTGGTCGCGGTGACGCCGGAATAGCGCCTGTGCAGATTCGGCACGATCAGCTGCAGATTGTCGGCGGAATTGTTCTCGATTGCCACAACAGGCTCCGTTTCGCGCCTTTGCTATACGCAACATTAAGCATAGTGGCCAGTTCGCCTGTGCCGAAACCCACTCTTCACCGCACAACGGATAGCATCGCCTTTCGCGATTGGGAGAGGGGTGAGCTCATGACTGTGCTTGTCACCGGCGGCGCCGGCTATATCGGAAGTCACACGGTTCAAGCGCTGGCGGAAGCCGGCGAAAACGTCGTCGTGATCGACAACCTGTCCACCGGCTTTTCCGCGTTCCTGCCCGAAGGCGTGCCGCTGTTCATCGGCGACGCCGCCGACGAAAACCTGGTCGAGGGCGTGATCGCGGCGCACGGCGTGCAGAGCATCATCCATTTCGCCGGCTCCGTGGTGGTGCCGGATTCGATGCGCGATCCGCTGGCCTATTACCGCAACAACACCATGACCACGCGCAGCCTGCTCAACGCGGCAGTGAAATGCGGCATCAACCGCTTCATCTTTTCATCGACGGCTGCGGTCTACGGCAATCCGGATCAGGTGCCGGTGCCCGAACATGCGCCGACGCGGCCGCTGTCGCCCTACGGCTCCTCCAAGCTGATGACCGAAATCATGCTGCATGACGTCGCCTCCGCGCACGACATGAGCTATGTCGTGCTGCGCTATTTCAATGTCGCCGGCGCCGATCCGCAGGCGCGCATCGGCCTTGCGACCGTCGGTGCGACGCATCTGCTCAAGATCGCGGTCGAGGCGGCGACCGGTCAGCGCGCCAAGATCGACGTGTTCGGGACCGACTATCCGACGCCGGACGGCAGCTGCATCCGGGATTTTATTCATGTCAGCGATCTGGCGCAGGCGCATCGCGCGGCGCTGTCGTATCTGCGCGGCGGCGGAACTTCGGCGACGTTGAATTGCGGCTATGGCCGCGGCTACTCGGTGCTGGAGACCATCGAGGCGGTGCGTCGGGTCTCCGGGCGTAATTTCGTGGTTCGATATGCCCCGCGCCGGCCCGGCGACATCATGACCATGATCGCCGACACCGGCCGTATCCGCGCGACGCTGGACTGGACGCCGCAATACGACGATCTCGATACCATCGCAACCCATGCACTGGCCTGGGAAGAGAAGCTGTTCCGCGAGCGCCACGGCGAGCTGCGAGAGGCGGCATCGGCCTAGAGCCTTTCCGCTTCGATGGAATCGAAGCGGGGCTCTAGATTCTTGATTTGACGCGTTTTCTTGACGCGAACCGGTTTCCGCTTCGCTTGAAGACGCTCTAAAATCTCATTCAGCGCAAGGCCTGATTTGGCTTGAAAAACCGTGATATAGCGGGCAAGGAGGCATTTCGCTTTGGCCTGACGCGCGGGCGATCTGCCACGCGCCGTCGATGGAACGCGGATGACCGAATTTCCAAAGAAGATCACTGACGACCCCTATGGCGCCGCGATCCTGATTCGCCGCCTGATCACCGAGCAGGGAGCCGCCTACTGGCGGCGCTATCTGCTCGCCTTCGGGCTGATGGGGGTCTCGGCGGCGACCACCGCCGGATCGGCCTACCTGCTCGGCGAAGTCATCAACCAGGCCTATGTCGACAAGAACGTCCGCGGCATCGCCATATTGTCGCTGGTCACCATCGTGATCTTCATGCTCAAGGGTGCGGCGACCTACGGACATTCCGTGATCCTGTCGCAGATCAGCAACGCGATCCTTGCCAACAACCAGCGCCGGCTGTTCGCCAAGCTGATGAGCGAAAGCATCGCCTTCTTTTCGGAGCGGCATTCGTCCGAATTCCTCGCGCGCCTGACCTCCGGCGCGAATTCCGTGACTCAGGTTCTCAGCCTGCTGATCAACGCGGTGGGACGCGATCTGTTGTCCTTGATCGCGCTCGTCATCGTCATGCTGATGCAGGATCCGTACATGGCGCTGCTCGGCTTTCTGGTGGCGCCGCCGGCGATGCTGGTGCTGCGGAAACTGGTGAAACGGATCAAGGGCCTCGCGCACAACCAGTTCACCGGCACCGCCGACATTCTCGAAACCATGCAGGAATCGCTGCAGGGCATTCGCACCGTCAAGGCATTCACGCTGGAACAGACCATGCGCGAGCGCATCGACGCCAGCATCGCGGCCGTCGAGCGCAACGCCAACAAGATGGCGCATGTCTCCAACCGCGCGAGCCCGTTGATGGAAACGCTCGGCGGTTTCGCGATCGCCGGCGGGCTGATGTATGGCGGCTATCGCGTCGTCGCCATGGGCGCCACCCCGGGCCAGTTCTTCTCGTTCCTGACCGCGTTTCTGCTGGCCTATGAGCCGGCCAAGCGTCTGGCGCGACTCAACATCGAGTTGAACTCGAGCCTGATCGGGGCCCGCAAGCTCCTGGAGATCGTCGACAGCCCATCCAGCGAGCCCGCCGACGACGACAAGCCGGCGTTGAAGCTGACCGACGCGCGGGTCGAGTTGCGCGACGTGAGCTTCGCCTACCGGCCCAACGAGCCGGTGCTCAGCCGCATGAGCTTCGTCGCCGAGCCCGGCAAGGTCACGGCGCTGGTCGGTCCCTCCGGCGGCGGCAAATCGACCGTGCTGGCGCTGCTGCTGCGGTTCTATGAATTGAGCGAGGGCGACATCCTGATCGACGGACAGTCGATTTCGGCGGTGTCGCGAAGGTCGCTTCGCCAGCAGACCGCCTATGTCGGCCAGGACGTCTACCTGTTCCGCGATACCATCGCTGCGAACATCGCGTTCGGCAAGGCCGGCGCCACCGAAGCCGAGATCTTGGCCGCCGCCAAAGCCGCCTGCGCGCACGATTTCATCATGGGCTTTCCGCTCGGCTACGATACCCCGGTCGGCGAGCACGGCACCCAATTGTCCGGCGGCCAGCGACAGCGCGTCGCGGTCGCCCGCGCGCTGATCAAGAATGCGCCGATCATCCTGCTCGATGAGGCCACCGCGGCGCTGGATTCGGAATCCGAGCAGCAGGTGCAGGAAGCGATCGAACATCTCTGCCAGAACCGCACCACCATCGTCATCGCCCATCGCCTGCACACCATCATGCATGCCGACGCCATCCTGGTGGTGGAAGGCGGCGAGATTGTCGAGCGCGGCCGGCATGACGACCTGTTGCGCCGCGGCGGGCGTTACGCCTCGTTCTTCCGGATCCAGCATCGCGATGCCGGACCGCTGACGCTGGCGCCGTTCAGCGCAACCGCGTAAAGCTACCACCCGAGTTTTTGTCCCCAAAACCCGCTGAGACCCCTTCATGAGCACCTCCTATGTCATTGCCGCCCCTCCGCAGGCTTCGATCCCGGTCGCCGGCGAGTCGAAGTCATTTCCGGTCCGCCGCATCTGGTGCGTCGGGCGCAATTACCTCGAGCACATCCGCGAGATGGGAAATGACGAGCGGGCACCGCCGTTTTTCTTCGCCAAGCACGCCGACATGCTGGTGCCCGACGGCGCCAGCATTCCCTACCCGCCGCTGACCAAGGATCTGCACCACGAAGTCGAACTGATCGTGGCGATGAAGAGCGGCGGCCTCAACATCCCCGCCGACAAGGCGCTCGACCATGTCTACGGCTATGGCGTCGGCATCGACCTCACCCGCCGCGACCTGCAGATCGCCTCGCGCAAGAAAGAGCGGCCATGGGAGGTCGGCAAGTCGTTCGACCATTCCGCGCCCTGCTCCGCCCTGCAGCCGGCCGCGAAAATCGGCCATCCCTCGAAGGGCAAGATCTGGCTCACGGTCAATGGCACCGAACAGCAGAAGGGCGACCTCACCGAACTGATCTGGAGCGTACCTGAAATCATCTGGCAGCTCTCGCAGCAGGTTTCGCTCGGCGCCGGCGACATCATCATGACGGGGACGCCGGCCGGCGTCTCGGCGCTCTCGCCCGGCGACAGAATCGAATGCGGGGTCGACGGCGTCGGTACCCTGAAGGTTTCGATCGGCGAGCCGGAATAACCGGCTTTCAGCAAAAACCCGAAAATCAGGGCTCCGAACCTCCGTTCGGGGCCTTTTTTGCGTCCAGATTCGGACGCGTCTCCGTAGAACTACGGGCAAATTCACCATCCGTTAACCGGTAGAACTACGGATAAATTCGCAGTCCGTTAACCATACGCACATTAAATGGCCCGGTCGCCACGACGCTTGCGCTGGAGCCTTTCCGATGAACCTCGACTGGAACACCATTCGCCTCGACTTGCTGGAGATCGACGCGCCGACGCGGGCAAGTTTGCGCGAGATGCGGCCGTTTTTTGCAAAATCCCTGCCCGGCATTCTGGCGCGGTTCTACGACAAGGTCCGGCACTACGATCCCGCCTCCGGCCTCTTCAAGGAGGCCGTGATGCAGGAAGCCATCCGCCTGCAGCTGCAGCATTGGGACCTGATCGGCGGCGGCGATTTCGGCCTCGCTTATATCAGTTCGGTCACCCGCGTTTGCGAGTTCAATCAGCGGGCCGGCGTCGCGCCGCAATGGTATATCGGCTGCCGGCTGATGTACGTCGCCGACCAACTGGCGAAGGCGGTCGAGACCGAAGTCGAGATACCGCGCTTCGGCCGCGCCGCGCAGGTCGCGCGCGACAAAAAAGCGGCGATGCTGAGCGCCATCGCCAAGGCCAACATGCTGGATACCGAACACGTCGTCGCGGTGTATTTCGGCTCCAACCGTCAGGCACGCAAGGACACCATCGCGCAAGCCAGCGAGCGCTTCCGCGCCATTATCACCTCGCTGTCGACGGCATCCAACGAACTGGAAACCACCGCGCGGGTGCTGAGCGACAATGCCGGCAACACCACCCGGCTTGCCACCGTGGTCGCCAATGCCTCCGAGGACGCCTCCAACAACGTGCAGTCGGTGGCGTCGGCGACCGAAGAACTTGCAAGCTCGGTGCGCGAGATTTCGGCGCAGGTCCAGGAATCCAACCGCATCGCCGCCAGCGCCGTGACGCAGGCCGATCAGACCGACGCGCGCATCAATGCGCTGTCGCAGGCCGCCAACCGGATCGGCGACGTGATCAAGCTGATCACGTCGGTCGCCGAGCAGACCAATCTTCTGGCGCTCAATGCCACCATCGAGGCGGCCCGCGCCGGCGACGCCGGCCGCGGTTTTGCCGTGGTGGCGCAGGAGGTCAAGGCCCTTGCCAGCCAGACCGCCAAGGCCACCGACGAAATCGGCATCCAGATCGCGGGCATGCAGACCGCGACGCAGGAGGCGGTCGGCTCGATCAAGATGATCTCTTCGACCATCGGCAAGATTTCCGAGATCACCAGCGCGATCTCGGCGGCGATCGAGGAACAGGGTGCGGCCACCCTGGAAATTTCCGGCAATATCCAGCGTACCGCCGATGGCACGTCCCAGGTTGCCGGCACCATCGCCGAGGTCAGCCAGGGCGCCAACCAGACCGGCGCGGCATCGAGCCAGCTGTTGTCATCGGCCAGGCAATTGTCGGACTCCACCACCAGCCTGCAGGCCGAGATCGACGGATTCCTGAAATCGATTGCCGCGGCTGCGTAGCAGCAGGCGCCTAACGCATCAACCACAGTTCCAGACACCGATTATCAAGACGATGCTGGATTGTTCGGCCGGATCTGCGATTGGCCGTATTCGTCGTTTCATCGCGACGTTCGCGCGGGATTGTTTCCGCCGGACTGGGGCGGCGACATCGAAACGCCGGGTGATTTCGGCGAGCGCCGATGATGGTGCGGCGGCGCAGGCGAGGCTATTGCGGGCCGCACGGTCTGTGGCGCATATCCGAACCTTGATTGGGATGGCGCCGTAACCTCGGCGTGGACGACCTTCAAGCAATAACCCGTGGCTGCGACTGCGTCACGGACGCCCGCTATGGGTCAATGCGACCGCCGCTGCGTTTGGGTCCCTACCAAGCGCTTTAAGAAGGTCCGCCAACAGAGTACTCTCATCTGGAGGCGGCATTTTAGGGCGTGTACTCATAAATCCGAAAGGGGTCATCTCATGGCTGCATCGACGTTACTTCGCGATGTCGGCTTGACTGCAGCCTTCACGGGTGAAGTACGGTTTGAGATAACCATCGGGAGCGGATTGCAGCTGGATTGATCGTCGGTGCACTTTAGTTCCGGCTTGAAATCTCATCTGGTCGAGGGTCTCATAGATGAGCGTCAGGGAACATCCTTTTAAATCTATAATATGTGATGCAGGAGTCGCTCGACGAATGGACCTTTCCGATGGTTTCCGGCTTCTGACGCGGCACGCGGCACGGTCCCGCTGGCGTTCAGCTCATTAACTGTCGGCGCGCGACGAAGTGGACATGATATGATCAGGGACATTGGCATTCGGCCAATCATATTCTCCGTCAACTGCTATATCGCGACCATCCTCACGATGTTCGTCGCCTTCAGCCTAGACTTGAAGAGTCCGGGCTGGGCCATGACCACGGTCTATCTGACCAGCCAGCCGCTGTCCGGCGCGATGCGGGCCAAGGCCTTTTATCGCGCTATCGGCACGTTCGTCGGCGGCGCCGCCATGGTCGCCATCGTTCCCAATCTGGTGGACGCGCCCGAGCTGACGACGCTTGCAATCATACTTTGGGTGGCGCTCTGCGTTTTCGTTTCGCTGCTCGACCGCACGCCGCGGTCGTATATGTTCGTGCTGTCGGGCTATACCGCGGCCTTGATCGGCTTTCCAAGCGTGCTTGCGCCTGGCACGGTGTTCGACACCGCGGTGTCGCGCGTCGAGGAGATCACGCTCGGCGTCATCTGCGCCGCCATCGTTCACAGTCTCATCTTTCCCAAAAGCGCGTTTTCCGCCTTTGAGCAAAAGTTGAGAAGTGCCATTGCGGATACGCGCCGTTGGCTTGCCGATGGCTTGACCCAGCAAGCGACTCCGGAAGCCGAGATGGAGCGGCGCCGGATCGCCGCCGATATCAGCGAGCTTTATTTGCTCGGCACGAGCTTACGCTTCGACACCTCGCCGCATCGACCGGATATCGGCACCATTCGCGCCTTCGACCGCAAGATCGTGGCCCTGTTGCCGCTAGTGAGTGCCATCGAGGATCGTCTGACGCTGCTTCGGCGTATTGGGCCGCTGGACGCAAAGCTGACGCGGACGCTGGCCGGCGTCTGCGATTGGCTGAAGCTGAAAGCGCCGCCCGACCGACTGCGCGCGGCAGAACTTAAGAAAGCCTGCGTCGCGACGACGCCTATTGTCGGCCCGCAATCGAGCTGGGCGGATCTCGTGACGGTCAATCTCGCCGTGCGATTGATCGAGTTGATCGACTCCTGGGAAGCCTGTCTCAGCTTTGCTGCTTATCGGGCCGATC
>Ga0209736_1000739_pt1 | contig 10566 bp, 8 predicted proteins | sample BlaSpr_A8_Ref_M3_FD_187992 | JGI IMG/M metagenome (GOLD analysis project Ga0209736, IMG submission 187992) | Forest soil microbial communities from Thunder Bay, Ontario, Canada - Black Spruce, Ontario site 2_A8_Ref_M3 (SPAdes) (version 2) | ecosystem: Environmental > Terrestrial > Soil > Boreal... | reverse complement strand
CGTGCCGGCAGGGCCGAAATCGGTCTGGAGTTTTCTGAACCTCGCCCCACATTTTGGCGCGTCGCGTTTCCTCCCGAAGACTGGTCATCGAAACACCCGGATGCCCGCCCGATTTCCGTGTCCCGCACGGAAAAATAGCAGTTCGTTCCTCCCAACCGAAATAGAATCTGTCTGACGTGTGGGAGAAACACAATTTCATGGACAACGGATTGCGAAAAGCCGCGACGTCTCTTTTGCTGATTGTAGTTGTCGCAGTAGGAGCGCGTGTGGCGTTCGCGTGGTACGAGGAAAGGCAAATCTCTCCGCAAGTTCTGAGCGTCATTCCGTTCCAGACGGAAACGGGCCATATCGCTTACTCCATTGCCAGTGGAAAGGGATTCTCCTCGCCCTTTCAAAGGGATACTGGCCCGACCGCCTGGCTGGCGCCGGTTTATCCTTATCTTCTCGCGGGAATTTTCAAGCTGTTTGGCACCTACACGCTCCGTTCTTTTTTTGCCGCGCTTTCTCTAAATATTCTCTTTTCTGTGGGGACGTGTGTCCCGATTTTCTACACGGGTAAGCGCATCGCCGGTCTTGCCGTCGCCAGCGGCGCTGCGTGGCTGTGGGCTCTCTTCCCGAACGCCATCATCATTCCCTTCGAATGGATCTGGGACACGTCCTTGTCGGCGCTGTTAGTGGCCACTCTGCTGTGGGCCACGCTGGAGCTTGCGGAATCCAGGCGCATTCGCGACTGGTGCCTCTACGGTCTCCTGTGGGGCTTCGCCCTGCTCACCAATCCCGCCATCGCTGTGCTTTTCCCCGTGCAGTTGGCGTGGGCCGCCTATCGCAATCGAAATCGCGAGCGCGCTTCTGCGTGGCTCGTCCGGCCGGCGCTGGCCGCGGCAATAACGCTTCTGTGCTGCGCGCCCTGGACCATCCGCAACTACGTTCAATTCCACAAATTCATTCCCCTGCGTTCGAATTTCGCCTTTGAACTCTACATCGGCAACAACGAAAACTATGACGAGCAGCACAGGTTTCGGCCCGGCGCAATCACGCAAGACCGCGAAATCTTGCGCTACCTCCATATGGGCGAAACTGCCTTCATGGAAGAAGAAAAAAGAAAAGCCATCGCATTTATTGTGGCTCATCCGCGCATCGAGCTCTGGCTCGTTTCGCAGCGGTTCGTGGACTTTTGGCTGGGAACCGCGACTCCCCTGGCCGCGTTTCGCCAGGCGGATTCTCCGTGGCTCTATTTTATACTTGCGTTCAATGACGTGGCGCCGCTGTGCGCATTTCTTGAGATCCTCGTTCTTCTTGCAACGAAAAACTCCTGCGCGTTTCCGGTTATCGCTTTTCCCGTTGTTTTTCCTTTGCTCTACTACGTGACCCACACCTCGCTGCGCTACCGGCATCCCATCGATTCGGTCGTGCTTCTTCTGGCATCCGTCGGCATCCACGGAATGTGGCACTGGCTCACGCGCAAAAGCACCAAAGAACCAGCCGCGGAAACTTCCGTTGCCTAATACAAATGAAAATAGCCGTCCTGTTGCACGAGGCGCACAGGAACGCCGAAGAGTGACGACAGATGCCCGGCCGTAAGAATCTCCTGTTTAGTTCCGTCGGCCATAATCCGTCCCTCCCGCAAGAGCACGACGCGTTCGATTTCTGGAATAATTTCCGAAACATGGTGAGTGACAAGCAGAACGCCGAGGCCGCTCTGGGCCAGCTTCCGCATCGTATCGCGCAGTTGGAATTGCGCGGCGATATCCAGCGCGTTGCTGGGCTCGTCGAACAACAGTGCTTGCGGATCGTGTACGAGCGCCCGGGCGATCAGTGTGCGCTTGGCTTCGCCGGAAGACATCTGCGAAACGGCGCGATGAGCAAGATGAGCGATTCCCAGGCGCGCGAGTGTGGTTTCCGCTCGCGCGAGATGCTCGGGGTCTGGATGGTGGTGCGGGAAAATCCGCGTGCTGCTGAAAAATCCGGAAAGCACGACGTCGCGCCCGGTGGCGTCCGTGGTGCAAGAGGCCAGCAAATCCGGAGAGACGATCCCCAGCAGCGAGCGCAGCTCAAAAATATTCCAGCGCTCCCGCCCGAGAATCGAAACCGAGGAACCTTCGCGCGCCACTGGATAGCACTCGCGCGTGATCGTCTTGATCAGCGTGGATTTGCCGCAACCATTGGGGCCGAGGATGCAAACGTGTTCCCCAGCCCCGATTCGGAGAGACACACCATCCAACGCCGGTCGTTCCGCGGACTCTCCGCGAACCACAGTAACATCATGCAAAGCCAGGAGAGGCGGCGGCGTGATCATCTCGGATTCAGGTAAAGCGGGAACTATATCTTAACCGAGCGGAAATAAGAGGCAAGGAACTTAGGGAGCCCGCATTGCATCAGTTTTCTGATAGACCGAAACATTTAACTCCGAAGTGGTTTTGATAAGGACTGGCACTCGGTACAGGTAACTCATAAAACGTCAACATAACCATGAATCCAAAACCCCCTTGCCGAGCATCATAATGGGCGGGATGGCGGTGAATATGCCTAGGTACAAAGCCAAGTTAGCTTGGCTGAGCTTAAGTATCCTGCTCTACGGCTTTCCAACTCTGGCCCAGTCTCAAGAGCCTCCTGTTGCCGCTTCAGCGACAAGCGACCAACCGGCCGCACCGGCAACGGCGGCCTCAGCGCGCGAGTCATTGCACGAACCGCAGCCGCCAGGGAGCATCGGCGGAACCGTTGTTGACCGCACGGGAGCCTTCATCGTCGGAGCCCGGGTGACCATTACCCGTGAAGATTCATCCCCAAACCAAGAGGTACTGTCCGGTGACGATGGGCAATTCTCCCTTGCCAACGTCCCTCCCGGCCCCTTCCAGCTCACCATTACGGCACCGGGTTTCGCGACGCAAACATTTACTGGAACCGTGCGTCCCGGGGAAACCTACACAGTCCCGCAGATCACGCTGGCCATTGCTACCGCCGTCACTGAGGTGCTGGTGGTACCCAAACGTGTCGAAGTGGCAGAAGACGAGATCAAGGAAGAAGAGAAGCAGCGTGTGCTCGGCGTCATTCCAAATTTCTATGTCACCTATCTTCCCAATGCGGTTCCTCTGAGCCCGAAACAAAAATTCGAGCTTGCCTGGAAGACGACAGTGGATCCGGTCAACTTCGGAATAACCGGCGTCATTGCGGGAGTTCAGCAGGCGCAAAACGAGTTCAGCGGGTATGGGCAGGGCGCACAGGGTTATGCAAAGCGCTATGCCGCTTCGTATGCTAACTCTGTGGCCGGCACGTTCATCGGCAGCGCCATACTGCCATCGCTCCTGAAACAAGATCCCCGTTATTTCTATAAGGGAACCGGCAGTAAGCGCTCACGCATTTTCTACGCTCTTGCCAACTCCGTGATTTGTAAAGGCGACAACGGACACTGGCAGGCAAATTATTCGAGTATCCTCGGAAGCCTCGCCGCTGGCGGTATCTCAAATCTCTACTATCCGGCAAAAAATCGCGATGGCGCGGAATTAACGTTTGAAAACGCCCTGATCGGGATTGGCGCATCCGCCGCCGCCAACCTCCTTCAAGAGTTTGTCATCCGCAAGCTGACACCGAATTCTTCCAACCACACAGCGTCCAAATCCCAAAGCATCATCGGCAAGTTATCGAGCACGCTTGTCCACGAGGGCGACTAAGACGATTGCGTTTCGGCCACGCGTCGCACCGCTAGGTCCTGGTAAACCCGGAAACCGTACAAGTCCGGTAATGTGAATACACCGCCAAGTGGCCGCTTTCAGAAGAGGGACCGTAAAGCCTGGGGGAGTTGGCGACGATCCGTCCAGAATTGTGGTGTTCGCTTCATGCCGATGATTTCGCTTATACTCCGGCAATGCTGCAAATCATCCCGATCATATCCCGCGTACTAATTCTCCTCCTCGCAACTGCGGGAAGTGTGTTCGCCCAGGCCAATCCCGACTGGACCAAACCGTTCCCACCGTTTCGCATCGCAGGTAACCTGTACTACGTAGGGAGTAAGGGGCTCGCGAACTATCTCGTAACGACACCGCAAGGGAACATCCTTATCAACAGCGATCTGGAAGCCAATGTGCCGATGATTGAGGCAAGTATCGAGAAACTCGGATTCAAGTTCAAGGACACCACAATTCTTCTAATCAGTCACGCGCACTGGGATCACGACGCCGGCAGCGCGATGATCAAAGAGTTGACCGGCGCGACGTACATGGTGATGGACGCGGACGTGCCCGTGGTCGAATCTGGCGGCAAGACTGATTTTGAATACGGCAGCACTCCTACTACTCTCTATCGGCCCACCAAGGTGGACCACGTATTGCACGATGGCGACGAAGTGAGACTTGGTGGCACGGTGCTCGTCGCGCACCTCACACCAGGGCATACCAAGGGCTGCACCACGTGGACGATGCAGGTCACAGAGCGCGGTAAGACATACAACGTGGTGATCCTCGGCAGCCCCAATGTGAATCCTGGTTACAAGCTAGTCGACAACAGGGCTTACCTACAGATCGCCGAAGACTACGAGCGCATGTGGCGGGTTCTAAAATCGTTGCCATGTGATATTTTCCTCGGTGCCCATGGCAATTACTTCGGACTCGAAGAAAAGTACCCTCTTATGAAAGAGGGAGGTGCGATCCCGTTTGTCGACCCTGGCGGCTACAAAAACTACATTACCCAAAAGGAACAAGATTTCCGCACCGAGCTGGCAAGGCAAAAACTCGCTGCCAAATGAAAAGCTGATCGAACGAGAAAGTCGGACTGGCCTCCGATGGGTCGGATGACGGCGTATTCGTAAATAATCCACATGTTAGAGATGCCCGATTAACGCGGTAGCCGGAAACTGACCCACGATCAGGAAGTTGAGAATTTGAACTGCCGCAGATTTGCGGCAAGCATCCAAGCGGAGCCGCTGCGAATCGTGAACAAAAAATAAAAAGGAGGTGAAAACCGCAGGGTTCTCACCTCCCGGGGTGGGGTGGGGTGTTACAGGACAATCCCTCGGCGGCCATGCAGTCCTGCCCTGCCAGGCAGGTCTGCGGCCTCACTCGCTGATAAATTGCGGTAAGAGACTCACCACCAAAGGGCTTGCCTTTGGGGTTTTGTAGCACTGCCACGCGCAGGTGTCAACGGCAAAAGCATCAAAAGCATCTCGATTGTGCAAGAATCGTGTTGCACTGAGTTCAGGTCGCCGGGGATGTGGCTTTCACCTGATCCAGGATCTCCCGGACCATGCGGCCGAGGGTCGAGGGACTATAAGGCTTTTGAAGATAGCCCGCGGCTGTCTCCAGCCCTTTTGATTCCTTCGAGTAGCCGCTCGTGAACAGCACCGGGAGCTTTTCAAACCGTTCTGCAAGCTTGGCAGCCGTCTCCAGGCCTCCCAATTTGGGCATGATCACGTCCAGGATAGCCAGCGCGGGTGTCTCGCTTTCGCAAAGCTGCAAAGCCTCTTCTCCATCGACCGCGGAAAGAACACGGTAACCCAAGTTGACGAGCGTCTGCCTTGCCATTTCCCGGATGGAGTCGTGATCGTCGGCAAGCAGCAGCGTTTCCGTGCCGCGGAGATCTACGACCGGAGCTGCCGGCCTGCGGTCTGCGGAGCCTACCGAGGGCTCGCCCGCTGCTGCTGGGAGGTACGCCCTGAAGAGTGTGCCCTGTCCCACCTCGCTGTATACGTGGATGAAGCCGCCGTGCTGCTTGACGATTCCATACGCCGTGGCCAGTCCCATTCCGCTACCCTTCCCGTAATCCTTCGTCGAGAAAAAAGGCTCGAAGACGTGCTCGCGCGTCTCTGCGTCCATCCCAATGCCAGTGTCGGAGACGGACAGAACGGCGTAGCGGCCCGGCATGATGTGCGGGTAAAACCGGCAGTAGGAATCGTCGATATCCACCATCTCTGTCTCGATCTGCAGCCTGCCTCCCTGGGGCATGGCGTCACGCGCATTCAGGCAGAGATTCATCAGTACTTGCTCAATCTGAGTCGGATCTGCCTTCAGGGCATCGAGCGGAGCATTGATCACTTTGAGTTCGATGTCTTTACGGATCACTTTGTTCAGAAAACTCGCGAGGTCACCCGTGATTGCATTCAAGTCCACGCTGCGCGGCTGCAGAATCTGGCGCCGGGCAAACGCGAGAAGCTCGCGAGTCAGCGCGGCGGCCCGCTCGGCCTGCTCACGAATGCGCGCGAACCGTTCGGAAATTTGAGGATAGCTACGGCTTTGTTCGAAACCCAGCTCGGCCCATCCCAGAATCGCGCCCACTACATTGTTGAAATCGTGAGCGATGCCGCCGGCAAGCTGGCCAATAGCCTCGAACTTCTGAGACTGATGCAACTGGCGCTCGATGGCGCGAACCTCGGTGACGTCCTCGGCAATGACTTCGACCGAGGCCGTCAACTCCGCGACGGAAAGCCCACGAAGGTGGAGACGCACAACGACCATGCCCCCATCGCGCCTGCGCCACTCCGTCTCTGCGCTGTGAACTTGGCCCTCCCGCCGGCACGCGGCCGTGCACTGCGCGTAATGCGCCGGATAGCGGAATATGTCGCGCACCAGGGCAGGAGGGTTCAAATCCGCTAATGAGTCACACCCCAGAATGCGAAGAAGGGCAGGATTGGGATCGAGGAAGGTACCGTCAGGAGAAATGCGAAATATGCCGTAAATGGAGTTCTCAACCAACTGGCGATTGCGGGCCTCGGAGAGCGAGAGTGCCGCTTCCGCACTTTTTCGTTCTGTGATTTCCAGGACTACAACGCTGATGGCGATGATCACGCCAGTGGAGCCGCGCAGCGGGTGAAAGCTAGCCAGCCAGGTGCGCAGTGCTCCGGATTGCGCTAATGTCGTGCCCTGTATTTCGACATTTAGAATCGATTCGCCGCGGGAGAACACGCGTCTCAAGTAAGGCTCGACGGCCCGCGCGGCATCGGGGTTCACGTCGCGCGTCATCAAACCGACGTGCCGCTCTGCCGGGAGCCCGTTGATGCGTGCTAGCTGCTCGTTCACCCGCAGATAGCGCAGGTCTGGTCCGTAAACAGCTAGACCAATGGGGGCGGTCCGATAAATCTGGTCGAGCTCGGCAAATTGTTCGCGGGCGCGCGCTTCGCTTTCCGCAAGGGCTTGGTGCGCGCGCGCGTTTTCGTCGCGAAGATTCTTTTCTTGGAGCGCTCGCTTCAACGCCGAAGGAAGACGTATCAAATGGTCCTTCAGGATGTAATCATCCACTCCCTGCTTAATGCATTCGACAGCGGCTTCCTCGCCCAGCGTGCCAGTGACTAGGAGGAACGGAATATCCTTGCCACTTGCGCGCAGTTCTTTCAGCGCCTCGAGTCCGGTCCAGCTCGATAGACGATAGTCTGCGAGGATGGCGTCAAACCTGCCGTTTTGGAGGGCGGAAAGGAATTCTTCCCGGTCCTTGGCGAGCGTGTATTCCACTTCGAAGCCGGAGGCTTTCAGTTCCATCAGGGTTAGCTCGGCGTCCTGGGACTCGTTTTCAAGAATGAGCAGCCGCAATGGAATCGTGCTTTCCGGCTGCCGCAACTCGTCAAGTAGTATTGATTTCATGCGACCTCCGCTGCGGGCTTTCGGAAATCAGCGAAAGACGGCGGCATCCGGCGAGCGAGGCTTTCTGTCCGAACGACACTTTCCGTTCGAATCACTTTCTCCCGGGATTTCGTTGCTTTCTTCATAGAAGTTTAATGGCGCTCCATCGTGTTCTCTTCATGCGAAACGGCTCGGCTCAGAACCGCTTCGGGCTGCCGCAGTTCGGATTCCACGGAATCGAGAAATTCCGGAAAAGTCCTGGTGTCTTTTGCCCCCCAATAGCCCACGCTGAGGCGCAACGCCAGAGGACCCCTCGGTTGACTGCTCTGGTTGTGCATGGCGAGGCGTGATTCCACGCGCTGCAGCAGCACGGGGCCGCTGGGCTCTGCCGCATCCACGGCGAGGGCCGCGAACTGGGCATCGCCGAGTCGCGCAAGAAAATCGCTGCGCCGGAAACAACTGGCGACTAACTCGGCCGTCTCTCGGACTGCCTGTTCGGTGCTGTGGGAGCCAAGTTCTTCCTGCAGTGAGGAATAGTTCTCGATCAGCGCAGAGAGAAGAACCAGGGTGCCGCCCGAGCGCATCGCCGCGGCCAACGATCGCGTCCCCAGAGTTGTAAATCCATCGCGGTTGTACAGTCCTGTAGACTGGTCCCGGAGAACGTCCGTGAGTCCTTCCAGCGTGTTGTGCTCTAGTGCAGTTCGCAGCACACGTTCGAGGGTGTGCGGGTCCATGAAACCCTTCAGGAGATAGTCGATCGCTCCCTCGGTGATGCTGCGAGAGGCATAAATCTTATCGGCAACATCAGCAAAAACAATCAGCGGAACCCCCGGGGCGGCGCGGTGAATCCGGCGCACTGCCTCCAGCGGATCAGGCTTGCCAAGTGAGAGATCGAAAAAGATGGTTTCCGGGACGGCCAGCTCGATCGTTGCCACGAGTGTGGCCAGCGTCGAGACGATATTCAATTCCATAGTGCTGTCAGGCCCAGGATAAAGCGCGCGCAGGGACTCTTCCGCTTCTCGTGGAGCCCTCTCGGCCAACAACACGCGAAATTTCTTTTCACTCATGCGTAAGACCTCCTCTTGGCAAATCCCGCGCGCCGTCCGTGGAAAAAATAGACAGCAGCACGGAATGCCGCGGCAATCCACCCGATGCGATTTTTCATCGCAAGACAGCTCTTTGTGAGACTGGAGAGGGCAGTCTTCGAGAATGCAAAGTTCCAGACTGCAGACTTGTAAGAAGGGGTAAAGCTATTCTCGCGCAGCCACTGGAAGAGTCAATAGACCTCCGTCCGGGCGACACGGAAGTGTCACTGCCAGCCGAGACCAACGGTCATGGCGCCGCGCAGGCCGGAGCCTGCTGCGCCTCATTTTGAGGTGCCCGCAAGAGTCGCACGGACAGGAACAAAAATATCCTCGATTTTCTCAGCAAGCACGAAATCGTAATCGCTGATACCTTTCACGCTGTGCGTCGTGAGGTCGATCACTACTTTGTTCCAAACGTTGAACCACTCCGGATGATGGTTCATGGCTTCGGCGACGAGAGCGACGCGGGTCATGTTGCCGAAGGCCGCCACAAAATCCTTGCATTCGTATTCCTGGTGCAGTTTGCCGTTGACGATTCTCCAGCCCGGCAATTTGGGAAGAAGGGTTTGAATTTCGGCATCAGTTAGTTTTTTCGCTGGCATACCGTGGTCCTCCAGAAGCGCGTGTGAGGGGCGGATCCATTATGAGCCGCGTGCCGTGCATCGGCAAGATTGCCCAGGTTCGGGTAGGTTGACGTGCGTTGTGAGGGGCGAAATGTGCGCGCTTTGTTGTTTGGCGCAAAGTAGAGATGTCCGAGCGTTGGTCGTTGAATGCATGCGCGAATTCCATTATGGTAGAGGTTTCTTTTCTAGCAAAAATGCGCGGTGTGCGCCGCGCGATGCAAATGGACGGGGGAAATCGTGAAGAAGAAGATTCGAGTGATCCAATACGGCATTGGGCCGATCGGCGCGTCGATCGCGCGGCTGATGCGGGAGAAGCAAGCCATTGAAATTATCGGCGCCATCGATACGGACCCGGCAAAAGTGGGCCGCGATCTCGGCGAAGTCACCGGCGCAACGGATGTGCCCTGGGGCGTAAAAATTTCCGCGGACGCAAAAGAAGTGCTGGAGCAGGCCGCGGACGTGGTGATCCACTCGACCTCCTCTTCCTTGCCAAAGGTAATGGACCAGTTGCTGGCGTGCCTGGAAGCGGAGTCGTGCATCGTTTCGACGTGCGAGGAGCTGTCGTACCCGCTGCGCACGTATCCAGAATTGGCGGCGAACCTGGACAAGGCAGCAAAAGATTGGGGAGTAGCATTGGTCGGAACCGGCGTGAACCCGGGCTTCGTGATGGACAAGCTGCTCATCACGCTGGCTGCGGTTTCGCAGCGCATCGAACATGCCAAGGCGTTGCGCGTTGTAGATGCGTCCAAGCGGCGTCTGCCGTTGCAGAAAAAAATCGGCGCCGGCATGACGGAGGAGGAATTTCGCTCACAGGTGAAAGCCGGCGTAATCAAACACGTGGGATTGCCGGAATCCTTGGCGATGATCGCAGACAGCTTAAACTTGCCTGTTGAAGAAATTACGGAAACAATCGAGCCGAAGATCGCCACAGAACGCGTGCAAACGGAGTATTTGACGGTCGAAGCAGGACAAGCAGCCGGCGTGCACCAGATCGCACGCGGCGTGGGCGGCGGCAAAGAACTTGTGTACCTAGAGCTGCAAATGTACGTCGGTGCCAAAGAGCCCGCCGACACGCTTGCATTGAAAGGCCATCCGAACATTGGTTTGGTGATTCCCGGAGGCACTCACGGGGACGTTGCGACCGCATCGGTGGTGGTGAACTCGATTCCGGTGATTCTGGATGCTCCGGCAGGCTTGCGGACCGCGCGGGATTTGCCGATCGGATTTTTCTCGCCGAACGCAAGGCCATGAAGAAAAGCCGTGACGAGTGACTTGTGAAACTGCGAGATTCGCCAGTACGCTGCGGCAAACGAACTG
>Ga0209736_1000737_pt1 | contig 10569 bp, 11 predicted proteins | sample BlaSpr_A8_Ref_M3_FD_187992 | JGI IMG/M metagenome (GOLD analysis project Ga0209736, IMG submission 187992) | Forest soil microbial communities from Thunder Bay, Ontario, Canada - Black Spruce, Ontario site 2_A8_Ref_M3 (SPAdes) (version 2) | ecosystem: Environmental > Terrestrial > Soil > Boreal... | reverse complement strand
GGAGCCACCTACTCGGGGGCGTTTGTGGCCCTGGGTGGGCTCGCCAGGGCTGGTGCTGCTGGTCAGAGCAATGCAGCCGGCAAGAACAGTGCTGGCCTCTACCGTACAGCCCTCCAGCAGCCACCGCAGAACCTGAGTGCGGGTGATCTGACCAGCAGTCTTCCCGGAGGATTGAAGCCCGGCGTGATCCCTCCAGGCTACCTCACTGCCTTTCACGAGAGCGTCAGCATCCAGGGTGGAGGGCCGCTGTACGGCTACCTGGAGTCGATCAACGCTCCACCACAGAAACAGCTATTCAAGGCCTACACACTCTGTACGGCTACCCAGAGCGGGACAGCTACGGGATTCGCTGACTACCCGCCAATCCCGCCTCCGCTGTGGCCGCAGAACCTGAAAATGCTGCCCAGGTTCGACTACAAGGAACCTGTCAGAGACGGGCAGGTTTATCGGGATTTTACCGTGAGCTATTCGTATAATTTTGAGTCATCAAGTAGGCTATATGGAGTACCTCATTGGTGGCCTGGATGACAGATCCTTAATGTATCTTAAAGTCTCGCGTGTGCGGGTGGGGACTGGCTTTGTCCACCCAGATGAATACAATGTCTGTGGAGCCCTTGGCCCTGGTAGCAGTGGAGTTTTGCGGCTATCACTCGACTGCCAGGGCTTCAAGGCTTCTTGACTCGTTTGGCCGGCTGACACGTTGTCAGCCGGCTTTTTCATGACTACAATGACAGCAGCAAGCCGTCTCCCACACGGGGCGGGGATCTTCCCAATGATCCGCAGCCTGTACAGGCTGCCTACCGTAGGACGTGAGCCTGCCAGGTGTCTCATACCGCCTGACAGGCTTTTCCATTTCCACCTTTCCCCGTCTCTGGTAGAATCTCCTTGCCCACTTTGGCGGAGTAATCCATGAGCACGGTTCGCTGGCGAGGTGACAATCCGGCGATTGCCCAGAGCAGCACCTACACGCCTGCCGGGCCGATCCCTGGCGATGTGTTCGTCGTCACCATCAACACCAAAACCGTCTCTGTCACAGCAGCCACGGCAGTAGTAGCAGATGTGGTTACTCTCCTGTACAACGCTCTTTTGAACTCTACCATTGTGGAGTTCACAGAAGCCACCTACTTGAACAACACGACGAACGTCGGAGCCACGGCAGCGGTGGCTGGCATCCCGTTTACACCCACCCTGAGCGTTACCCCAGCTAACCTGGCCGTGCCTGTATTCTCGGCTCCCGCCCTGGCTTCAGGAGGCTCCCTGACGAGCGGGACGCCTTACTACTACGTCATCACCGGGTTGACAGCTGCTGGTGAGACGACACAGTCAGCAGAGGTCACGGCAACGCCCAGCGGTGGCAATCTCAAGGTGGTGTTAACGTGGACAGCCGTGCCTGGAGCAACAGGGTACACGATCTACCGCTCGACCACGTCTGCTACCTACGGAGCCACCAGTGAGCTTGTGGACATCGGCTCGGGTGCCACAGTCACCTACACCGATGATGGCACAGTGAGCCTGGTAGCCGGCACCCCTCCGGGAAGCAACACGGCAGCCTCCCTGGCTACGTTTACCCTGGCGACGCCCACAGCCTCGACGGGGGCCAATGACTGGTCCAACGCAGCTAACTGGAGCACAGGCACGGTGCCTGTCACTAGCGATGATGTCATCATCGACGGCACGGCTACAAGCATCCTCTACGGGCTGAATCAGTCGGCTGTTACGCTGCTGAGTCTCACAATTACCGCATCCTTTACCGGGCAAATTGGCAACCCGGATTACAACCTGAATGGTGGATATTCAGAGTACAGAGGTAAGTATCTCCAGGTGGGAGCGACAACATGTACCATCGGGTTTGGTGCTGGCGGAGGCTCTGGTCGCATTCGGCTCGACTTTGGCAGCGTGCAAACGTCCCTGTTCGTCTACGCCACTTCAGGGCCGCTGGACGCAGGCTTGCCTTCCCTGCAAATCAAAGGCACCCATGCCAGCAACGCGGCTTCGATCCTCGGCGGCAACGTCGGTTTCGCCTGTCAGACTGGCGAATCCTGCACCTTGCTGACGTTGAAGGTGGTAGGTAATGATGCTGCCATCTACGGCGGGATCGCCCTTACCCTGGGCACCCTGACGCAACAGGGGGGTAGCGTCACTCTGAACAACACCGTGACCACCATCACGAAGACACAGGGCACCCTGTTCCTGCTGGGCACCGGGACGGTGACGACATTCACACACTCGGGAGGCGGCTGTAGCTACCAGAGCAGCGGCACCTGCACAACCTATATCGGAGCGGTTAGCTCTGCTATTGACTTCAGCGGGGATCTCAGAGCCAAGACGTTCACGAACGCTACCATCTACGCCAGAGCCAGCTGGAGCGATCCCTACTCGGTTGTGACCCTGACGAATGGGCTGATCCTGAGCCAGTGCCGTTTGCAGGACGTGACGGTTGATGTGGGATATAATCATACTCTCAAGGTGTCTTGATGTACCAAGAAAAGGATCTCAAGCCTTACTCTGTCTGGCATCACCTGAAGTCAGGCGGGCTGTATGTGGTGCTGGGAATTGCCACATGCTCTACAAACGGCTCGGAGGCGTCGGCTCCTGTCGTGGTGTACTGGAGCACGACGTACAAGCACCTTTGTTATCGTGACCAGCACGAATTCCTCGATGGTAGGTTCAAGCCTGTCGAATCAGATGTGAGGCTGTAATGGGAGCGAACGTCAGGGCCGGGCGAGTGTTCTGGGCAGGTGCCGAGGTTCCGGGCCTGATCTCGGCTTCGTACACCTGTTCCCAGGGAATTTCGCCGGGAACCTGTGTCATCCAGTGCCAGCCAAATGCCGGGTTGCCTCCTCGGGACGGGGATTTGACCCTGACCGACGGCTTTGGGAGCATTACTCTACCCGCTTGCCGCCTGGCCGATCTCTCAGCCAATGAGGGGCTTGGCGGCATGACATGGCACATGAGCATTGTGGATCGTCGCTGGCGATGGCGAGAGTGCGGGGTAATCGCCGGAGCCTACAATCAGGTCGATCCGAGTGGGCAATTCTCGGCAGCCCCTCCGGACAAGGACAAGCCGCGGCTCCAGCCCCCCACCAAGTACATCCCCTGGACAGCAGCCAGCCCGACGCAGCTGGCCGTTTACCTCCTTACAGCCATGGGTGAAAGAGGCTACTCTATCGACCTTCCCGGCAACAAGACGCTGGGATTCCTCAACGTGAAACAGCTGAAGGCTGCCGGGCTCGACCAGCCTTCAGCCACCGAACAGCAAACACTTCTTCCCGTCAATTGGGACTATGTCAATCCAGCACATAGCCTGGAACAGCTGTGCTCCCAGTACGGCAGGAGAATCGTGTACCGGACGGACACGAACACGGTAGCCATTGTGCAGATGGGGGTAGGGGCCGAGCTTCCCGGGGATCCGAACCCTATCTCCAGCGAGGGGCCAAGCATCACGAATCTGATGGTGCCTGACTCGCTTTTGCTGGTGGGCGGGCCGATCAGGTGGCAAATCCGCATGCAGCTTGAGGCAGTAGGTGAGGAATGGAACGGGCAGCTGCGGCCCATCGACCAGTTGTCTTACGCTCCACCAAATAAAACCAGGCCGTGGAAGGCTACCCTGTACCCGAGCAACGTAGTCATGGGCTCGGTGTTCACGGTCAAAATTGACGAAGTACAGGTGTTTGCCCAGACGACTGCGGCCACCACAGCTAACGCTTGCCTGGTGATCGCTGCGGGCATCAACGCTGCCCAGCCTGGGGGATGCTCCGCGAAGGTGGTGGGCTCCACGGTAGTCGTCACAGGGCCAGCCAGTGGGGAAGGCTTCGACGTTGTCGTTGACTCGGACTTCTCCGACATCGGCTTCAACATCACCACGGTAGGCGGGGGACCGTTCGCCTCGGCATGGGCTGTGGGAATCCCGCCAGGGTACGCCAATATCCAGGCCACGGACAGGCTCACCCTGCAACAGGCCAGGGGATTGGCAGCCAAGTCCGTGTTCAAGTACTACCGGGTTACCAACATTAATCCAGCCACGAAAACAACCCCCCTGTTTGTGCCTGGCTTTGGCACCATCTTGCGCAGCCAGCAGATATTGTTGCAGCCCAACCGGCTGGAATTCATTCAGCCTTCGGTGGGCGATGACACCCTGAAGGCCGGGAAGGATGTGCCTCCAGGGCCATTCGTTCGCTACCTGTACTCTGGTTTCGAGAAGACGAAGCCGGCCACTTGCTGGGGCTCGATGAACCTGGCTTGCATCAGGCCTACAGGGCTCACCTACACAGGGCCGAAGGATGGGGGGAATACTCCAGCAGATACCGAGGTGCAAGTAGGCTTTTCCATTGACAAGGAATTGCAGCTGGTTAAATTCTCCTCTCCAATGTACATTATTCTTCCCGGAGGGAGAACAGCACCCTGTGACCTTGTGCTGGAAACTGCGGTGGAGCTGCTGGCTCCAGACACCAACGCTGTCTGCCGTTATTACCGGGTGCTTGACCTGGGAGGTAATTACGGCACGGGGCCGAAGGTGATCCGGCAGCCTGATGTCACCCTGAACTACCTTGTGACCTATTACAGTCAGGGAAAGGTGTTTAATATTCAGAACACAGTCATGAGCGATCTTGATTTGGCGATTCCGAAGGCTGACTACTACCTGCGGGGAGCGGCCTTGCAGTACGAGATCAAGACGGGGCTCACCAGAGCCTATCCGGGGCTGCTGCACATACCCCTCGATGGAGCGATCAGTCAGGTGTCGTATGACATCACGGAGACGGGGACGCACACCAGGGCCAGCAGGAATAGCGAGCATGCACACTGGCTGCCGAGCTACCCGGAGCGGCTGAAGCTGGAAAGTCAGGCTCCAGCACAGCGGGAGAAGAAGGACAAAAAGGGGGGAGAGGACAAAGACGATCTGCATATGAAGCACATGGCGGAGGGACATCAGACGTGAGTCTGGATAATAATAAAATACTGCTGGAGCTGAAGGACAAGAACGGCAAGCCTCTGTGTCGTATCTGGAACCTGCGTCTGCGGCTGGAAGCCGTGGGTGAGGACTGGAACGGCACTATCCGCCCTATCTCCGATCTGAGCTACGAGTCACAGGAGAAGCCCGCATGAGCCAGACAGTCACCGTAACCTGCGATGCGTGCAACAGGGATTTGAGTGGCTCTGAATCCATGCCGGTCTTTCGGCTGGTTTTGCAGAGCGAGCCGATCCCCAACAGAGGGGACATGGTTTTTGCCGTGCATGTTCGACCCTCAGTGCCAGAGCCAGGGCACTTCTGCGGGCTGGGCTGCCTGTGCTCCTGGCTGGAGAATCACCGATGAGCCGGGAAGAAGTCCAGGACAGCAATGTCACCGGCATTCGCTGGATTCCTGTCCGGAACCTGGCTGCTATCGTTGCTCCTGCCCAGTGCCTCCTGGCTGTGGTAGGCGTGGATACCGATGGCACCCTGCAAGTGAATCAGCCGTCTACTAACTCTCAGACAGGGCTGTTGGTGAATGGTTATGTCGCCATGGAGCCTGGAGATCAGGGTTTGGCCCACAACGATTTCCCCTGTGCTGTTGTGTTCGATCAGGTAGGCTGGGACCCGGCTGTGAGCGATCAGTGTGGCTCGGAGGCCAATGACTGGTTTGCCCACAAGGGCCAGACGGGATACAGGGCAACAGGAGGGGACCAGGGTAATGGGCTGGTGGCGATCCAGCCCGATATGACCTTCGCTGCTATCGGAGCACCCGACGCTAAACACGTCTACCCGGGGCGTGGACTGGTGAGCAACGCCTTTGGTGGCTCTCCGCAGTGGATGGGTAACGGCACCAAATACTTCGATGCCATTGCTTTCTACGCCAACGGCCTCAACACCACGGACGACATTCCCACAGCAGTTAACACGGTGCTTCTGACTTCGGATGCCAAGGGCTGGACGGATGCGGGAATACATGTCATCAAGGTTGGCAGCGTTACAGGTAGTGGCTCTATTCGTGGATCGTATATTGCCTGTGAAAATCAGATCGTTTGGCTCGGACAGAACTACGATTCTGGGGCATCGACAAACTATGCCATAGCCAGCTTTGTCTCGGGCACGCTCACCTTTTTCTCTGGGACCTTCCCCACTGTTGGCAGGCTCGACATTAACTGGCCAAGCTCGGGTGTACTCAATTTCAAGCTGGGAACCAGCATCACGGACACAGCTTCCTACTGGTGTAACAGCTATCAGGGAGCTTCCGGCTCCGACTCGATTGGCAACGTGGTGCATGGTGGCATCATCACAACACTGAGTGCCGTTGCTGGCATGACAGGCAACATAGGGGGCTGAGGTGAGCACTGTCTACGTTGTCACAAAGGTAATTGTCTCTGCCGGGTTGGTGACTGGTGGCTCCTCGGTTAACACCAGCAGCAGCAGCGTTGTGCTCGCAGTCAGCAGCGGTGGATCTCTGGGGTTCGTGCAAGTCACCGAGGCCATGCAGATACTGGCCGACAACACCACAGCCAATGTCTCCACCACAGCCCATGGGTACGCTCCCAAGCTGCCCAACGATGCTACGAAGTTCCTGAATGGTATAGGGGGCTACACAGTGCCTCCCAGTGGCACCACGAGCCCGCTGACAACGAAGGGAGACGTGTGGGGCTACAGCAGCACGGATGCCAGGGTTCCTGTTGGGACCAATGGGCAGGTTCTCACAGCGGCCTCCGGACAGACTCTGGGTGTGCAGTGGACTACTCTGCCTACCCTGGACGCCGTGGCCGCTCCAGTGGCTGACGTTAACTTCAACAGCCACAAGGGCATCAACGGGTTGGATCCGACCAGCCCACAGGATTGGGCTACCAAGAACTATGTGGACCTGGCAACAGCTGCCTTGTCTGCCAAACAGGACTGCCAGGCCGCTACAACCGCTGCACTGGCCGCTGCCACCTACAACAACGGCTCCTCTGGTGTCGGGGCCACCTTGACGCTCACTGTGGCTGCTGTGCTCATCCTGGACGGCTACACCCCCGTTCTCAACGATAGACTCCTGGTCAAGAATCAGGCAAGTTCTCTCCAGAATGGGTTGTACTACCTCTCACAAGTTGGAGTGTTGGGAGTAACCCAGGCGGTTCTGACCCGTACCCTCGACTTCGATCAGCCGGGGGACGGCATCGATGGTGCCAGCGTCTACATCCTGAATGGTGCGGCCAACGCTAACACGCTATGGAATTGTACCACGTCGGGAACCATCACGTTTGGCACTACGGCCATCAACTGGCTGAAGTTCCTGGGCAGCACTTACACCGCTGATGAAACAACGCTGCATCTGGCCGGGACCACGTTCAGCATCATCAACACCTATGCTGGGCAAACGAGCATCACAACACTGGGGACAGTTGTTACAGGCACCTGGCAAGCCGGGATAATCACCCCGGTCTATGGTGGAACTGGCCTGGCTACTCTCACAGCACATGCCGTGCTTCTTGGCGAGGGCACCAGCAACGTTGGATTCGCCACCATCGGTACAGCGGGGCGAATGCTGCTGGACCAGGGAGCCGGAGCCGATCCGGCCTTCACGACAATGTCGGGAGATGGCTCAATCACCTCCGCCGGCAAGCTCAAAATTCAGCCACTGGTAACAGCTCGAAACTGGATGGGGTTCTAAATGTATCTCGATACGGTAAATAAGAGTCTCGAAATTATCCTTGCTGGAGCGATTACCACCAATCAGCTGCCATGGGTAATCGACTATGGTGAAGTGGCCAACGACAATTCGACCTCGGCTCCGAAGAACGGCGACGGAGCAACCAACAGCACCACGGCGGTAACGCTGGTTGCGGCTCCTGGATCGAACTTGATCCGGGAAGTGCTGCACCTGACCGTTTTCAATGCCGACACGGCGGCTGCCACCGTGACCGTGCGTACCAACGACAACGGTACAACACGCATCCACATCAAGGCCGTGCTTCAGGTTGGAGAATCGCTGTGTTACGAAAGTCCCTACGGCTGGTATGCGGTGGATACCACCGGAGCCCGTAAGACTTTTTTTAGTGCCTCGAGCAACGTCATTGGCCATGTCGTTGTTGACTCAGGAACGGTCACAGCCAACGCTGGCACCAATCTAAACACCAGTGCTTTGGCCACGGTTGCCAAACAACCGGCACTGGGCACAGCTGGCACGGCATCGGCAGACGTGCTATCCGTACAAGGCATCGCTTCCATGACTCCCATGAAAGTGGATGGCTCAGGAGTAACCCAGCCTGTCTCAGGCACGGTCACAGCCAACCAGGGAGCAACCTGGACCGTACAGCCAGGCAACACAGCCAACACGACAGCATGGAAGGTGGATGGTTCGGCCGTGACGCAGCCGGTAAGCTTTGGACCTCCATCCATACGTACGGCGAGTGGCACAATTACGACCAACGGCCAGTCCGTACAGATTAACACAACTGGCTGTTCCACTGTGCTGTTTAACGTCTTCGGAACATACACAGGCACGCTCACGTTTTACGGATTTAACCTCGCCGCTAGCGGTATTTCATTTGTTAACGCCATCCTGCTCCCAGCAGGCACAGCACCTTCATACCAGACCACCCTGGGAACGCAAGATAACTATTATTTGGCCAATGTAGCTGGATTCGACTTGTTTGCGGTTTTTGCCTCCACGGCTATTACTGGCTCAGTCACCATCTACATGGAGGCCAGTGTTGCCCCAGCTACATTCTACCTGGCGGCACCACTTCCCACAGGCTCCAACGTGATTGGTGGAGTGACGCAGAGCGGCAGCAACTGGACCGTGAACGCGGCGCAGATGGGTGGCACGAACACCGATACGAATTCAGGTAACAAGTCCGCTGGAACTCAGCGGGTAGTGCTGGCCACTGATCAGCCCGCGTTGACAAATGCGCTCAAGGTAGATGGCTCCGGGGTTACTCAGCCTGTCAGTGGCACAGTTACCGCCAACATCGGCACCAGTGGTTCTCTGGCTCTTGATGCTTCGGTTAACGGCCTGCTGCTGGCCCAGGCCTCGACCACGAGCGGGGAGAAGGGACCACTACTTCAGGGAGCAGCGACATCAGTCCAGCCGACTACTGTTGACGGCAAGACCTACCCCCTGAATCTGAATCTGTTCGGAGCCATACGTGTGGATGGCTCCAACGTAAATCAACCTGTTACTACCACAAGTATCTACGGCACCAGCAATATCGCCACGGGACAGGTTAGCATAGCCAACACGGCAACCTCCATCGTGTCGGCGCGAGGCACCAGGCGTTCCATCACCGTGATCAATCACGGCACAACGGACGTGTTCCTTGGCGGGACCAACAGCGTCACGACCAGTACAGGACTACTGCTGATTGGAGCCAAGGGAACAGTGCTGAAGCTGGATACAGCTTCAGCACTGTGGGCCATCGTGGCCAGCGGATCCCAGACCATCAGCTTTGTCGAGGAGTATTGATTTACCCGGCTTAATCTGCTACAGTTTGGGTTGGAGAATAAAAGATGAAAAAATTTCTGTGTGTTGTCGTATCACTTGTATGGGCCTTGCCGGGAGCCTTGGGGCAAGAGCGGGGGATCGGCCCTGACGGGAAGTCTCTGGCCCCAAAGGACGTTGCTCCGTTTGTTGCCCCACTTCCAGAGGCTCCAACAGCCCCTATTAGCCCGGTGACTCATTTTCTCCTGTCCCTACTGGCGGCACTCGTGGCAGCGGCTCCCGCTGTGGCTGCCTACCTCCAGTCGAGGGCCAACGCTACCCGACAGCAGCAAGCCGAGGCCTCCACTGCTGCCATCCACGCTACCCTCAAGGACGCTGTCGTCCTTTTGCCCACACCTCACCCAGTCAATCCAGCCGTGCCCGTTTCCGTGCCTGTTCCAGTGGTGGATCGGCTCACAGCCCTTGTGCAGGCTATCCAGGGGCAAGGGAAGGGGGTGCCATGACTTCCGAGATGTACTGGCTGATGATGACCTCCCAGGGGTTTATTTTCCTGACGGCTCTGGTGGCTCTGTGGCAGGCATGGAGTACCCGGAAAAAGGTGGCGGAGAACTCGGCTCAAACCCTGTTCATCCAGCACGAGATCAACGGCCGGATGACGCAGCTGCTCGAGGTAACGCGGGGACTGGCACGGGCTCAGGGCATCGAGGAAGGGGCCAAGCTGGAACAGGCCAAAGAGACCAAGAGGAAGGCTGATGAAAACGTGGGGTAACAGGCTGCTGATCGGGATGCTGGCCGGCATGCAGCGCCAGCGTATCGGGCTTCAGGAACTTGGCGTCGGCCACGGTATTTTCCTTATTGTGCGGTCCAGCCGCCGTCCGACACCAGCGCGGCGCCCTGCATGTTGGAAGCGGTATCGGATGCGAGGAAGACGGCGAGACCGGCGATCTGCTCGGCCGTGGTGAACTGCACCTGCGGCTGCTTCTCGGCAATCAGCAGGCGGCTTGCCTCCTCAACGGAGAGCTTGTCGGCTTTCGCCCGCACCTCGATCTGGGCCAGCGCGAGCGGCGTCGACACGAATCCCGGACAGATCGCATTGCAGGTGACGCCGCTGTCGGCGCATTCGATGCCCATGACCTTGGTGAGGCCGATCAGGCCGTGCTTGGCCGCGACATAGGCGATCTTG
>Ga0209736_1000736_pt1 | contig 10571 bp, 25 predicted proteins | sample BlaSpr_A8_Ref_M3_FD_187992 | JGI IMG/M metagenome (GOLD analysis project Ga0209736, IMG submission 187992) | Forest soil microbial communities from Thunder Bay, Ontario, Canada - Black Spruce, Ontario site 2_A8_Ref_M3 (SPAdes) (version 2) | ecosystem: Environmental > Terrestrial > Soil > Boreal... | reverse complement strand
GAGGTGGTCGATAGTGCGCAGGCTGACTAACGGTCCAAAGTATCAGTCCTGGCTTCTAAGCAACGGAAACACCTTGACGATCAATAAATTCACCGGGCACGTTAATGTTAACTTGCACTTGCACTTCAATTCTTTTAACCCAAAGAAAAGGTACTAAAGTACTATTGTAATCAATTAGGCCATCAGGTAGAATGTTTATAGATGAGCAACATAGATAGCAGCGACCGGCAGAAACCGACATCAAGCGGACCTACGGCTTAAAACCTGCTATCTATGTTGCTCATCTAAATGGAGGATACGAAAATGATGGGAGCAAGATACAAAACAAAGAAGGACCTGAAAGCGGCAGTCGGCCAGGAACTGCGTTACGAGGAAACATCGTTCTTTGGTCCAGAGTACAAAGCAGACGGCACGTTCTGTGTCGTTGGTCCTTCGCCCACAGTACGCAAGTGGTTTGCCAGCGTTACGATGGTCAACGGCAAGATCGCGAAGGTGTCCTGATGAACGCGAAAGAACTTTCCGCCAACATTGGCAAGATTGGCATATTCACAACCAAAGAGGGATTGAAATTCCAAGTTAAAATTCTCGACGCACGACAGGTATTCAATCGTATTGACTACTTAATTGAACCAGAGCGTATGCCCAATGGTTCGTCCTGGGTAGAATCAAGCCGCGTCTGGGCTCCAAAACTTGAAGAGGTGAAACAATGAGCGTAAAGATGCGTCAAGAAGTCGAACGCAAGATTGCAACGGCACTGGTCAAGTCTGCACTAGATGCAGGCTATGAAATCTGTGTGGATTACGGCGACGGCAAGTCCGAGAAGCTTTTCGATATCACGTCGGTCTTGGCAGCAATGTTTCAGGGTGACGATGATCGCCTGTATATGTACAATTCGAGCAATGCCAAGTTAATTGGTTGGGTGTGGTTTGTTTATGGCAATGACGGATACGACGTCATCAGCGATTACACCGTGACCCTGGAACCGATCATGGGCGCAGCGAATAAAATCTCCGATCACTATTCCGATTAACCCCTAACCTCGTTGACCAACGCAAGCCCATAGCGGAGCGAACCTTATGCGTTGATGTGATGGGCTTGAGTAGGCAAACGGATGAAAACTAAATTCACTAAAAGGTACCAATCGAAAGTACTATTGCATCAAATTCGAGTTCGTGAGAGAATGTATATTATCAAATCGAAGTTAGCCCAAACGGGCAGAAAAGAGAATCAAGTGCAAACTCAATATCTGACAGACGAACAAATTCAGAAAGTCGCACCCTCAGCGTTCGCAGGGCAGGCATATTCGAAACAGTCTGACCGCTATGCCTTCGTTCCCACGTCCGCTGTAATCGATGGCATGCGCAATGCTGGTTTCTTTCCAGTCAAGGCAATGCAGTCCCGTACTCGCATCGAAGGGAAACAGAACTTCACAAAGCACCTTATCCGTTTCCGTTCATCCGATCAGGCAGCGATCACAGTCGGTGACTCTCTTCTGGAGACCGTCTTGATTAACAGTCACGACGGCACATCCGCGTATGACCTTTCAATGGGTGTGTTCCGGCTTGTTTGCAGCAACGGTATGGTTGTGGGCGATGTCTTTGAATCGATTCACATCCGTCACGTTGGAAACATTATCGAGCGCATCATTCAATCGAGCATTGATATGTTGAAGAATGCCTCGGTGATCGCGGACTCTGTCAACCGATGGCGTACAATCACCCTGGCACCCCAGGAACAGCTTGCACTGGCTACCGCAGCCCACACCCTTCGATTCGAAGAAGGCTCGAATATGGCCCTGTCTGTCACTCCCGACAAGCTGTTGACCGTGCGTCGGAATGCTGACAATGGCAATGACCTTTGGTCCGTTCATAACCGCTTGCAAGAGAATTTGATTCGCGGTGGTCTCCGTGGTAATCGGTTGCCCGGAGTGAATCGGATTCGTAGTCGTGCGGTTCGTGGGATTGACCAGGATGTGAAGTTGAACAAGGCTCTCTGGACCCTGTCCGAGGAACTGTCAAAGATCAAGTCCTAACAATTGAGGGTGCGGGCCAGGACTGGCCCAATCCCTGAACGGTTAGGAGGCAATATGGACTTCTTTGGGATTCCCGTGAATATGTTTCAGGCCCTTGTAGTCATATTTTGTTGCGGGTGGATCGGCTTTAATCTCAGAAAGTGATTGGAGGATACAGTGACAGACCGTGACGTAATTCAACTGTTCGAGACGCATCACCCGAAGTCGGTCGAGGATATCCAAGCGCTAGGCGTATCCTGTATCTACGTCAGCAGAGGATGCGCCCGGCACGTGTACCGTGTAGGCAACCTAGCAGTGAAGATTGAACTCGGTGATACGTGGCAGTCAAAGAAAGAAGTCGAGTGCATGAAGGCGGTGCACGAGGACCCAGACCTGGAGCCATTTCGTCAACACATTCCGCCACTGTTTTACGAGAGGGCACACGAGGACGGCAGTAAAGGCCGCGTCGGCGTCATCGTGACAAAGTATTATCCGGCAGAGGTTCCCAGGAGTGTCTATATTAAAGAGGAACACGAAAATCTACGGAAAGCAATGCAGCGTGCCGGTATTCAAGATATACATATCGCGAATTTCCGATTGGACGAGAATGGCACTCTGGTCGCTATCGACTTGGGATATTACACAAAGCGAGCACCGGAGGCAGTGCAAGTTTGATCTTACCCGAAAGGGTTAGCGCGTGAGCGGACGGGCACACCCGATACCGAAACGTGTAAAGACCAGCCAGCGTTCGGGAATGCAATGCGGATCGACCAGAGCGAAAGCTGCTGCCTGTCCCTGCATCGATCTTCGAATAAGCTGGCTGGCAATTGTAGTGATCGTGCCGTTTGCACTAGCATAAGCCTGGAGGGATACGCCGATTGGTTGGGTAGCCCCTGCCCCATCCGTAGCAGATACGGCCAGCGTCTAGGAGGCACGAAATCTTAGGAGGCAATATGAAAATTCAATCAATGCAAGTGGACTTCAGTACATTAACAATGGAAGTTAGATTCGAATCTGCGACAGACATGCGGACCGTAGCAGACCGAATCCTGAACGACGGTAATGTCACAAATGAAGAGATGGACCGGCAGATTAAACTTCTCTGTCGTGGGAATCAGTTCATCGAGGCGATCCGCTATCATCGCGGAATTACGAACCTTTCTCTGAAAGAATCCAAAGATTACTGTGAGAAGATTCGTGACGGAGTTCGTGACGGAGTGTCTTAATGAGCGAAACAATTTACAAGTATCCAATCGGACCTGTCACTGACCTTCAACTACCGGAAGGCGCAGAGATTCTGTGTGTTCAGGCTCAATACGGAATCCCGTGTATCTGGGTGAAGGTGGACACGATGAAGTCATACAAATCCAGGCAGATACGTGTTTACGGTACCGGGTACGTTTTGAGTGATGAGTGTCAGAAATATATCGGGACCTTTCAATTGGACGGCGGGCATCTAGTCTTCCACGTATTCGAGGTAATATGACAGCCGATCAAAGCAGGCGCATCGAAAAGATCAACACGGTGATTTTAGCTCTGATGGTCCAACGGTCTCAGGTTCGCCGTCGAGGCACCTGGGCAGAAGAGGAAGCGATCTACAATAAGATTGAGGAACTAGAATCACAAATTAAACTCATAAAGGCGGAAGCATGAACGACTATAGAACAGACTATCAAATCAGAGAGTGGCACGGTCTAATCGACCTAGCACAGCTTCTTAACACCCTGTGTAATGACGATTGGCGCGTCGATAGCCACAAACTCAGTGGTGGGAAAAGCGCTTCCGGCTGGACAATCTTCATGAAACATGTGCAACTCAAAAAGCCACTGCTCGAACGAAAAATTGGTGTTGGAGATGTTTACAGCATCCTTAATCGTGTACTAGAACCGGGCTCCGAACAGGCTAGGAAATTTGATGAAGAAATTAAACGGATAGTTCGTCTACCAGGAGATGAGGAAAAACAATGAAGTCAATGAAGCCACGATTTTTCTCGAACAAGAATGTCAAAGAAGTGGGACGGGAGTACGCAGTCGTGGTAGAGCCGCACCAGGATATTATCGTCCTACCGTCAACACTAGGCGACGAACTACCGGGCACAAAGTGTGAGCACGGAAACTATATCCCGGCCAGCAGTACGTTCCGTGACCACGCGGAGTTTTGTTCTCTGTGCCGTCCATATCTGATTGAACAAATTAAATCTTAGAAGGTTTAGGAGGGGCCATGAGGCACTACGATGAACGTGCAGAACGCTACGGTATGGAAGTGATACGCTACATCAAAAACACTATTGACAAGCTGACCCGCCGAGAGCATAATGAGTACATCCGTGAGGCTCTTAGGTGCAAGTCAGGCATAGAGTTTTTACGGGAGATGAAATGACACAGTTCGGTGAACTTAAATACGCTTACTACCAAGTGCTCATCTTAGATGTTGACGGATGGCATTGGAAGACAATCGATACGGCGCGTCCGCTATTCGAGCAGACCAGACTTATGTATGGGTATAGACTGCTCGATAAGTGCGGGCACACTGTGAAGCAATCAAGATACAAACTACCATAGGAGGCACTATGCGAGAACTATTCGAGCGTGTGCTGTCAGTTCTGTTTCCACCGGAGCCGTTTTTAGTTGAGGCGGACGACGCACTGTATAACTACGAGGTTTCAAACTACCCTGGCATCGATCCGTTCCGCCCGTTCGGGCACTACGACTCGTGGGCAGGGAACATTAAGTAAAGGGCGAGGGTATTAGTTTACACGTTACACGTAATACCCCGAGGGTATACAGGCATCTTATGATACCCTATGAACACAAGTGAAAAACGCAGAGAAGCATTCCTCGAACAAGCGTTTACCATAACCCCGGCTGAGTGGGAACTGATATCGACCCACCAGCGCGGGGTTTGCTTTGTTTGCGAACGCAGGCCCGTAGGCAGGCGATTGGCGACAGATCACTGCCACAGTACCGGACTGCTACGCGGGCTCCTCTGCAACCGCTGTAATGCGCTCCTGGGCAAGATAGAGAACAACTTTAAACGGTTCGGACTCCACAAGATACCCGATATGACTGTAGTCCGTGTGCTTCTTAATTTTGCTCTGTACCTACAGAAGCCACCGGCAACCGAGGCACTCGGACGTCAGGTATTCGGGTACCCTGGCAAAATAGGCACCAAAGCCTATCGTAAGTGGGTAAAGAAAAGGCCGAGGGTATAGGGACACCTTATGGGAGCACATGACAGACACACCAATTAACTCGGGACTGACACACTATCTAGCGTGGTTTAAGGCTCACGAAAAGTTTCTGATTATCCTGACCGGAGCACTATTAGTGTTCCATTTTTATGGCAGCGTCTTGAACGTATGGACCGATCACGATAAACGTAAGATCGCCGCAGATACACAGATAGCCCAGGCCGCGCAACAGAAGACACAACAGGATAGTCAAGCAAATACGCAACTACTTCAACAGTTAGCCGATCTAAAACTCCAGCAGGCCACGCTGTCAGCGCAATTACAAGTGAGCATGCAGAAGAGAGCACAGCAGACCGATGACCAGAAAAAGAAAAATAACATTTCAACTAGTTCTGAAGTCGCCGTGCGGACCAATAACATTCTCAGGCTCCAGCCGCAAGATATTACTTCAAATAGTGACAGCACACTTACATTCAGCGCGACGGCTGCACACGCTAATGTCAACGCTCTAGAGGACGGAGTGCAGGCGCAGGCCGATGTAGTTGACCTGGGCAAGAAGATAGAAGCCTGTACAGCAGTGACTACGAAGCAAGACGAGACAATCACAGGCGTACGCAAGGAACTATCGGACGAAAAAGTATCGCACTCGGTAGATGTGAAGCTAGAGCAAGCGAATACAAAGCTTGCCGTAGATGAAGGTAAGAAGAAGTTTCGCAGTGGTTTCAAGTGGGGAGTAGTCACAGGAATCGGTATCTCAATAGCCGCTAAGATAGGGCACGTTATCGGATTCTAAGTACACCAATAGAATACTATGAGGAGACTTATGAACCCGAAGACACCGGCAAAGATTTTGTTCCTGGACATCGAGACGGCCCCGTCACTCGGTTGGGTGTGGGCAAAGTGGCAGACAAACGTAATCGACTTCAAGCGGGACTGGTACATGCTCTCGTATGCGTACAAGTGGAGCACTGACAAGAAGGTCACGACCGTTGGATTGATCGACTTCCCAACGGAGTTTACAAAAGATTTAGAAGATGACTCGGCGCTTGCGAGAAGACTGTGGAAGCTAATCGATGAGGCCGATATCATCGTTGCGCATAATGGCGATGCATTCGATCTTGTTAAGATCAACACGCGGTTCCTAGTTCATGGATTGAAACCGCCGTCACCGTATAAGACAGTGGACACGCTGAAGATCGCACGCAAGGTATTTGCGTTCGATTCGAATAAGCTAGACGATCTAGGCCATTATCTTAACATAGGCCGCAAGCTTCCGCACACCGGCTTTCACTTGTGGAAGGGCTGCATGACGGGTGACCCGGCATCCTGGGTTACCATGAAGAAGTACAACGGGCACGACGTTGAGCTACTTGAGAAGCTTTACTATTTGATTTTTAAGTGGGCTCCGCAGCACCCGAACGTGAACCACGGCCATATAGAGAACTGCCCTCGTTGCGGTTCTAGCAATGTACAGCGCCGAGGATTCACATTCACAGCATTGAGAAGGAAACAGAGATACCAATGTCAGAAATGCGCCGGGTGGTTTGAAGGCCCGGCTAAGAAGGTTTGATGCTAATTCTCGGATTCGGTAACAAGGCTCGCCAGGGAAAGGATATAGCAGCAGCAGCAATTCATGATTACTACAGCAGTTTGGTAGTGTCCGGACCGCGTGCCCACTTGCGAGTCGGCACCTTCAAGTTCGCTACAGCGCTGTACCAGGAAGTGAATGAGTTTCTTGCTATCGCCAAGTCATTCGATTACGAGTACGCAGAACTTCTCAAGATGGGTATTCGTGACGTGGTAGGCGGGGATATATCGATTACGAAGATTCCGGATTGGGTAACACTGGACCCGAAACCAGAAGTTTCTAAGCTTGCTCCGTGTGGAAAACACCCAAAACTTTTACAGTTTTGGGGAACGGAATATCGCCGGTCTCAGGACCCGGAGTACTGGATTAAGAAATTATTCGAAAGCATTCCGGCATTTTTAGATATAGCTTTAATTACAGATGTACGTTTTCCCAATGAGTTTACTGCTGTGAAGGAACGAGGCGGATACTGCGTCAATATAACTCGTCTACGAGAGGATGGGGCCTTGTATTTCGCTAGTGATCGTCCTGTAGGCCATCTCTCAGAGATTGCTTTAGATAATGCTTCATGGGATTTTAAATTAGTTAATTCAGCGGGACATCAAGCACTATTAGGAGAGCAGGCCATAACACTTTGTGAGTATTTACGGAGTCTAGGACCGAGTAAATGAGCGAACCTAAAAAGAGCAGACCTAAAAAACAAAAGGATCACCAGTCCGCACCGCCCGCTAAAGGCATGATGGAGTGCCAGAGGCAGCACCGATGGACCGTGGTGGACCTTAATCCAGAACGGGTAACGGTTCACTGCCCGGTATGCGGTGGGCTAACTAACATAAAAGAAGGGCTAACATATGATGGACCGCAAGGGTAACGACGCCAAGAAGGCATACATCGTGACATTCACAGGAAAGCAATTTTTCCTACTGGAGCCGCGACTGGAAGATATCGACATCGTTGATATAGCGCACTCGCTTGCTTTACAGTGCCGATGGACCGGCCACGTCAAGTATCACTACTCGATAGCGCAGCACAGTTACTATTGCAGTTTTATCGGGCCGGAGAAGGAAGCCTTCGACCGTCTGATGCACGATGCGCCGGAAGCGTACATCGGAGACCTGAACCGTCCGCTTAAGCACTACACGGAGGCAGGAGTCGCCTATCGCAGGCAAGAAGCGATAATCCAGAGGGCGATAGCAGAGAGATTTGGATACTCCGTCATCGAGCCCGTATCGGTGAAACTGGCGGATAATTCGATGTTGTACGCAGAGAAGGGTCAACTTCTGAATGTTGAATTTGAAGAGGCAGAGAATTGGGAACGCTACGACGAGCAGCAAGGCACTATCATTATTGATTCGTGGACCCCAGGGGAAGCGAAGGCAATGTTTTTGAAAAGATTTGAAGAGTTATATTCACATAGACTAAACTAAGGAGAACTACCTTGTCACCAACAGTCACATCTAGTTTTGCAACGATCACTTGCGACGGCGAGTGCGGTAAGACGATTACATTTCCGGGGACAGCAGAGGGAGAGAAGGAAGCGCTTCAGTCCACCCCGTGGCTTAGCACAATTCGATTCGTCAATATGCCGGATAAACGTCAGTATGTTTACTGCGGTGACGAGTGCGAAGTTAAGGCAACGGGGGCTGGAAAGCATAACCCGAGAGTCGTTGTGCAGGCTATAGCACCGAACGCGGTTAATTTAGCAGCGCAGGCAGCAGCGCAGGCGGCACAGGCTACACAGGCCCTGAAGGCTGGCGGTCCGGTAACTCTGTCCTAATGCTATTCAACGGTCCCAACGGGAAGACCACGGTATCGGATGAATTTAATCAGGCGTGCGTTGACAACCATGTCGAGGCAACTGTTCAGGTTCATCCGAATCCAGGAAATTTAAATAAAGCAATACGGTTGATTACCTTCCGTAACTTTAATTCTGTAACGGTAAAGGTAGTTCGCTCCAATAAGGTAGACTTTATGCCTAGCAAAGGCACCTTACAGATTATGCTGATGCCAGATGAAGAGATGCCAACGTTCGAAAGGATGGAAGAGTGATGCCAGCAAGTTACTTTGTTGATTTTACAGCTTACGTAAACGAGCGTATCCGGCCTGAAGGCTTTCCGAAGGAACTTCATATCCAGGAGAGCTATGAGAACGTTGAGAGCACATCTCACTTACAGATGATTGTAAATGATCGCTTCGTCAAGCTAGTCACCAGTGCCGGACTGGTCGTTTTGAAGGACCCGACTGGAATAATGGACACATCGATAATCACGTTTGATAGAAGGCGCTTCGTCCCCTGGCACATGTTAACTCATATGGAATTGAAGGTTACCCTCATACCGGAGACGAATCTACAGCCGCAGGATTCGATACTTCCTCCGGAACTGGTGACCGAGCCTAAGAAAAAGGTAGTGGTAAATTAATGATTTTACTTTCACTAGACTTCGAAACAACCGGACTCAATGTCCTCAATGATCGTGTCATTGAGTTCGGGGCCGTCCTCTATTCCACAGGACAGAAGAAGTGTCTGGACAATCAAGGCATGCTGGTTAAGTCTGATGTTCCAATCTCAGCCGCGATAACGAGGATCACAGGCATCCATCCGGCAGCAGTAGAGCGCTTTGGGTATGATTCGGATAGCGTTCTAGATATTATTTTAGAGATGGAAAATAATGCTGATGCAGTTATCGGGTATAACTGTCGCAGGTTCGACAAACGGGTTTTAGAAAACTGGATTAATCTAGGAGGAGGTGACGGGAATCTAGTTAGGCCGTGGATTGATTTATATCAAGACCTACCCTGGCAGGTCCCGGTCGGAAAGCTTAGCCATGTGGCAGCAGACCACGGTATCCTGAATTTATTTCCTCACTCCGCACTGGCCGACGCACAGACCGTGCTAGCAATAGCAGAGAAGTATGACCCTGAATTACTCTTGAGTCGAGCGCAGAGCCCGGTTGTCATATTGCAGGCCCGTCAAGATCGAGGGAGCAATGATCTAGTAAAGCAGGCACCGTACAAGTTTCGCTGGAATCCCCCGAATAAGATTTGGTGGAAGCCAGTTAAAGAGCAAGACGTAGCAGAAATTATTCAGTCGGCACCGTTCCCTATTACAATCGAGAAGGGATGGTCGCCAGAGGAGCTAGATAATTAATGGGATCATTTAATACAGGTCACATAGTCGTTTTGAAGAGCGGAGGGCCAGCGATGACCGTTCGAGAAATTTTTCAAAATGGCGTAGTTAGCACTAACTGGTTTGTTAAGGGTAAGCTTCATGAAGGCGAATTCACTCCAGACAATATAAAAATCTGGACTAAAGAAGATAGAGAGGAGGAATAATGCCGCTAGGTGGAGGAGATCAACTCGCACGCGGGGCACCACGAGCGCAATTCAATCCCGCGACCGTCAGTGACGAGAAGTTCAAGGAAATGTTCGGTGAGGAGGCTTTACGCAAGCTGAACGCGATGTCCGAGTCAGATCGCTTGAAGCTGGAAGAGGAGGCAAAGGTCGCAGCGCAGGCAGCAATAATAGAATCAGAAAAGCCCGTTACTTCAGTAAAGTTTCGTGCAATTCAAGATCGTGTTATTGTTACTCGTCTTGAAGAGGCGGAAAAAGTTAACGGACTGTATGTACCTGATGAGGGGAAGGAAAAACCAAGCCGAGGAGTTGTGGTAGCAGTAGGTCCAGGTAAATATGTAGATGGTTCATTACAGAAGCCAACTATATCTGTCGGTGAGAGAGTTTCTTTTGGTAAATTCTCAGGCGCGGAAATTCAGGTTGGGTTCGAG
>Ga0209736_1000735_pt1 | contig 10573 bp, 9 predicted proteins | sample BlaSpr_A8_Ref_M3_FD_187992 | JGI IMG/M metagenome (GOLD analysis project Ga0209736, IMG submission 187992) | Forest soil microbial communities from Thunder Bay, Ontario, Canada - Black Spruce, Ontario site 2_A8_Ref_M3 (SPAdes) (version 2) | ecosystem: Environmental > Terrestrial > Soil > Boreal... | reverse complement strand
CTGACCGAGGCCGACCATATCCGTCGGATTGCTGAGGAAGCGACGCTGCCGGTCAACGTCATGGTCATGGAAGGCGTCCCGTCGAACGACAAACTCGCGAAACTGGGGGTTGCCCGCGTGAGCTACGGGCCGATTCCGTACATCGAGACGATGGAAGCCCTCCAGAAGAAGGCGGGCAAGCTCTTTTCGTAATGCGCCCGCGACGTCTGGAGGACGGCCAATCCTGCGACGCCCTTGCAAGGATTGTGAGTAAACTTGCGCCGCGAAGGATACGCCAATTCCGCGGCGCCGTTTGCCCAGATATCCTCATCTTCGTCTCGTGGACGTGGACCAGGACGCTTTCTATAGGGCCGTTTGAGCACGCAACGGCCCCCTTTTACGACGGCATGACAAGCCACTAGCGCAAAGTCTACCAAAGGAAGATCCCATGTATTATCAAGTCGTTTCGCAGTGCGTCCAGTCCTTGAAGAACGTGGAGGTCTTGCTCGGCAAGGCCGAACAATTTGCATCTGCCAAGCAGCTTGACGTCCGTGTGCTGTTGAGCGGCCGTCTTGCGCCCGACATGAAGCCCTTGATCTACCAGGTGCAGAGCGCTTGCGACTATGTCAAAGCCGCCGCCGCCTGGCTTTCGGGGCAGACGCCTCCAAAGCACGAAGACAATGAGCAAACCCTCGAAGAGCTGCGCGCTCGCATTCGGAAAACCGTCGATTTCGCCGAAAGCGTACACGAAGCACAATACGAAGGCGCAGAAGGCCGCAAAGTCAGCCTTTCGTGGGTTCCCGGGAAGGTCATCGGCGGCGAGGATTATCTGCTTCAGATAACGATTCCGAACGTCTACTTCCACATTGCGATGACGTACGCGGTCCTCCGCAACGGCGGCGTCGACGTCGGCAAGATGGACTTCCTTGGGCCAATGAATTTTGTCCAAGCCTGACGAAACAGGCATTCTTTTCTTGCCCGGATCCGCTCGGCACCGGTTGGTGGCATGGTTGCTCGGGGGCGGGCCGTCCGCTCACCAGGTTCGATGCCCGTGAAACGCGCTTCAGCGAATCAGTACACCAGCAATCCCATCAGCGGCGTGGGCGACCTGTTCGGCGAGCCTGAGCTGCCTGCCGGTTTCCGCTATATCCCGGATGTGATATCGACCGCCGACGAAAAGAGCCTCGTCCAGCAATTTGAAAAGCTGCCTCTGAAGCCCTTTGAATTTCACGGCCATCAGGGCAATCGCCGCATATACAGCTTTGGGCACAGGTATGTCTTCGCAGGCCAAGAACCGCGCGCCGATGCGAGCATTCCCGATTACCTTCTGCCGCTCACCGACGTTGCAAGCCAGATCAGTGGCGTGCCGGCCGAGGCGTTTGAGCAACTCATGGTGACGGAGTATGCGCCGGGCGCTGGAATCGGCTGGCACCGCGACCGACCGTCGTATGAAGATATCGTCGCAGTGTCGTTTCTCGCGCCTTGCACATTGCGGCTGCGTCGGAGGCTGGGGGAGGGCTGGGAGCGCCGGTCCGCGCATGTCGAACCACGATCGGTGTATTTGCTCCATGGCCCGGTGCGGAACAGCTGGCAGCACAGCATCGCGCCGATGGACGTTCTGCGCTACTCCGTGACCTTGCGTACGTTTCGCCCTGGCTCCTCCAGCGACTAGTGTTCCGCGATTGCGGCTGCTAGACCGGCGAATAGATGGGGCGAAGTGATCAGACAAAGCGTGCGCGGCGATGGCGAGTCGCTTCAGCCCGAAGCCGGGATCATGACAGCGCGCTTTGGCGCGATCATCAGGCGACTGCGAACCTGGGCCCGGTAAGCCCCGCCGTCGCCTGATCGAACGCAGAGATGTCACCATAGGCACGCGCAAGAATCAGGCCTGCTTCCAAGGCCGCCATCACATGGAACGCCCGAGCCACAGCATCCGCTCCGCCAATTCTGCTCGAAAGGTCGTCGATGCAGCGTCGTAAGAACATCTCGATTTCCGCTACGACCTCTGGTGGCAAACCGCCTGCTTCCGCGCCAAGCACGCCGTTTAGACACATCCGGCCATCCCGCTCGATCGCGCTGCGAAACGCGGATCGATAGATCGCAATCACGTCGTCGCCGCTCTCATCATGCCGCCGCGCGACCAGTTCGAAGAAGCGATCCCCGTATCGGCGTCCGACCGCAGCGGCCATTCCGGCCTTGGTCGGGAAATGGTGGTGGACACTGGCGCTCTTGATGCCGATCTCGGCTGCAAGATCGCGGAAGCTGAAGCCACGGTAGCCCGCTTCGCGCATGCGAGCCTCGGCCAGGTCCATCAGGCGCTCTGCCGTTTCGTTCATCGCATTTCCTATCTCTACTGATAGATAGACGTTGACGGCGGAGATTTCCAGAGTTATCCCGTGCTCTACCTATCGATAGAGCGGAGTAGGACCTCATGAGCAACGAACAGGATACGCCGGCCGTTCGCCACGTCGACACGCCGTCAGGCCGAATCGGTTACGTGGAAGTGGGATCGGGACCGGTCGCTCTCTTCGTGCACGGCGTGCTGCTGAACAAGCACATGTGGCGCTACCAGCTCGGCGCGCTTTCAGATTTTCGGCACTGCATCGCGGTCGATCTGCTTGCGCACGGCGACACGGAGATCGCAGCGGCTCAGGATGTGTCTGTGACCGCCAACGCGAAGATGCTGAAGGAAGTGCTCGACGCGCTGCATATAGATCAGGTCGATCTGGTCGGAAACGACAGCGGCGGAGGGATTTGCCAGATCTTCGCCGCGCTCAATCCGGATCGGGTGCGGACGCTGACGCTCACCAACTGCGATACCCATGACAACTGGCCGCCCGAAGCGTTCAAACCTTTCGTGGAAATGGTTGCTGCCGGCGGGCTGAGCAAAACCCTCAACGCAATGCTCGGCGACAAATCGATCTATCGCTCGCCAGGGGCGCTTGGCCCGGCCTACGAGCATCCCGAAGCCGTCACGGACGAAGATATCGAAATCTACCTGCGGCCACACCTGCGCAACGAGCAGCGTACCCACGATCTGGAGCGCTTCGTCGGCGCATTCGACAACAAGCACACTTTGGCCATCGAGCCCCAATTGCGTCAGCTCAAGGCGCCGACGCTGATCGTCTGGGCCACGGACGATGTCTACTTTCCGGTGAAATGGGCGCACTGGCTGGCCGAGGCGATCCCAGGAGCGAGACCGCCTGTCGAGCTCTCCGGAGCGCGGCTTTTCTTTCCCGAGGAGCGGGCGGACGCATTCAATCGGCTGCTGCGCGGCCATTGGGCCGGCTGACCAATCTGACCCGTACGATTCGGCGTCGCACGAGCCGAATCCCCATCAGCGAGGCACTTGGTATGCTGCTGGACGACCGACTGGCCCAAATCGTTCCGACGCTGACTCCGGCTCAAATACAGTTCGCTCTTCGTTTCGCGAGCGGTCCTGAGCGGCGTTTTGCACCGGACGAAAAGCTTCTCGATGTCGGCGATCGGGACATGGCCGTGTGGCTGGTCGTCGAGGGGAGCATCGTTGCGAGCCGACGGGATGGTCTGGGCCGGGAGGGGATATTTGCCACCGGCGGACCGGGTCAGTTCAGCGGAGAAGTAAGTGACCTTGCCGGGCAAGCCTCCTTGGCCATGGTCTGCGCGGGACCGGACGGGTGCACGGCCTATCCGTTCGATCTCCCTCACCTTCGAGCTCTGCTCATCAGCAGCGCGGACATCGGTGAACTGATGATGCGAGCCTTTATCCTGCGGCGCGCCGCGCTGTTGGAGGGGGACAGCGTTGGCTCGGTCATCCTTGGAGAAGCGGGATCGCCGGCGACGGTTCGCCTTCGGGGCCTGCTTACCCGGAACAGCTACCCGCACTCGCTGATCGATGCAGGTGGTACTGAAGGTAAAGCCCTTGTCGAGCGCCTCGGCGTGCAGGCGGCCGATTTGCCGATCCTGATCTGCCCGAACGGGACGGTGCTGCGGCGGCCCAGCGATACTGAGGCGGGAGTAGGGCTGGGAATCGTTCCCGATATTAAGCCTGGAACGACGTACGACGTGATCGTCGTTGGCGCGGGCCCGGCAGGCCTCGCTGTTGCCGTGTATGCGGCATCGGAGGGGCTCTCCGTTCTGGTTGTCGATAGCCGCTCGTTCGGTGGCCAAGCGGGCGCCTCCTCGAGGATCGAGAACTATCTGGGATTTCCGACCGGCATTTCCGGCCAGGCGCTTACGGCGCGCGCATTTCTTCAAGCTCAGAAATTCGGTGCTCAATTTGCGGTGCCGGTCTCGGTCGTCGAACTCGATTGCTCGCAGCCACCGTTGCACCGCGTGGCACTCGACAATGGCGTTTCAATTTATGGACGGACGGTTGTGATCGCGTCGGGCGCGCGTTACCGGCGGCCAGAGATCGAAAACCTCGACCGCTTCGAGGCAACCAGCGTCTCGTACTGGGCGACGACGATCGAGGCGGCCCTGTGCGAGGGCCGCGATATCGTTCTCGTCGGAGGAGGCAATTCTGCGGGGCAGGCGGCTGTCTTCCTCGCCGCGCACGCGCGCCAGGTACATCTGGCTGTCCGCTCATCGGGCCTCGATGCCTCCATGTCCCGCTACCTGATCGACAGGATCAAGGCGACGCCCAACATCGACTTGCGGGTCCGCACCGCCGTCACCGGATTGTCGGGTACGGCAGATGGTACACTGGAAAGCATCGACATGACCTGCCGTGAGAGCGGCGACAGTCGCCGGGTCGACGCACGGCACATGTTCTTGTTCATCGGTGCCGATCCCAACACGCAGTGGCTCGATCGGCGCATCACCCTGGACAACAAGGGCTTCGTCGCCACCGGTAGCGATCCGCAATTGCCGTTGGCAACCAGCAGCCCCGGTGTTTTTGCGATCGGAGACGTGCGGCGCGGATCGGTGAAGCGCGTGGCGGCCGGCGTCGGCGAGGGTGCCGCGGCTGTGGCTCAGATCCATGCCTACCTCGCCACCCTTCATTCGTAGTCCATGGTGACTTAAGCGGATGGAGCGTCGGCGGCTTGTCGCAGGCAGGTGAGGCAGTCGAGCTGCCTTTGGTCGGCGTACCCGGACCTCCTGCTCGACCTGCACATCGACCCCGCCACCTATGACGACGCTGCACGAAGCGCGGTGCCGGCAGGTCGGTGGCAAACATATGCTGCGTGTCCCGCTCTAGGATGAGCGCGTTCCAGCCGCCCGGATGAGCCGCCAACTCGCCAGGCTTGCAAAAACTGCGACGACCGCGGCAACGGAGAGTGCAGCACCGAAGCCGGCTGCTACGCTGGCGTGCACCGTGCCTTGGAGGGCGATTCGAATCGGATCTGATAAAGCAGACAAAGCACCGCTCGCGTCGCCGCCCACGATCCGAAGGCTCAGGTCGTGCCAATCGATCCTCTGATCGAGCACGAGCGGCTTTCCAAGCCTTCGAAGGTTGGCCTCGGCCACGCCCGCGAGCACTGCGCCCAGCCCCGCGACACCGGCGATGATGCCAATGAACCGCGTCGTACTTGCCAATCCGGAGGCCATCCCGGCGCGCTCTGGCGGAACGGAGCTGACTTGAGCTTTCGCCGTCTCGCTGTTGAGCAGGCCCGCGCCGGATCCCGTGATGAACATGCCGATCGCAGCCGTCCAATATGCGAGGTCCGCCAGCACGGCTGCTGCCGCGATCGCATTGCCAAGCGCGACCAATCCAAGACCAAAGCTCAGGATCGCACGGCTCGACATGCGCGTCGCGAGCCTGCCGCCCACGCTGGGACCGATCAGCAGCGGCAATGCGAAAGGTATCATTGCGAGACCTGCGATCGCCGGCGAAAGAACAAACGCATCCTGGAGATAGAGCGGCAGGATCGTCATCATGACCTGTGCCGCGGCCGCGTAACCCAGCATAGCGACGGCTGCTCCGGTGACGGTCGGATCGCGGAATATCGACAGGTCGATCATCGGGCGTGGGTGTTTGCGTTCGGCAAAAACGAACGCCACAAGCAGGACCGCGCCCACGGCTAATCTGATGATTGTCGGCGCACTCTCCCAGCCGATGCTATTTGCATCGATCAGAGCCCACACGACGCTGAAAAGACCGGCGCCAAAGAGGAGGATTCCCCGATAGTCCAAGCCTGACGCTTTCGGGTCGCGAGATTCCGCGACCGACGTCAGGGCGAGGACGATCAATCCGGCGCCCAACGGCAAATTGATGTAAAACGCCCATCGCCATCCCAGATAGGACGTAACGAGGCCGCCGAGGATCGGACCGAGAGGCGGCGCCATGCCCATTACGGTGCCCCAGATCGCGTAGACGCGGTCTCGTTCGTGAGGTTCGAATCCGTGTGCGACGACGGCCAGCGACGACGTCAGCTGGAGCGCGGCGCCGACCGCCTGCAATGCGCGCGCCCCGTTCAGCGTAGCGAGATTGGGTGCCGCACCGCAAAGAAAAGAGGCGAATGTGAAGATCGACAGCCCGATAAGCAGCATGCGCCGCCGCCCAAGACGGTCGGCCAAGGCGCCTGCTGGCATCAGCAGTGCTGCGAACGGAAGGATATACGCGCTGACGACCCATTCGACATCAGTGAATCCGCCGTGCAGGTCGCGCGCGATGGACGGCAGCGAGACCGCGACAATGTTGGTGTCGAGCATGATGAGGAAGGGCGCGCCGGCACAACAAAGCAACATGCGCAGCTTCCGGCCAGAAAACCGAGCCGTCGAAGACGGTGACATGGCGTGAGCCTGCGGCTGTCCCGCTGCCTCACCGAAACTATTTTCGCCATTTCTGAGCACGAAACCATCCATTCCGCTATTCCGCGACCCTGCGCGATGAGCTCGGCTATGCAGATCAATGACAAGAGGTCCTGCCGACGCGCGGACGATCCGCAGGGATTTCGCAATCTCAATCAGGAAGTGGGAAGCAGAGCCTGTAAGGACGCTTCGTAGGTGGGATAGTCGGTGTAGCCGCGCGCGGTGTAGCCATAGAAGGTGCTGCGGTCATATGGGTTCAGCGGCAAGCCGAGTTCGATCCTCCTGGGCAGGTCGGGATTCGCGATGAAGTGACGGCCGAAGGCGATTAGGCTCGCATCGCCATTGACCACGCTTGCCTCGGCCGTCTCCGGATTGAATCCACCGGCTGCGATGACTGGTCCCTTGAAGATCTTGCTCAATTCCTGGGCTGCGACCGGCGCCTGCGCTTCGGCAACGGTCTCACCGCCCTTCACCCGCGGTTCGATGAGGTGAAGATACGCGAGCCCGAAGCCGTCGAGCCGCTCTGCCACCGAGCGGAACAGCGCACGGGGGTTGCTGTCGCCCATGCCGTTGAACGTCCCGCTTGGCGCGAGTCGAACCCCGACCCGATCCGCACCCCAGACCTCGGCCAACGTCTGGACGACCTCGACGAGAAGACGCATTCGATTCTCGACCGTACCGCCGTATTGGTCGGTCCGCTTGTTGGTGTTGTCCTGCAGAAACTGATCCATCAGGTGGCCGTTGGCCGCCATCAGTTCGACACCATCGAAACCCGCCTTCTTCGCGTTCTGGGCGGCCGCGCTGTACTGTTCGAGAACACCGGCGATTTCCGCCGTCTCCAGCGCTCGATGCGGCGATGTCTGACGAAACCCGTCACGCGTATCGACCACGATGCTTGGATCAGCCCAGTAAGTCGGATCGACAGACGCCGTAACCGGCTGCGATCCCGTGATCGAGACGTGTGTCGTGCGGCCGGCGTGCCAAAGCTGCGTGAAGAAGTATGCGCCCTTGGCGTGAACCGCATCCGTGATCCGTTTCCAGGCCGCCACATGGTCGTCGGCGTAGAGACCGGGCGCATGGTAGTAACCTCGCGCGGATGCCGCGATCGCCGTCGCTTCCGTGACGATCAGCCCGCCGTCAGACGCACGCTGCGTATAATATTCGAGCTGCAAGTCGCTCGGAATGCCCGTCCCTGGCTGCGCCCGTAGCCGGCTCATCGGCGGCATGACGACACGGTGTTTCAGTGTGATTGGCCCGATTTGAACGGGCGTGAAGAGTTTCTTTTGAACGTTTGTACCCACTGGGATTCTCCGTTCGTGACGGGCCTGCGCCGGAAAGGGAAGGGAGGGGCGTGATGGGGAGGTTGGCCCCGCGCGGTCAGGCGCGGGACGGATCACCGATGTCGGACGTCGACCTGGTCACGAGCGATCACTGCCTGCCAGCCATGACGCCACCGTCGACCGGAAGGATGACCCCGGTGATGAAGCTCGCCTGATCCGAGGCAAGGAACAGAAGCGCCTCGGCCGCGTCTGCGGGCTGACCGTTGCGGCCAAGAGGGTGCATCGCATTGAAGGTCGGCAAAACGGTCTTCACCTGTTCCGGTGTCAGGAACGTGCTGAAGACCGGTGTCTCGATCACGCCGGGCGCGATCGCATTCACGCGGATCTTGTCGGGGGCGAGCTCGATCGCGAGGTTCTTGACCAGCGCATGGACGCCACCATTGGCCGCCGAATAGGCCGATGACGGCGTGGCGCCGATCGCCTGCAGGCCCCACATGGATCCGGTCTGCACGATCGCGCCGCCGCGGCCCGCAGCCTTCATGGCCTTCGCCGCCGCCTGCGCGATGAAAAACTTGCCCTTGAGGATGATGTTCAGGAAACGATCGTATTCCTCTTCGGTGACATCGAGGAATGGCTTCGGCCCGAAGATGCCGGCGTTGTTGAAGAGCACGTCTATGCGGCCGAAGCGATCGAGCGCTGCCTTCACCGCTGCTTTTCCTGTCGCCGGCAGGGAAATGTCGCCCACATGAGCGATAGCGCGTTTTTCGGTCGCGTCGATTTGCTTGGCAGCGGCCTCAGCCTTAGCGGCATCGCGTCCGACGATGACGACAGAACCGCCTTCCGCGACGAATCGGGTCGCCACTTCCTTGCCGATGCCTGAACTGCCTCCTGTGACGATCGCGACCTTGTCCTGAAAGCGCATGGGTAACTCCCTGGTGAATCTACCTATCGATAGATTTATGAGTTTCGGAGAATTAACCCCTGGAAGCTGGATGCGTCAAGCCCGATCTATCGATAGAGAGGAACAACGTCGTGACGGGCGGCGGAAGAATTGCTGAACGACTTCCCTCGATGTCGCTTCGCCGAGCAGAGAGAGGGATGCAAGCCGCGAGCGCGGAAGGGCCGATCCATGACTTGGGCCCTCGAATGCCTGGGTTCCTCGGACTTGCGGCAGGCAAGGCGCAGGCTTTGTTTTTCGCGAACGACGGAGTCCTATCTGCGCGTCGTCGGGCCACGTGGAATGTCAGGATAATATTGTGGGCTTTCACGTCGATCGAACATGCCGTAGTCACGCACGATGCGCACGACGCGATGACGAACAGCGTCGGCCTCGGTAGGGAGCTGTGGTTCAAACTGCTCAGCGGAGTTGCGGTCGCGCCAGCTCGCCAACAATGCAAGTTTTCCCGCATTGTAGATGCTTGAGAAAACGTCGTGGTCGATCAGGGCCGAGCGTGTTCGATCGAGCGACAAGCGGTCGGCGAGCTCCGACGAAGCCAGTGATCCTGGTGCAGTCGGCGCCGGCAAAATCTCGGTAAGCGTCGCAAACTTCCCGGCGCCGACCTCCGTCTCGTCCAGACGTTGTTCAACCAGACGTACGCCGTCGGGAGGCGCCGTATCCGACACGATTTCGCCAACCCGCAAATGATAATCTTGAAAGACGTCGTCGCGCCCGCGTTGTTGAGTCTCGTGGTGTCTGGCGATGGTGCGCCATCTCACAACGGACTTTTCGTCTCGCCATGTGGAATGCGACAGGATCCACCCCGGCCGACGCGCGCTTTCGAAGCGCTCGTTGTCGATGAACCCGTCGATGCCCTCTAGGATCGGCTTCAAGTCTTTCGCAAGAGCGAGGTAAAGGTCGAATTGCTCTTTCTTGGGATGGACTTCGAAGATCACCGAGAACATCTTGATCACCCAGCTTGCTTGAGGTTCGTACCCGAGGGAGGGGTGATGTTTTCCTGTCGCGATCGACGGGCCGAAGCCCGGCCAAGGGCCCGAGGATCAGGCTTGCGACAGACGTTCGCTGCCTTGCTTAGCATAATGTCCTATCGATAGATAGACTGACAGGCATTGTTTTTGATCTCTGTAAGCCCTACCTATCGAGAGGTAGCCACGGGAGCAGACCCAATGAGTGACGTCGCCGCCGCCATCATGGACGCCGCTGAGCGGCGAATGCGGAAGGGCGGCTTCAACGGTTTCAGTTTTCGAGAGATTGCAGCGGACGTGGGCGTCAAGAGTTCCAGCGTCCACTATCATTTCCCGACCAAGGAGAATCTCGCGGCTGCCGTCATCCTGCGCTATACCGCACAGACGGCGGATTTGATCGAACGGGAGCTCCAGAAGGAGCCAAACCCGGTGAAGGTTTGGGTGAAAGCGTTCCGAGGGACCCTGCACTCAGAGGATCGCATGTGTCCATGCGCCGTGCTCGGCGCGTCAACTATGGATCTGCCGTTGGAAGTATCAGCGGAAGTAAAGAAGTTCTTCAAGATGTGTCATGAGAAGCTCGTGCAGGAGGGCCTCTCGTCGGATGAGGCCTCGCAATTGCTGGCAACGATCACGGGCGCATTGGTGGTGGCCAATGCGGT
>Ga0209736_1000734_pt1 | contig 10574 bp, 6 predicted proteins | sample BlaSpr_A8_Ref_M3_FD_187992 | JGI IMG/M metagenome (GOLD analysis project Ga0209736, IMG submission 187992) | Forest soil microbial communities from Thunder Bay, Ontario, Canada - Black Spruce, Ontario site 2_A8_Ref_M3 (SPAdes) (version 2) | ecosystem: Environmental > Terrestrial > Soil > Boreal... | reverse complement strand
TATTCGGATTCCGACGTCTACAAGTGGACCGAGGCCGCTGGTTTTGTGCTGCAGTCAGGCGATCGCCCGCAGCTTCGCGCCAGCGTCGAGAAGGCGATTAACGAAGTGGTTGCCGCGCAGGAGCGGAGCGGCTACTTGAATACATACTACGTGGATGATCGCAAATCACTGCGGATGCTCCCGGAAACGCAGACTACCGGCCATGAGCTCTATAACATCGGGCACATGTTGCAGGGAGCGATTGCCTATTATCGGGCGACCGGCGACCGCAAGCTTCTCGACGCGGGCATCCGGTTTGTTGACGACTTTCTGCTTCCCAACTATGGCCCTGCTCCGAAGAAGCCGATCGTCTCCGGCCATCCTGAGATTGAGCTGGGGCTGATTGAGCTTTACCGGATCACCGGCGATAAGCGGCAACTTGATCTCGCCGGCTACATCTTGCAGGGAGATAAGCGTATCGAACTTCCTGAGCACCGAACCATCTACATGTTCAGCGGAACGCCGTTTACAGAGCGGACCAAACTCGAGGGCCACGCAGTTCGCGCCATGTACGCCTGCTGCGGGGCCACGGACTATTACATGGAGACCGGGGACGATTCCTATTGGAAGACGCTGAATAGACTGTGGAACGACATGATCACCACCAAGATGTATGTCACGGGAGGAGTTGGCTCCAGGTCTGACGGCGAAGCTTTCGGGGACGCCTACGAGCTCCCGAATTTTCGCGCATACGGAGAGAGTTGCGCTGCCATCGGCAACATGATGTGGAACTGGCGCATGCTGGCTGCGACTGGAGATGCGAAATTTACGGATGTGATTGAGCGTGCACTCTATAACGGGATAAATTCCGGAATGTCGCTGGATGGAACGATGTACTGCTATCGCAACCCGCTGGCTTTCGATCCCTCGACCGGAGATAAGATCCGCAACCCGTGGTACGACACGACTTGTTGTCCGCCGAATCTGGAGCGCACCTTCGGTTCTTTGCCTGGATATTTCTACAGCACCAGCAGCGACGGACTCTATGTGCACCTCTATGACAACTCTGAACTGAATTGGCACTTGGAAAGTGGCATAGGCCTGAAGGTTACCCAGAAGACGAATTATCCGTGGGATGGCAAGGTGGAGATCGCGGTAACTCCGTCGCAGCTCTCGGATTTTGTCTTTTACCTGCGAATTCCGGGATGGGCCGATCGCGTTCAGGTCGCGGTGAACGGCCAGGATGTAGCAGGAGTAAAGGCAGGGGCGTATCTGCCCATACGCCGCCGCTGGTCATCGGGAGATCGCATCACATTGCATGCGGAGATGACTCCTGAGCTACTCGAAGCGAATCCGCGAGTGGCCGATGACACAGGACGGGTCGCGGTCCGGCGCGGCCCGCTCATCTACTGCCTGGAAGAACTTGATCAGCCGACCGGCGTGGAACTCAGCGCTGTAGCGATGGAATTGGGAAAGCGGCCTGAAACCGAGTTTCAGAGCGAGATGAGGGAAGACCTGTTGGGAGGGGTTCTCCTGCTTCGTCACGAGGGCGTGTCTTACGACCGGAGTGCCTCCGGGAACACACTGTACCCGCGGTACACGGGAGCTACCGCCCGGACCGTCAAAGTCCCGCTCACATTTATTCCGTATTATGCATGGGCGAACCGGCAGGCAACCTCAATGCAGGTTTGGATTCCTCTGCTCAAGTCCTGACGAGAACGCAGGCCTTAGCAACACGGGGATTTGCCTGGTGAAGAACGACTGAATCGAGGACCAGACGCTTGGGACGGTGGAGGATCGCTTTCCTGGTGAGTGCCGCGATCGCGATCAGTTATCTGGATCGCCAGACTTTACCGGTTGCGGTCAACGCTATCGCGAAAGATATTCCGCTATCGAACGAACAGTTTTCTGGGCTGCAATCTGCGTTCCTGTTTTCATATGCCGCCATGTATGTGGGCGGCGGAAAATTAACCGACGCCATGGGGACGCGTGTTGGGTTCACGGTCATCATGGTTTTCTGGTCACTGGCCTGCGCCAGTCATGCCCTCGCGATAAGTTTCGTGATGCTTGCGGTGAGCAGATTTTTGCTGGGGATGGGGGAAGGGGGTGGTTTTCCGGCGGCAACCAGGGCGGTGGCGGAATGGTTTCCAACCGAGGAGCGCGCCACTGCCATGGGCATCATCAATGCCGGAACTGCGGTCGGCGCGGTTATCGCACCGCCACTGATTGCGGTTATCCTGAGTTTCCTGAGCTGGCGGTGGATCTTCGTGTTTTCTGGAGCGCTAGGTCTTTTATGGACTGCGTGGTGGCGACTATCGTACTTTTCCCCCGAGCAGCAACCAAAAGCGAGCGCTGTCTCTGGGAGCGAAAGAGAGGATACGGTTGCATCGAAATTGCGCTGGGTTGACTTGTTGCGCATCCGTGAAGTTTGGGGATTAGTAGGAGCGAAATTTCTAAGCGATGCCGCCTGGTATTTCTACCTGTTCTGGCTGCCAAAATATTTATATGATGCCCGCAGTTTCAACATCAAAGCGGTCGGCACGTTCGCCTGGATCCCATACGCCGCGGCGGGAGTTGGATGCCTGGTGGGCGGATGGTTCTCCAGTCACTTGGTGCGGCGTGGATTCTCGTTGGGGGTTGCAAGGAAACTGGCGCTCGGGCTGAGTGCTGCGGTAATGCCGCTCATCATCCTCGTCCCGCATGTCGCCGTATCGTGGGCAATCGCAATCTTCAGCCTGGCGTATTTCGGACAACAGTCCTGGTCGACGCTGGTGATGGTCCTGCCCACGGATCTGATGCCGCCCAGGGTGGTGGCCTCAGTGGCTGGTTTGGTTGGCTTCGGCGGCGCAATGGGTGGAATCGCGTTTGGGCAACTGGTCGGCTATTTATTGGACCACGGTCTCGGCTATCGCGTGGTCTTCGCTTTGGCCGGGATGTTTCACGTAGTTGCCTTCGTGGTGATTCTAGCCGCAATTCCTAGAATCGCGCCCGACGATGTGGAGCGGAGATTGGCTTATCAAGGGGTACGATGAAAATCAAAGAGATTCGTACGCGCGTGTTTCGGTGGCGTGGGAGAACGTCGCCGCTGCCGTCACATTTCTGTACAAATCCTATGGATCTGCTCCAGCTTCCGGAGGCGTCCATGGAAACTTTCACTTTCCACGAATGGCTGGTGATTGAGATCTTTACCGACGATGGTTTCGTGGGGATTGGGAACGCCGCGTTAGCTCCGCAAGTCACAAAGCAGACGATTGACCTGTATTTGAAGCCATTGCTGGTGGGGCAAAACCCTTGGGATATCGAGTTCCTGTGGCAACACATGTTTCGTAAAACGATGACATTTGGCCGCAGAGGCATCGGCATGGTTGCAATCAGTGCTGTCGACATCGCGCTGTGGGACATTCTGGGCAAGTCGACGAAACAACCCGTGTACCGGTTACTGGGAGGCCGAACCAAGGCCCGTATCCCGGTGTATGCCAGCCGTCTCTATGCCACCGAACCATCGGCACTCGCGGCGGAGGCGCAGCATTACAAAGATGACGGCTACAAGGCGTTGAAGCTTCGCTTTGGGTGGGGTCCGGCGGACGGAGCCGATGGCATGCAGCGCAATCTTGGCTTGGTGCGCACCGTGCGCGAGACCGTGGGGGACGCTATTGATGTGATGGCCGACGCCTACATGGGATGGTCGCTCGATTACGCCAAAAGAATGTTACCGCTCCTGGAACCGTTTCATCTCCGTTGGCTCGAAGAGCCAGTCATTCCAGACGATGTCCAAGGCTATCGCGAGTTGAAGTCTTACGGGCGAATTCCGATTGCAGGGGGTGAGCACGAATTTACGCTGTACGGTTTCCGCGATTTGTTACAGGCTCGCGCCCTTGATTACATTCAGTTCGATACGAACCGCGTAGGGGGCATCACGCAAGCCCGCAAGATTGCTGCGTTGGCTGAAGCGTACTCGGTTCCCGTGATTCCTCATTCTGGCCAGATGCACAATTATCACGTGGTCATGGCGAGCCTGAATTCGCCGATGGCCGAGTATTTCCCCAAGGTGGATGTTGAGGTGGGAAATGAACTTTTCTGGTACCTCTTCGATGGTGAGCCGAAGGCAAGAGATGGCTTCGTCGACCTGGATGAGGATGTCCCCGGTCTGGGATTAAGCATCAACGAGGCGGGCATTAAGGATTTTGAAGTTGTCGAGTAATAGCTGATCGCCGTCCCGTTGTTTAGGGTGAAGAAATGTCAAAGCCTCGCGTCGCGATTCTTGGTCTCGGCATCATGGGGGGAGGGATGGCCGCACGCCTGCTCTCCGCAGGTTTTCCCCTGTCGGTGTATAACCGGCATCGCGAGAGGACAACAAAGTTCGCGGATGCCGGCGCGTTGGTTGCCACCTCGCCGCGTGAGGCTGCGGCGCGAGCCAACATCGTCATCAGCATGGTTGCGGACGATGCCGCATCTCGAAATGTATGGCTTGGCGTTGAGGGGGCGCTGGCGGGAGCCCCAGAGGGCTCTCTATTGCTGGAGTCAAGTACACTTTCGGTGGGTTGGGTACGAGAACTCGCTGCGGCTGCGGCCGACAAACGTTGCGATTTTCTCGATGCTCCCGTAACTGGGACCAAACCTCATGCCGCATCGGGTGAGCTGTTCTTCATGGTCGGCGGCTCGGTTGCTGGATTCGCCAGAGCACAAGAGGTTCTAGCGGTGCTGGGGCGTGAGGTTCTACACCTCGGTCCGAGCGGAAGTGGTGCTCTGGTGAAGTTGATCAACAACTTCGTCTGTGGTGTGCAGGCTGCTTCTTTTGCAGAAGCGATAGCCTTGGTTAATGTGAGCGGCCTCGATCGGGAAAAGTGCGTAGCAGTTCTTGCAAACAGTGCGCTCGCAAGCCCTTTGATCAAGAGGATGTTAGCAAGCATGGCAGCGGAGGACTTCACTCCAAATTTTCCACTCAAGCTTATGGCCAAGGATATTGGGTACGCCATCCAAGAAGGGGCGAGGTGCGGTCTCACGCTGCAAACCGCTCCTCCGGCTCTAGAGGTTTTCAAGCAAGCGGTCAACCAAGGTTTGGGCGATCTGGATTTCTCCGCAGTTATGAAGTCACTGGCGAAGACCTGAGTACGCCCTGGGTCACCACCCGAGACGCACAAGGGAGAGCCCTTGCCGAGGTAACTCAAACTGCAGTTGAGCCACGCCCTTCTCGATTGATATCCATTCGGGAGAACTCACAAGTTGTAACTGTCCTTCCTTTTGCAGTTGTTCGTACTGGCCGGGGGAAAGCGACTCTGGCGATCCCAACTCTTTCCATGCGGTAAACGCATTACTGTGGCTCGAATCGACGCGAAAGTGCTCGAGCAGCCCGCGTGTTGTTGCTGCCGGCAGGCCATCGATCTTGACTTCGATGAACGCAGCGGCGGCAGGGAGGTCATCGTCATGATAATTCCAGACCAGCACCTCGACTTCGTGGTCCTTGCGAGTAGCGATCACATTGATGTCGGATTTTCCCCGCACACCTGTGCGAATGACCGCATCGGCCGGCAGAGCTCCTGAACTTGTTGCCTTCACGCGCTCAGTGCCTAAGAGGCCAAACATCCGGAAGGCATTCAACACCGGCTTGTCGATGCCGTTGGTGGCCAACTCGCGAAATCCTTCAAATGGAGGCTGATTCTCGAACTCAAAGGCCCAAGTCACCGCGCCTAGTAAATGAATGTGTTCCTCCGCGGCTAACCCATAGAGTTTGTCCAACACTTCGGCGGTGTAAGCCGCGTACAACGGCCCATTGCGATATGAGTTCTGAGGATTGTTTTTGGCGGAGCACGCGGCGCAGCCTTCCGGATCGGACTCACCCAGCACGACCGCCGTGTCACGCCATTCCGGAAAGGACGCGACGATCTTGAAACCTTCTTCGATGGAAGCCAGTTGACGAGTAATGCCCATCTGCACGTGATCGCCCTGCCATGCGGGAGAACCCTTGGGATGGAAAGCGATGAAGTCCAGCTGCGTACCAGTCTTCCCATTCACATAGTTGTTCTGGTGAGCGCAATGATCCAAAAACAGGCGCAAGAATTCGATGGCCTTGGGAGACGAGGGGCCCGTGCTGTCGGGACCGCCAACTCGTGCTCCCGGTAGCGCCCGCAAAATTGCATCGACGGAAAAATCGTAGAGCTTTAAATATTCTTCCGGAGTCCCCTTCCAATAGCCAATGTCCGGCTCGTTCCACACTTCCCATAACCACGTCTTCACCTCGGCCTCACCGTAGCGCTCACGCAAGTGGCGGACAAAATGAAAAACGAGCTCCGACCATTTCTGGTAATCCTTCGGTGGGTAGGCCCATCCTGTGAAGATATCCCCCCGAGGAAAGTTGTGGCGATAGGGTTCTGGATGCGTCGAAAGGGCTTGCGGCATGAAACCGATTTCCACCAGCGGCTTGATTCCGGCGGTGTGAAAAGTGTCGAAGATCTGGTCCAAGGTTGCCCAGGTATAGACGGGCTTCCCGTCCGCATCTTCCGTGTAGACATTTGTCGAGCCCCATTTCAAGGAAGCCGATCCGTCGCCGGAGGTAAGCAGATTGTGCACCCGGACATAAACCGGCACCGGGCTTAGGGCAGACAGTTCGCCAAGAAGCTTTGTTCCATTCGGGGCATAGGTGTAGTTAGGCTCGTCGTATCCGAAGAAGCTCCAGATCGGAACGACTGTCCCGTCGGATTGCGCAACATGCACCTGAACATTGACCTTCTCCGACGGTTCCTGCGACCAGGAGAGAGTATGCGCCAGGAAAAGGAGGAACAATACACTTGCGGAACGAAGAGGTCGTAGGCTCAAGACCCGAAAATCAAGAAAGATTCTGAGAATCATCGGAATCACCAGAGCTGCAAACTAAACCTGGCAAGAATACGGGACCGGTCTGATGGACAGCAACAAACGAAAAATGCGATCTCGTTTTTCGGAAAAAGTTCTTGACAGGTATCCGGATAGTACTTATACATGAGCCGCGTGAGTAAACGTTTTCCCAAAGTAGGCGGTGGCCATCTGACCAGCGGTACGAGCAATTCGACAGGTCGTTTCTCCGATCCCGAGAAATGCACCTCGTCGAGGCGTGGTGGCGTAGGGAAGCGCGCGTAAAGGCCCAGCCCAAAGCACCCTGAGTGGACAGAATGATCGATCTTGCCAATCTGGAAGTCTGGTTTGTTACTGGAAGCCAGCACCTCTACGGGCCCGAAGTATTAAAGAAAGTGGAGGCGCACTCCGCGGCGATCGCCAGCGCGTTCGCAGCGTCGTCACAGGTACCTGTAAAGATAGTTCCCAAACCGGTGATGACGGGAAGCGATTCGATTTACCAGCTGTGCCTTGACGCTAACCGCTCAAGAAGCTGTGTTGGACTCATCACCTGGATGCACACGTTCTCGCCGGCACGCATGTGGATCGCCGGCCTTCGGTCGCTCGATAAACCCTTGCTGCATCTGCACACGCAATTCAATCAGGAGTTGCCGTGGTCAACGATCGACATGGACTTTATGAATCTCAATCAATCAGCCCATGGCGATCGCGAGTTCGGATTTATCGGGGCCCGGATGCGGCTCAAGCGCAAGATCGTCGTAGGCTTCTGGCAGGACGCGGCCGTTCATGCAGAGTTGGGCGTCTGGATGCGTGCGGCCAGCGCGTGGCACGACGCCCAGCAACTGAAAGTGGCCCGCTTGGGCGACAATATGCGCAACGTTGCCGTCACCGAAGGAAACAAGGTCAATGCGGAGATCAAGCTGGGCTATTCCGTGAATGGGTACGGAATAGGAGACCTGGTGAAACACGTCCACCAAGTGACAGATGCAGACATTGAACGGCTTACGGCCGAATATGACGAAACCTATGCAGTCGCAGAGTCGCTGCGCTCGGGTGGAAACCGGCGCCAATCAATGCGTGATGCGGCAAGAATTGAATTGGGCCTGCGTGATTTTCTGGAAGAGACCGGCTCTTTCGCTTTCACCGACACCTTCGAGGACTTGCATGGCCTTCAGCAACTGCCCGGCATTGCGGTGCAACGACTCATGTCCCAAGGCTACGGCTTCGGTGCTGAGGGCGACTGGAAGACGTCCGCCCTGGTCCGGGCTGTGAAAGTCATGAGTCACGGCCTCGAAGGTGGTGCATCGTTCATGGAGGATTATACCTATAACCTGGTAAGTGGCGGCCAAGTGCTCGGTGCCCACATGTTGGAGGTGTGTCCGTCTATCGCAGAGGACACCCCTTCGGCGGAAATTCATCCGCTCGCCATCGGGGGAAAGGAAGATCCTGTCAGGTTGGTATTCACTGCGGCTCCCGGAAAGGCCGTGAATACCTCCGTGGTTGACGTGGGGAACCGCTTCCGGCTGATCGTTAACCAGGTGAACATAGTGCGCCCCGAGCATCCGCTTCCCAGGCTTCCAGTGGCGCGCGCGGTCTGGATACCCGAGCCAAATCTAAAAGTGGGTGCGACAGCTTGGATCCTGGCCGGTGGAGCACATCACACTGCTCTCAGCCGTGCCCTCACTCCGGCGCACTTGGAGAACTTTGCCGATATAGCGGGGATGGAGTGCCTCTTGATCGATCACGATACGAAAGTTCGAAATTTTGAAAAAGAACTCCATTGGAATGACATGTATTACCATGGGATCTGAGGACTAGCGGTGATCAGACTCTCGTCTTCAATCACTGGGTCGCTGGGTACGACAAATGGGAAGGCTGCCATGGCAGACAGCATCCAATCCCTTTACCCCGCAAACCCTGCGTCGCCCTGCTTTCCACCCCATTCCAAAATCGCTTGAGGGTGACTATCGTCCAGAGCACTTGTTTGCGCTCCAAGAGTCGCTGGCTGCGTTCCACTACGATCAACAGCGGTCGTCGAGGTGGCTCAGGAGATTCAACGTCAACTCGGCCAGATGTTTACGGAGAACAAATGAATCAGATTGACCTACACCACCGTCACGCGGTTGTTACTGGAGGAGCCCAGGGAATCGGAAACTCGATTGCCAGCCGTCTACTCTCTTCCGGCGCATCGGTCTCGCTGTGGGATCGCGATGGGGAATTGCTGTCCGTTGCTCTGAAACAACTCGGAGAACGCGGGGAGGTCTCGGCCGAGACCGTTGATGTTTCCGACACCTCGAGTGTGGCCGTCGCCCCAGCCGCCACCGTCGAGAAACACGGCAAGATCGATATCCTTTGTCGCAAACGCGGGAATCGCAGGTCCGAACCATGCAATGTGGGAGTACCCAATCGACATCTGGAAACAGGTGATCGACATCAACCTTGTTGGTGTCTTTCTATGCTGTCACGCCATCGTGCCGCATATGCTGCGCCAAGGTTATGGACGAATCGTGAATGTGGCGTCGATCGCCGGCAAGGAGGGCAATCCCAATGCTTCCGCATACAGCGCATCAAAGGCCGGAGTAATAGCTCTCACCAAGTCTTTAGGCAAAGAGACAGCCAACCGGAATATTGCGGTTAATTGCATAACCCCCGCCGCCGCTCGAACTCGCCTATTCGATCAAATGACAAAGGAACATGTTGATTTCATGCTTTCGAGAATTCCGCGTGGTCGTTTCCTCGAAGTGGATGAGGTAAGCGCCATGGTTGCTTGGCTTGTTTCAGAGGAAAACTCCTTTACGACCGGCGCGGTCTTCGACCTCAGCGGCGGCCGGGCCACTTACTGACTCTTTAGCGGTTCAATCATCACGAGAAGGAAGCTTAGCGCAAAGACAATGGTCGCGGGTGGCGCGGCATGTAGCGCCCGCGACGCACTGCGCGAGTCCGCTGCTACAATGCGGCGCATGGCCGCCAATGCTGCAAAAGACGCAACGGCAGAGTCCAGCCCGCCACTCTCGCGGGAAGCAACCAAGCCCGATCTATTGACCATCGCCGCGATCACCATTGCTGCTACAGTGATTGCGGACTTTATCCACGAGGGGCTTGGTCACGGAGGCATGTGCGTAGTCACGGGTGGGCGGCCCCTGGTGCTCTCCACGGTGCACTTCGAATGTAGCGCGGACACGCGTCTGGTGGCCGCGGGCGGGACGCTCGCCAATCTGATCTTTGGGGTGCTGTTCTGGTTCGCCGCGCGTGCCGTCAAACGGTCCGCCTCTTGGCGCTATTTCTTCTGGCTGCTGATGACTTTTAATCTGTTTAGCGTAGGCGGATATTTTCTGTTCTCCGGCATCGGCAACATTGGCGACTGGGCGGCGGTGGTGGCAGGATGGCAGCCAGCCTGGGCGTGGCGCGTGGGCCTGGCTGCGCTGGGGATTGTTACCTATTTCTTTGTGTTTGTGCCGCTGTCCTTGCGCGAGTTGCGTCCGTTTTTGGGGAGAGATGCAGCGATCCGTGTGCGGCGCGCGCGCCAGCTCACGGTCACCCCTTATCTCACTGCCGGGGTCCTCGCCTGCGTTGCGGGCGCGCTGAATCCGGTGGGGCCGCTGTTGATTCTGATCTCCGCTGCAGCTGCGTCATTTGGTGGCAACTCCGGGCTGGCATGGATGTGGAACCTGCTCTATGGTCCGCGCATCCCCAGCAGCGAATTCCAGATGCCCGAAATCGAACGCAGCCGGGGATGGATCATCGCCGCCGTGGTCCTGGCGATAGGG
>Ga0209736_1000733_pt1 | contig 10577 bp, 11 predicted proteins | sample BlaSpr_A8_Ref_M3_FD_187992 | JGI IMG/M metagenome (GOLD analysis project Ga0209736, IMG submission 187992) | Forest soil microbial communities from Thunder Bay, Ontario, Canada - Black Spruce, Ontario site 2_A8_Ref_M3 (SPAdes) (version 2) | ecosystem: Environmental > Terrestrial > Soil > Boreal... | reverse complement strand
ATCGCGCTCATTCCGCTGCTCGCCTTCTACATCTTCCTCGCCTGGCGTCAGGCGCATGCCAACGACTTGCTCATCGAGCGGCTCGAAGGCGACGCAGCCTTAGCCAAGACGCATCACCGCAAAGCCTGGCCCTTCAAGCCCGGGTGGCAAAAAGAAGTCCACGTCTGGCCCTTCCTTCTTCGTGTCGAATTCCTCGCCGCCATCATCGTCACCATCATCCTGATGGTGTGGTCCATCACCCTGAACGCGCCGCTCGAAGAGCCCGCCAATCCCAACCTCACCATGAACCCCGCGAAAGCCCCGTGGTATTTCCTCGGCCTCCAGGAAATGCTCGTTTACTTCGACCCGTGGATCGCCGGCGTGGTCATGCCCACGCTGATCATCTTCGGCCTGATGGTCATCCCTTATATTGATACCAATCCCCTCGGCGCCGGCTATTACACCTGGAAGCAGCGCAAGTTTGAAATCGGCACGTTCCTCTTCGGCTTCATCATTCTCTGGGTGTCGATGATCACCATTGGCACCTTCATTCGCGGTCCCGGCTGGCAATGGTTCTGGCCCGGGCAAACGTGGGATCACAATCGCCAAATCTACGAGGTTAATCGCGACTTGCCGGACCTCTTCGGCATCACCTCCAACCTCGGCAAAGTCATCTTCGGCGCCGTCGTAGTCGGCGGCTTCTTCGCCATCGGCGGTTTTGTGGTTCACGCGCTGTATCGCCGCTACAACTCAAAAAATTATCAGCGCAAGAGCCTGTTGCAATACTCCATCTTGATGGTTTTCTTCCTGACCATGATCGGCCTGCCCATCAAGATGCTCCTGCGCCTCATGTTCCACATTAAATATGTCTGGATAACGCCATGGTTCAACGTCTAAGGATTTGGTTTTGTAGCGCCCGCTTTCCGAAGCGGGCTCTCTGCTTTTCTCCGCGTTAGGAGGAACTGGTGCCCGATAAGCCCATTCCCGATGACGATCCGATCGTAAGCAAATCGCTCGCGCCGCACTATGTCTTGGCGATGATCGTCCTCATGGCCACGTTGTTCTGGGCGTTGTGGGACGAAGACTTTGGCCAGCGCCCGTGGAAATCCTTCCAACAGGAATGGAAAAATCGCTACTCGACGTTCCTGAAAACTGCGCGCTCGCAGTCCAGCGCTTCACAAAAAGATGTCGAAGCCGCTCCCGAATATCAAAATGTCAAATTGTCTTTCGACCAAGCCAGCCAAAGCGCCGCTCCGCGCATCAAGGAAATTAACGAAAAGTTGCGCGACGTCGGCGCCAAGATTCTGGCCGTCCAAAACGTTTTCACCGACCGCCGCGCCTACGTCAACGCTTCCACCTACGACATCGAGACGGAAACCAGTAGCTCCGCCAAGCAACGCAAACAGAAAAATCTCGACCAGTACAAACAGGAAGTCACCACCGTCGAATTTCCCGATGGCAGCAAGCGGAAATACAATTTCCCGCAGCTCGAAGAAACCTATAACGAGCTGAGGAACGAGCGCACCAGTCTCAGCGCCGAACTCGGCGAACTCATCAAACCCGTCAACGAACAGAAAGAAAAGCTGGACGCCTACGTTTCCGAGCACATGGTCAACCTCACGCCCTCGCAGCTCGCCGGTTTGCAGGACAAGGCCGAAGCCTGGGACCCGAAAATCGTGCAGATCAATGTGCCTGAAGCCAACATCGTGGACCGCTGCGAATCCTGCCACATGGGCGCTCGCGAGCCGGTCAAGCTGACAGCCGCGGCCATGTCCCTGAAGGGAAAAAAGCCGGATGAGTATGCCCGCGCGTTCACCAGTCATCCCGAACCCGATCTCCTCAAGACCCACGACCCCGATAAATTTGGCTGCTCGCCCTGCCATCAGGGCAATGGCCGCGCCACCACCAGCGTTGAAAAGGCTCACGGCAACTACGAGCATTGGCTCTGGCCTTTGTTCCCACGAGGAAATTTGGAAGCCGGCTGCCAAACCTGCCACGCTGCGGACATGGTCCTGGTCACCAACGATGTCGGCTGGACGCTCTCCGAAGGCAAAGACCTATTCCGCCAGCGCGGCTGCGTCGGCTGCCATCGCTACGAAGGCTACGACAAAGAACCCGAGGATCTGCTCTCCATCGCGCAGCAAATCAAACTCATCGAGCAGGACAAGAAAGACAACTTCAAGCAAGCCAACTACTTGATGAAGCAGGCCGACGCCGCCCAATCCAATGACGAAGCCAACCGTCTCAACGATCGCGCCGTCGCACTAAAGGTCACCAACAGCAAACTCGACCTGCGCATCGTGCAGCTCGACCGCACCAACAAAAGTCTCCTGCAGGACATGAAAAAAGTTGGCCCCAATCTCAAGGACATTCGCCTCAAGCTCAACCGCAACTGGATTCCTGTCTGGCTCAAAAAACCCAGCGCCTTCCGCGCCACCACCAAGATGCCCGATTTCCGCTTCAACGATCAGCAGATCCAATCCATCTCTGCGTACTTGTGGCAGTCGGCCCTCGCCGACCCACTGCCCAAGCACAAGCTCGGCAGTGCCGGGCATGGCAAAGAGTTGCTTGACACCCGAGGATGTCTCGCGTGCCACTCGATTGGAGAAGGCGACCAACTCCAGGGTGGTACGTTCGCGGCCAATCTCACGCGCGTCGGCGAAAAAGACAACTACGATTACCTCGTTCGCTGGGTCCACAATGCTCGCGAACGAACACGGCCTTATTGTCCATATGAAAAGAAAGACATCGGTCCTGAAGACTACAAGAAGAAGGGTCTGCCATACGTCTTTGATTTGGACCACAGCAAATGTCCCAATGACGGCCACGAACTCCAAGTACAGAACATGACCGTCATGCCCAGCCTGCGGCTTTCAGAGCAGGATGCGGAAGATATCGCCACCTTTCTGATGATGTTGAAAAAGCAAGAGCCTTCCGCCTACGCGGACGCTTCTTTCATGGACGATCCCAAGCTCAAGGAAGAAGGCAAGAAATGGATTCGCCACTTTGGTTGCGCCGGCTGCCATGAAATTTCCGGTCTCGAAGACGAAGGCCGCATTGGCACGGAATTGACCACCGAAGGCAGCAAACCGATCGAGCGCCTCGATTTCGCTCTGCTCACCGAAACCGCGCAGCGCGGCGGCAAAGAACCCATCACCGACCCCGACGATGTCGCGCGCCTCCCCGAAGGCCCCGCCAAGCAGCCCTGGTACGATGACAAAGGCTTCTTCGAACACAAACTTGCCGAGCCTAATATCTGGGACCAGGGCAAGATCAAGCCCGAAGAAGAAAAGCTGCGCATGCCCAATTTGCACCTCACAAAAGAGCAAGTCCGCGCCCTCACCACCTTCCTCATGGGCAGCCAGGAAAGCGCGCTTCCCATCACCTATCAATACAAGCCCTTGGATTATCGCCGCGACATTCAAGAAGGTTGGTGGATCGTTCGAAAGTACAATTGCATGGGCTGCCACCAATTAATTCCCGGTCAGAAAACTTCCCTGATGTCCCTCGCGCGCTATCAAGAAGCGCAAGAGCAGCTTCCTCCGAAGCTGCTGACCGAAGGCGCGCGTGTCGATCCTCAGTGGCTCTTGCATTTCCTCGCCAATCCGTCGCTCAGCGACTCGGACACCAACCGCAACGGCATCCGCCCCTATCTGCAGGTACGCATGCCCACTTTCTCTTTCTCCGAAAATGAATTGGGCAAGCTGGTGCGTTTCTTCCAGGCGCTCTCGCGCCAGCCCTTCCCGTACATTCCGGAACAGCCACCGGCGCTCACCGCCAAGGAAACGGACATGGCGCGCAGCCTTTTCAGCAGCCCAGCCGCTCCGTGCCTGAAGTGCCACGCCACCGGCGATCCTGCGCACGATAAGACCGCCACCGCCCCCAACTTCTTGCAAGCCAAAGGTCGCCTGAAACCCGATTGGGTCGAACGCTGGATCATTGACCCCCAAGCCATCAGCCCCGGCACCTCCATGCCTTCCGGCCTGTTCAAGCGCGAAAACAATCGCTGGACGTTCTCCGGCCCCACGCCCGCATCCTTCAACGGATACGACAAGGACCACACCAAGCTCCTCGTCGAATATATTTTCCAACTCACGCCGGAAGAGCAGCGGCGCGTGAGCGCATCGATGGGCCGAGCGCGGGCCGCGAACGGAGGCGGCGCCTCGGAAGGTAGCGGCGGCGACTCTGCTCAGCTCGCTCCGGAGTAAACTGAAGAGAATTTTTGATATTTTTAAGGGAGAGGCAGAAAACAAAATGAAAACGAAAAAATCGCTAGCAATCTGGAGCCTATCACTATCGTTCGGAATCGTGTTGCTGGCGGGTTGCGGCAAGAAGGAAACTACCGAGGAGCAGCCGGCGACTCCAGCCGCGGCTCCCGCATCCACGCCGATCGATCCCGCCACTGCCGTCAGCGTGAGCGGAACGGTGAAGTTCGAAGGTACCGCGCCCAAGCCCGCGAAAATTGACATGAGCCAGGACCCCAACTGCGCGGGCGGGAATACCGCCGAGAACATCGTCGTCAGCGGTGGCCACCTCGAAAACGTTTTTATCTATGTGAAGGACGGCCTGGGCAATCGCACCTTCGCCGTCCCCTCGGATCCCGTTACGCTGACGCAGAGCGGCTGTAAATATAAACCCCACGTCCTCGGCGTGATGGTTGGCCAAACCATAAAAATCGTAAACGGCGACCCCACCACCCACAACATTCATCCCACTCCCAAAGACAATCGCGAGTGGAACGAATCGCAAGCCCCGCAAGCTGCGCCGCTCGAGAAAACATTCGCGCGCGAAGAGGTTTTGCTGCCGGTAAAGTGCAACCAGCATCCCTGGATGCGTATGTTCGTCAACGTCGTAAAAAATCCGTTCTACGCGGTCAGTGGTCCGGACGGCAAATTCGAAATCAAAGGCCTCCCGCCAGGCGATTACACCATAGCCTTCGTGCACGAAAAACTAGGCGAGCAAGATCAAAAGGTAACCCTAGCCGCCAAAGACGCCAAAACAGTAGACGTAACCTTCAAACCCGGCTCGTAATTTTCGAAGGGCCGCCTTTTTTGGAGTGCGGCGGTCTTGCCGCCGCTTTTGCGCTGGTCGCAAAGTCCAGGCGTGACGAGCATGACTGACGATGCCGCCATTATTCGAATCACGTAAGGAGCCCTCGTGCTTCTATTGATGCTCTTGCTTTCCCTACTCCTGGGCCTACTCTCCCTAGCAGGCGTAGTCTGGATCATCATCGTAGGCTCCCTGCTCAGCGTAGACGGCCTGTTCATGAGCCTGATTCTGCTAACCCTGGCCGGCGTCTTCCTCCTAAACGCTCTGCTTGAGTTCCGCGATACCCGCTCCGCTGGAAAAGACAAAGCTGCTACGACGAAAGGCCAATCGATTTCGAACGCGGAATAAATCCAGGACCCAATCGACAAGACACACATGGCCACTCGCACTCTCAGCTCGGAAGGAGCAAATCTATCCGCGGCCGTCGCGGATTCTTCGCCGCGCCCGGCTACACCGCACCATCGCATGTCCACGCGCAATCGTCTGCTCTTCTTCCTCGTAGCCTGGCTGATCGTGCTGATGCCATTCCTTTTCTGGTGGAGCACCTGGTTCGGCCGCCATCTTTCGAACCAGCAGATCAGCGAATATCTCAACGACGATAAGCATCCTCGCCACATCCAGCACGCGTTAGTACAACTCGGCGAGCGCATGGCCGGTCACGATGCCAGCGCCGCGCAATGGTATCCGCAATTGCTGCGCCTCGCGGCGCATCCCGTGGAGGAAGTGCGCAACACCGACGCCTGGGTGATGGGCCAGGACACTGCGGCGCCGGCGTTTCACGAAACGCTGCTAAAAATGTTGCAGGATTCTTCGCCAATGGTGCGCGGCAACGCCGCGCTATCGCTGGTGCGTTTCGGCGACGCCGCCGGACGCGCTCAAATTGTCGCGCTCTTGCAGCCCGCTTCCGTCGCCGCTCCTGATGCTGGCCGCGTCATCGACATCGACAAAGTAGGAACGTCTGTGCGCCAGGGCGGCCTCATCGCCAAAGTGCAAGCCGGAGAGCGCACCGCGGAAATTCGCGCGCCGATTACTGGCCGCATTCACGCGCTTTCCGTCGAGACCGGAGCGACCGTTGCCGCCGGCGCGGAAGTTGCCGCGATCGATCCCAGCTCCGAACAAGTCTGGGAAGCCCTCCGCGCTCTCTACCTCGTTGGGCAGCGCGATGATCTCCCCACGATCCGCATCTACGAACGCAACGTCCCCGAAATCCCCGACCGCCTGCGTGAACAGGCCGTCCTAACCGAAAAGGCCATCCAAGAGCGAGCCAAGCACCGGCCCTAGTCTTTCGATATCTCTACTTTTCAGGGGCTGCTATTTCGCGCCACGAAAAAAATGACCTCGGCGATTACGCCGACGAACAGGCCTAGTGAATTCCAGGCAATGAGAGAACTCTTGTTAGATCCCTCCGACGAAAGCCAAATTCGAATCGTCGTAACGAACCCGAGGAGTACGAGGGCTGGTGTTACAAAAACACTCAAGAGTCCCCAAGAATAGAGAAAAACATAGGGTAGCCCCTGCGGAAACCAAACATACTTGATGTTGAAGCTCAGCAGGAAGGGAATGCTCATCACCACAGTCAGCGAAGCAATCCGCTTCACGCTCTTGGCCGACGGTCGGTTACGAGTCACAGGTCACGAATCACGAGTCACTATCTTTCAATACGTCATCGGGCCGACTTCCTTTTCCACTTCGGCGATGTCCACCATTACGATGGCGTCCCAGGGGCAACCGTCCAAGAAGCATCCGTCCGGCCCCTTGCTGACGCACTTCTTGCATCCGATGCACAGGATGGGATCGACCTGGATGCGCCCGAACGGATAATGATCTTCGTCGGGCACCCAGAACATACAGTCTTCCACTGGGCAATATTCCACGCACGCCGGCGAACCGGCGCAGCCGGTGCAGCATTCCGTGATGACCGCAAGTTCTTTCGGTTTTTTCTTGCGCGCGGTGAGGATGCCTTTCGAGCGAGGCTCCTGTTTGAGCTCGTCGGGCACCATTCCAGGGGCTTTGGTGGCTTCGCGTTCGGCGGCCATGACCCGGATTATAGTCTCGTTTCCATTCGTTTAGAACCCCCGACAATCGGCGGTTTAGAACACCGAACGTTAGCAGTCAGGACGCAGCTTTCAGCGCACACCTACAACATCCCGGTATGAACCTCGCATCACCGCGCCTCGAAAAAAAACGTCCAGCCAATCTTCCGCAATCAACTCAGCGAACGCGCGTGCAGGGGAAGCGCTCCCCAATGTTCGCTTTGTAGTAGTCCTCGCGCGAGGGCGCGTGCATGAATTCGTCATACAGTTTCATCGGAACGTTAAAGAATTCGTACACCCCGCCGTTTGCGAATTTCAGCTCGAGGGTTCCCCGATTATCTGCTTCCGCGTGGTATCCGACTTCGGTGATGCCTTTCGAGGAAACCGGGATCCGATTCATTTGTTGAGAGCCCCCTTTCATTGCGGCGACTCTTCCCGCGGCCGGCTTGGGGACCGTCCGGTCACAGCCCTCGTCTCTACCCTGGTGTTCGGCCTATGCTCTTGGGCTGCAATGCTAGGTTCGTCGCCCGACGCGTGCTCCAACAATCGGATTCTAATCTAAGATTTCGTTCGTAACTATCAAATTTTTCGAACTGTTTGACCTGGTCGCCCTTGCTTCAGTGGGAGGCGGAAGACGGCGCGGTCCGCGGCCCTGCTTCCGCGAAGACTTGCTTGGCGACCGCTGGAAGGTCGTGCATGTGGCTGAGCAATGTCACCAGCTGCCAGGTCTGCTGCTCGCTCAAGACGTTTTTCCATCCCGGCATGGCTGTCCAGCGAATGCCGTGCTGCAGGATGAAAAAATTCTCGTTCTCCGGCATGTCTGCCATGTCATTGGTGAACTGCGGCGCAGGGGGATTGAGCGAGTCGGCCAGCGGCGATTTGGGATGCGCAGGATCGCCGTGACACAGCGTGCAGTGGTCGGAATAGAGATGAGCTCCGGCGACCAAATTCGCTTCGTCCGCTGTGACCGGATTTGTCAGTTTGGGGGCTGCGCGTGCGACGCTGGCGTCCATGGCGCGCGTGGCGAGGGTGGTTTCCATCTTCGAAGGAGGATTGTCCGCGCGCATGTTGACGAATCCCAGCAGAGCGCATAACACTCCGAGCGCAGCAATCACAAGCATCGTCACGATGCCGTAAATGAACCCTCTCATCGCCTTCTCCTGTCATCGACGCTAGCGCGCCGGCGTCGCGGCGCCCGATGCCATCAACGAATCCGGTTCTCTCCTACAAGCGGCCGGTCCAAAATAGAAACAGAATAATCAGGATCACCAGGGCCACGCCGCTTACCGGATAAAAACTCCACTTCTTGCTATGCCGCCAAATCGGAAGGCTAGCCACAAGCGCGATGAGGAGAAATACCGGAAGAATGTACGTCAGCAAATCTTGGCCCCTCTCTCATCCGCTGGCGCAAAAATCTTCGCTCACGTCACAGGCGCAATCCGCCGAACAGGTACAAGACCAACAGGATGATCACGACCAACCCGACAATCCCCACGCCTCCGCCCGTCCCCCATCTCCGGTATCCGTAATAGCCTCCGCCGCCTCCAAACATCAGCACCAGGACAACGATCAACAGAATCAGTAACATAGAATTTCCTTTCCGCTGCGAACCGACTTCGATTCAGAGCAAGGCCCCCGCGCGGAAGATCTTGGCGCGGCCTTCCATGGAACCTGGCGGCCAGGGCAGCTTCCAAGCGTCAAACTGCAAAGGCCCGCCCGGACTACCGTGTGCAGTCACTCCACAGGGGAGATGGCCGCCACGCTTTCCATCGATGCAAAGCTCGATGCTAACGATACTCAGCATGGAGTGTCTGTCCGGTTGGGAACAGTGGTTAGCCATAGGGGGCCTCCACCCCCCGGGTGTTTTTGTAAGAGCGGATTCTAAAGGGGTTACGGGTGCCATTTCCGTAAGAGCGGATTCTAAAGGACTTAGCGGAAGTGGCCAGCGACCATACGGAGCCGACCCCCACACACCCGGGTATTCTGTAAAAAGAGGCTGGATTGTATTGATTACAAGGGGGTTAATTTTTTTGGCGTCAAACAAGAGGCTGCAACTGCATGAGGTGCCGAAACTTATGTTGCGCGGCTTGGCGAAAAGATCGAAGAGCTCGGGATACCCACCGGGTTCGGGGAGAAGGAGGGTACCAAGCGGAGACATGTTAGCCGAACCTGGGGCTAAGATTATCGCATCCGTTACTATTTGTCAATTGAGATATTAAAGGCTGAGGATTGAATGGTTTGGCGGGCGAAGGTTGAGGAGTGAACCGAAAATAAACAGAAGAGGGATGTCCCGCTTTTTCCTTAAACCGCAAGACGGCCACCCGGCCTAAAGGTTTTTCTCTACACGGACTCCGGTATTTACCCAATTGTTAGATTAGCTACCAACGGGTATTAAACAAACGTCCTGAGTCCGAAGCCGTGTCCCCGGCTACCTCAAGGAGATTGACCAAAAGGAGCGGCACATAATGAAGCCCAGCCATTCAAAACGAGGCGGTACGTGTACGAGGGTTAATGTCGGGTTGATATGCCTTATGGGCGTGGCGGCGGCCCTAGCTCTGCCAGCGCGCGCCAGCGAGGTAACATTCAACGACCTCACGGACACAGTCTCGGCCACAGTTACATCCAGTAGTTCCGGGTCTTCCGTCACAATCGATCAATGCGGACTCTTTAGCGTTACAATTCGCGGGACTGCGGTGTCGGTAGAGGGTTGCAAGGCGACGATCGTTGGACCCGCTAATTCCAGCTCGTTTCAAGCCCGGACACTCACACTGATTGGGGGAGACAGCGGCAACGTTAGTGACGCGATCATAGTGACCCCAGACATTCTTAATGACAATAAACTTCACGTGATATTCGCGTCCGACCCAGAAATCCCGGGAACACCGGGAATCGGCGTCGCTTGCAGCACGGTCCTTGGCGGCTGTCAAGTAACTGAAACCGGGGGCGTTCAGTCTGGTCTCACGATCACCTGGAGCAATCACAAGACGGACAGTATCAACTTCCAGTCGGATACCGACTCAATCGTCCCGGAGCCATCGTCGCTTGTGTTGCTAGGAGGCGGGTTGCTCGTAGTTGGTGGTTACCTCAAAAGGCGGCTTACATGATCGATCCGCAGGCAGGAGCGCCGACAGGCGTAATTGTGACGCCCAGACTCAGTGATTCGATCCGTGGGATTGTGTGACTGCCGTCTCGATAGTCTTAAGCAGGGTCCAACTCTGCATCTTTGGCACGACGGCACAGATGCCCGCGTTTCGAGCGGCGCTTTCAAGCCCCTCCACGTCCATTACCGTAAAGAGGATCAATGGTACCGTGGGGTCTGACGCGGACATCCATTTCGCAGCTTCGATGCCACTGATGTCGGGCATACCCAAGTCGAGTAAAACCAAGTCGGGCTTGAGTTCCTGAAACTTTTTGACGCCTGACCATCCGTTCTCGGCTTCTCCGCAGACGCTCCACTGACGAGAACCAATGATGGCGCGCAGAAGGCGTCGCGTAGTTTCCGAATCGTCCACAATC
>Ga0209736_1000731_pt1 | contig 10590 bp, 5 predicted proteins | sample BlaSpr_A8_Ref_M3_FD_187992 | JGI IMG/M metagenome (GOLD analysis project Ga0209736, IMG submission 187992) | Forest soil microbial communities from Thunder Bay, Ontario, Canada - Black Spruce, Ontario site 2_A8_Ref_M3 (SPAdes) (version 2) | ecosystem: Environmental > Terrestrial > Soil > Boreal... | reverse complement strand
GTAACACTCGGCGCAATTTGCTACCAAATTGCTACCAAAAACATGGCAAGTGGGTTCGGGGCTGAATCGTGGGGGATCGGCCCCTTCACTTCGCACTTAGACAACTTGAGCTTTGCCTGTAGGGTGACTTATGCGCTTAGGGCTTTGGCGCTCCCTCAGAAAACAAAAGTGCAGTGCCAAAGGACCTATCACCACTCGGCGCCAGTTCTGAGCTTTGCGGACTACGACGATAGTTCGAACCACATTGCTGATCTGCTACCTTCCTGTCTCCCGACGATTGGGAAGTAAAGTAACGATAAGCACTCGGGAACAATCGCAGATTGATTGAGCCCTCACCGGTACTATAGGGGTTTGTGTTGGAGATGCGCCCTGGACATCTATCTAGTTGACGGCACATACGCGGAATGGACATCCAGACAAGTCAACGGGATTCATAAAACGCGCTAGCGAGTCTTCGACGGAGCGGCTCATGTGAGGGCCGGCCAGTTTACTGGCGCGAACGAGGCAGGACATTGTACATTACATAGTACACGGTAGGAGTCGCCACGAGCGACAACAGGACCGACACGCACAATGCTCCAATCACCGCGATTGCCAAAGGCCGCAGCATGTCAGCGCCAGAACCGATGCCGTATGCAAGGGGCAACATCCCGAGGGCAGCAGCCATCGACGTCATCAGTACGGGCCGCAACCGCCGCCGGCCCGAACGCATTAGGGCCTGCTTCAGATCCGATCCGTCCGCGATGAAATGGTCGACTAGGTCGAGCATCAGGATTCCGTTCTTGGCCACGATTCCAACCCCGATGATTGCGCCAAGGAACGACACCACGTTCAACGAGGTGTGGGTGATCCACAGCGCGGCGATGCTGCCAAATACTGCCAGCGTTGCGCCAAACACAATCGCCACCGGCTCGAGGAAGCCCCGGAACTCGAATAGCAAGACCGTGAACACCAGCACGATAGCCATCGCCAGGACGACCATGAGATTGCGGAACGATTCCTGTTGCTGCTGGTAGAGGCCGCCATATTCGATCGTCCCCGGTGGCAGTGATGTATCGGCATCGAGCGTTTTCCTGATCTCGGCCATCGCGCTCCCCAGATCGCGTCCTTCCAACCGAGCGGTCACGGCGATGTCTTGTCGCAGTTCCTCGCGACGCAACTCGAGCTGCGAGTCCGTCTCACTGACGTCCACGACTTGCCGGAGTCGGACTATCGCCCCCGTGGGCGTCCGAATTGGAAGATCCCGCAGCTCCGCCAACTGATCAATGCGCTTTGGATCGATCAATACTCTGATCGCGATCAGGCGGTCTCCTTCCAGAACGTCAGAGGCGGTCTGACCGAGCATGGCAGTGTGCACGGCGTTGGAGATGTCGGTGGACGTCAGCCCAAACCGTTCGGCCTCCAGAAACCGGACGCGCAGGCTGATGGACGGTCCGGTATAACTCAAGCCGTCGAATGTATCAACAACGCCCGCAACCTTCTTGAGGCGCTCCTCAACTCGCGGCCCTTGCTGCTTCAGAAAATTCTGATTGGTCGAAAACAACTTGATCTCGATTGGACTCGGCGCCCACATTAGGTCGCCAATCAAGTCGGTGAGGATGCCCGGAAAATCCCAATGGCACCCAGGGAGACTGGTATTCAGCTTCTGTCGAAGGTCGGCGATCACTTCGTTGGTGCTCCGGGCGCGGTTCGTTTTGAGCTTCACCAGGAAGTCTCCGACGTGCGGCTCCGAGATGGCGAGGGCGAGCCTGGCGCCGGTCCGCCGTGAGTAGCTTTCCACTTCGGGGATTGAAAGGAGAATTTTCTCCGCTTGCAGCGTGACGCGATTGGTTTCGGAAAGGCTCGTGCCAGGTGCAGTGAAGTAATCAATGACGAAGCCGCCTTCATCCATCGGCGGCAGGAACTCGCTGTCCAGCCGTGTATAGAGCACCACACCCGCCGCGAGCGTCAGCAGGCACAACCCCAACGTCACGAAGCGATGCCGCAGCGCGGCTGATAGCGCACGTTCGTAGACCGCAATGACACGATGGAGAAGAAAGCCACCCTCTTCGTCGCGTTCCGGATCATTCCCATGTTGCAACGGTGGCTGCACCAGCCACGCCGCGAGCGACGGCGTTAAAGTCACAGCAAGCGCGAGAGATGTCAGTAGTGAAACCACCATCGTCAATGCAAGCGCGCGAAAGAAAACGCCAGTGATGTCGCTCAAAAATGCCAACGGGATGAACACGACGACGGGTGTCAGCGTCGAGCCTACCAGCGGGCGCACGATGCTGGAAATCGCCTCCGACACGGCCTGCCGGCGAGTGCCACCGACCGCCATCCGTGTGTGAATTGCCTCGACGACCACGATTGCGTCGTCGATCACAAGCCCAATGGCCGCTGCAATTCCACCGAGCGTCATCAAGTTGAAACTCAACCCAGCTAGTGACATGGCAACAAGGGTCACTAGCACGGTCACCGGGATCACGAGGGTGGCGACAAGTGTCGTTCCCCAATTCTTCAAAAAGGCGTAGATGATCACGACGGACAGGATCAGCCCGAAGAGGATCGCCTCCCACACACTTTGCACGGAGGCGCGCACAATGACCGACTGGTCATAAAAGAACGCCAGCGTAACGTCGGGTGGTAGCTCTTTCTTCAGCGCCTTCATGTCCTCCTGGAGATGCCGAGCGATCTCCAGAGTGCTGCCGTCTGGCTGGCTGCGGACGTTGAGCAGCACCGCGTTGACTCCGTCGGCGGTGACGATGTTGAAGACGGGCTCGGGACCGCGCTCGACTCTAGCGATATCTTTCAGAGGCGTGGGATGACCGTTCACGACCGACACAGTGAGATTCTCGATGTCCTGAGCACTGCGGAGGCGACCGTCCGTGACGGTCAGGTACAGATGATGGTTCTCCTCGTGCATTCCGGCGGGTTCAATCAAATTGTTGCGGACCAGCGCATCGGTGATCTGCTGTAGGCTCAAGCCGGCCGCCTCGAGCCGTGTGGGATCGACGATCACGTGGAATTCCGGTGCGCGGCCACCCACGAGGTCCACTCGGGCGACGCCTGGAATCTGGAGAAACCGCAGCTTCAGTTTGTATCGCGCGAGTTCCCATAGGTTGGTCAAATCCCGTGTCGGGCTGGTTACGCTGACACCGATGATGGGAAAGGCTGAGAATGTCAGACGATAGACGGCCGTCGATGCGGTCGCCGGCAGCGTGCTGCGAATTTGCGACAGGCGCCCCAACACATACAGCTCGGACTTCACCATATCGACGGACCATGTAAAGAAGACGTTGACTTCGGCCGACCCTCGACCGGTGGCTGACCGGACCGTCACCGAGCCGGGGATGTCCTTCATCGCCTCTTCGATCGGCCGCGTGATTGTCGCCATCATCTCGTCGGCTGGGGTAACGCCGTTGTCAACAAGGATCACAACCCGAGGGAAATTGGTCTGCGGAAATACGGAAGATGGCAGGGTGAACGCGGCGTAGAGTCCCGCAAAACACAAGGCCACACTGATGAACGTGATCGTGATGGTGTGACGGGTAGCCAGGCCTCCCAGAGCAGATTCACCATTCGTCATCGGCCTGCCTCATGGACACGAGTGTGGTCGGGAAGGCCATAAGCGCCAGTGGCAACGATGACGGTGCCTTCCTGAAGGCCCTCCCCTTCAACTTCGACGAGTCCGTTGTCCCGGATCCCTACCTTTACCGGACGTTTGATCGCGACATTGTCGGTGACTACGGCGATCGACGCACTGCTGCTGCCGACGTCGGTGACCAAGCTGTCCACGGGTACGGCGAGACAATTGCGGTGCTCGTCATACGTGACGCGCAGCGTGACAAATTGCCCTGGACGTAGCCCTGAATGCGCAGGCAGCAAGGCGCGAACCGTAACGGTATCGTTTGACCTATTCACGTCGGCTCCGATGAACGACACCGTTGCCTTGGCAGATGGCGGCAGGTTGAGTCCCTGCCCGGGTGCCTCCGGCTGTCCCGGAGACACGTCAGCGCGCTCTCCTAGTCGAAGTGCGTTCACGTCGCTCGTGCGGATATTCGCGCTGACCACCAAGCGATCCATGTCTACGATCTCGGCCAGTGCGGTTGTCGGATCCACGGCGTCGCCAGGTTTGGCCGCGACGTGTATCACCGTACCGGCGATTGGCGCCTGAATCGTCATGAGAGCGCGCTGTGCGGTGGCATTCGCGAGCTCGTAACGCGCAGCTTGCAGTTGTTGCTCCGCATCCTGATACAGCTTCTTTGATGTCCCCTCGACTGACAGCAAACGCTGCTGCCGCTCGAACGCATGCTGCGCAAACTCGACGGCTTGACGGGCTTTCTCGACCTGCACATCCGCGACGCGGCTATCGAGTCGAAAGAGCGTCGCGCCCTTCTGCACACGTTCACCCTCCACGGCGCGCGATTCTGCCACCAAGCCGGCCACTGGCACCCCAATCCTCGCATTCGCCGGTGGCTGACCGCTGGTCGCCGGCTGTGGTTCGACGGTACCAAATCCATTCACATACGCATGGAGGGTCGTACGTACCACCTTGCCGAACATCACGGAGACTTCGGCCGCCTGCGCCTGTTCGGGCCGGTCAGCGGTAACCGATCGCCGACTCAAGATCACCGCGCCAACTGCTACTACCAAGATCCCAATCGCCGCATATCCTATTCGTTTGGTTTTGGTGGTCATGGTTGCTTCCCTCCCGCGAGTCGAGGGTTCGTCAACACAACATTTTCAAATCCCAACGGACTCTGCATGGCATCCTCGAGAGCGCCAGCGGCCGTGTCTGCCTGCAGCAGAGCGTCCGATTGCGCGGCCTCCGCAGCGACGACTTCGAGCTGTGACGTCATGACATCCTGTCGCGACACATCCCCGAGCTCGTAGCGCGCTCGAGCTCGCTGCTCCTGCTGACGAGCTGTTCCCAGCAGCGACTTCGCTGTTGTGAGCTTCTGTCGTGCGGCCGTCAGCGTCGCCATCGCTTCGCTGACTTGCCGAATGGCGGCAGCTTGCACGCTGACCATCCGCCCGGCCGCTTGCTCTCGGCGCGCTTCCGCCTCGGCGATCGGGCCCCGATTCTGATTTAGGATCGGCAGCGTGATGCCGGCCGCTACTGTGTATTTATTGTCCGTTTGATCGAGCTGATATCCCGGGCCCAGCTGAATGTCTGGGTACTGCCGCGCGACTTCGAGTTGAAGTGCCGATTGGGCGGCCTCATAGTCAGACAAGGCCGCCAGCACATCGGCACGGTTGACTAGCGCCTGTCGTCGCGCTTTGTCGTCGGGAATCTGTGTCCCTGACATTTCGCCGGCATCAACGAACTTGGCGAAGCGTTCGAATGATTCGGAGGGAAGTCCGAGGGCATCCGCGAGCGCAGTTCCCGACAGCGCTCGCTGAAAGGCCGCTTGATCTGCGGCCAACTTGACGTTCGCGGCCGCCAGCCTCGCCTGAGTGAGTTCGAACGGCGTAATCGCGCCCTCGTCCAATTGCCGCTCGAGCAGTTGAACAAGCTGGTCCTCCAATGCTACTTGGCGCGCGAAAATGTCTTCCGCGCGTCGCGCCGCTACAAAATCCTGCAGCGTGCGCCGGACACGGACGCGGACCTGCCAGGCGACTTCCACAATGCGAAGCTGGTCAGCCTGCAGCCTGTGTCGGGCTCCCGCGAGGCGATAGCCCCGCTTCCCTGCGGTCTCGATTGGAATCTGCAACCCTAGGCTTGGAATCCAAGGAGGCGGTGTCGTGGTGTCGATGCCCAGCGTAGGCACCACCTGCGGATTGGGCCGCTCGCCGGCTGTGATTACGCCTCCACTCGAAACCTCAGCCGCGGCTCGGGCTGCATCAAGGTCCGGATGAAAATAAAACGCGATTAGCGTCAGTGCGCGCAAATCCCATCGCGGAGGATCCGTGAGACCTACGTGGTTCGTTTCCAAGAATGCCTTGAGCTGGGGATCATTAATCGACCGAGCCTCGATCGTTGAGAGCGTTGCTGCGGGCGTGAGAGGTTTGGCACTGTAGTGGACGCAACCCGTGAGAATACCGATTGCACTCCACGTAATGCCAACTGCCATCGACCGCCTGCAGATCCAGAGTCGTAGTACGTTCATCAACCTATACCTGACTCTGTCTTCGGGTGACACCGGCGGCTGAATTCTTTGGCAAAAGAGGGGGACTCGCGAATGCCGCGGGCGCTGAGCTGAACGATTCAATATTCCACTATATGTGATGAAGGGGCGTTTGGGCATTAGAGACTAGGGCGGACCGGTCCGTTTACTTGGCGATAACGACCTGCTCACGATTGTCCCCGAAATGACTACGGGGCTGCGACGCAGCGAACTACTCGCGTTGAAGTGCAGCGCTGTTGATTTTTCAACTCTGGAGTTGAACGTAGTGCGTTCGATCTATCTCCGTATGATCGGAAACTGCAAAACAGAAACATCGCGAAAACCTGTTCCACTCGATGTTCATGTGGCCGCCGACCTCTGGCTGTGGAAGGAGGCAAGTGCGTACTCGAAACCCGATGATTGGATATTCGCTAGCCCTCAACTCCGGAACAGGCAGATACTGGGCGGTTGGTGGGCCACCCTTACCTTACGGGATTAGGTGAGAGTCGCCGCCCGTGATCCTAGCGGAATCCGAACCCAGCCACTCCGGGTGGTGAGCGCCATGCCCTGTTAACGTCAACGATCTAGTTCAGGTGTCCGAGAATCCCGTTGGTACGGAATGTGCAGTTTTGACCAGACGAGCGCTGATTCGGCAAGGTACGGTGTCAACTTGAAGGTCTGAAATTGAGGAGTTTAATCATGCGTTTATCGAAGCTCGCTTTCCGCCTGAGTGTAGGAGTCATTTCGCCGCTGTTTCTGATTGCGGCGGCCGCTGCGTCTGGCGCGGGTAATGACCCGTGCAAAGTGCTGACAGCGGAAACATTCAGCCAAATCATGGGCTATAAGGCGACCCTAGATAAGACGGGCTCCAACCAGACGTCTTGTTTCTATCAAGGCCCGGCAGATTCGGGTGGACAATTCACGATCCTCACCGAGACTGCGTCAGGACCGCAAGCGGACGTCATGCTCAAGAATCCTGGGTCTGCGCCACCCGCAGGCAGCGGCCTGATAGGCGGCTCCTACCGTCAGGGAAGCATCATCTTCTCTGTTTCCATCAAATCAACGGAGCAAGCCAAGTTGCAGGCACTCGTAGCCGAAATAAAACGCAATCTAAAGTGATCCTCTTTCAGAAAGGCAGGACGTTCATCCCCATAGCGCTCATCGACTGGGTTGTGAGTGCTATCACCTGTGGATATTTGATCGCGTCACTGCTGCCATTGCCACATCTGCCCGGGCTCGCCCAAACGTTTCGGATTCCTCCCGAATGACGGGCAAACCAGAAGTCGTCCCACGCATTTTACCTTCCGGACCGCTGTACCTGGTTCGAGGAACTGGGGCGAAGTGAAATCCCTGTCGATATCAACTACTGCCGCGGACCTTAATGGAGCCATTTGGAGCCTCGTGGGACGAGGTCAGAGAAGCTAAATGATTGAAAGAGTGAACACAACCCGGCGCATTCCCCGCGCCGGAATAAACGGTGTCCCTTCCTCCGCAGCGCCATCAACATCGGTGGAAACCATTTGGCCGTGCCAATGCAGTTGCTCAGGGGTATCCGTGTCGTTGTGTACTTCAATGGTCACTGACTGGCCTTCTTTGAAGCGCAACAGGCGTCCTGGGAACTGGCTGTTGTACGTGTTCGCAGAGACGATGCGCTTAGGCGCGATCTCAACCGGACTTGCGCCGATGCGCAAGATGTAGTCCGGCGAGCGCAATTCCGCTTGCTGAAAAGCTGGTCCGTGGGTTCGGGGTGCGAGCCTCGCGGTCAAACCGAGAAAAGTTCCCGATGGGAGTACCGCTGCACATGCTGCAGTTCCGGTTCGCTTCAGAAAGTCCCGACGCGATGTAGTCTCCTTGCTCAAGTTTGTCTTTCGGACAAAGACCTCCTATGCTTTCCGTTTCCGCCCGATTCGAATCGCGCCGGATGCTGCCTCAAATCCTGTGTACGGATTCCGTTTACCATAGTCTGTGCAAGAAAGTATCGTAAATCGATACTGGAATTCGATGCAACGGACAATTCGGAGAAGGGACCTGACCGACTACAAGGCACAAGAGCACGGCGGATCTCCCCCCGGAGGACGACAGTTAGGTTCGCCGCTCAGATTCAGACCAAGAGCGACACGGTTATCGAGAACTCGCTGTATTCCACGCCTCTTCGCGCCTTGGCTCAAAATTCTCGAACGCTTTTTCAAGCAACGAGATCCCATCTAGTCTCGACATAGTAATTTCTGGCCGCATATTCGTGGTGCCAGAAAAAGGGCCATCGACGTCTCGTTTCATCTAAATGCGGCCAGCTCTTTTCGGGCGGTTCGGTATCATTTAAATTCCGAATGTTGGCAGTGTCCAAGTACGATGAAAGCTCGGGTGAAGAGAAGGGCGATCGGCAGCATTTCCTAGGAGGGATAAATTGCGACAATCGCTGAAGATTTGCGTGATGATACTGGCTTTGTGTGTGCTAACGGTGAATGCCCAGGAGAAGCTACCGCTGAAGTTGATCACAACAACCCCGATGCCGGGTTTCACGGGTGATTTCGACCATTTTGGCTTAGACCTCAAGGGTAACCGCCTATTTCTCGCGGCTGAGGAACACAAGACCGTCGAGGTGTTCGACCTCCGGACGGGGGAGCGGATTCATAGTATTGAGGGCTTCGGTCAGCCTCTTATGATGGTTTATCTACCGGAGTCGAATCGCTTAGTCGTCACAGACGGTGGTGATAGTTCGGTTCAACTCGTCGATTGTAAAAAATACAACATTATTAAAACCATTAAATTGGGTCAGGGCGTAGATCACGGTGTGCTTAATCCCGTGAACAAATACTACTATGTGGAGAACGGAGGCGGTTCCAGTGCGCCCACACATGTGCTCAGCATAATCGATACGAAGTCCTTTAAACGCGTCGGCGAGGTCGCGGGACTGCCCGGAAGTTCCAATGAGGGGATGGTGATCGACCGTGCGGGCAAAAAGCTGTATGTAAACCTCACGGGCACGGACGAGGTTGGGGTCGTTGACCTAGATACTGGCCAACTCGTTGTCAAGTGGCCCTTGCCGGACGCGCACGTCGCCCATGCGATGGTGCTTGACGAACCCCATCATCGAATTTTTATCGCCACCCGCCAGCCGCCTCGATTCATCGTTTTTAATACCGACACAGGCAAAGTCGTGACTTCTCTCCCGTGTGTCGGTGTCAACAGTGACATGTCGTTTGATGTCTCACGGAAACGAATTTACGTGACTGGAAGCGAAACGGCGTCTGTTTTTGAACAGCGCGACGCGGACCACTACGAGCACGTCGCCGAAGTGCCGACCGCCTACCGTGCTAAATCGTCAATTTTTGTGCCCGACTTGAAACGGCTCTATGTCGCCGTTTCAGGTAAAGGTAAGCCGGATGCAAAATTGGAGCTGCAAATTTACGAAGTTCAATGACCCGAGTAATTCATCGGGCCGATCGAAGTAAGCATATTGTTGGCCTAACATCGCGTCTCTAACAATGTCGGCTGTGGCAGCGCTTTTCAGGCGCACGGAGCCGTGCACGCGAAAGAGCGCGCCATTTCGCTCTAGGTGATGAAGTGCCGAATCGAACCAACGCTGGCTCGCAATCAGTACTCAGGTCTGGAACTCAGTCCGACCGATGCGTCTCTTCGTCTCACTCTCGATCATGATTACTAGTTCGATCTCCCCCGTGAATCAATTACACCAACAACCCGCCAGTTGGTGTAATCGCCTGACGGACGTATGCACTTTACGCAAGAGTAGCATTACAAAACCCGGTATCGGGCTGCTTTTTTTTAATTTTTCTCACCTCACCGCCACTCGAACGTTACCAGTCCCCCCACAAGTCTTACAGACGGTACCATCCGAGCGTTTTCCCGATCCAAGACATACTGGGCATTGGTCGGGTTGGGGCCGTGGTCTGGTCACCTACGCGGCTCTTTCCGCCCTCCGCCTGCTATTTCGGTCAGCCTTGAGGGGGGCTTCTTCTTGCAACCAAGGTCATCGGTGAAATCAACAGGTTGCGTAAAGGCAACTCCCGTCGCCTGATTGCGTCAACTACGCTTTCTTCAGCACCACTCGTTCCTCAGCAGAATCGCGTCACCGGCGACAAGCAGGTGGCAAAGTGGCATGTGAGGCAAATAGCCGAGATTGATTTCCTTTTGACTTCGAAAACGGCAAAGCTTTCCATACCTCGTTTTGCCCCCCTGATACTGGTCGCACCTCCTCGTTGCCGGTTTTTATCCCAGCAAGATGAATCGTCGTCCTCTCGGTCAATAAGTTCTAGGGAGGAAGCCTTCGTTATGGCTGCCGCTCTACTTTTGCGGGCCAACCAGGTCGCTCATCGGCGGCACATTGGCGGTGTCGCACGTGAATGCCAGGCAGCCGAGTTCCCAGCCATCCTCGATCGTTGCCAGCATCGATTGGTGGTTATAGGCGACGTTCGAGGTGCGAGGCTCATCATCCGAGTGAGAAATAACGATGGTCACGACGTGGCCGCCGCCTTGGCCGGGA
>Ga0209736_1000730_pt1 | contig 10602 bp, 11 predicted proteins | sample BlaSpr_A8_Ref_M3_FD_187992 | JGI IMG/M metagenome (GOLD analysis project Ga0209736, IMG submission 187992) | Forest soil microbial communities from Thunder Bay, Ontario, Canada - Black Spruce, Ontario site 2_A8_Ref_M3 (SPAdes) (version 2) | ecosystem: Environmental > Terrestrial > Soil > Boreal... | reverse complement strand
TCCGTCGCACCCTTCGCCGTAACGGCTCGCGCAATCGACCAGAATGCATCCATGTGCTGTGGCGGCGTCAACGCTTCATACGCCAGCCCCAACTTGTAACTCGTAATTCCGTCATCTGGATTCAGCGCTAACATTGCCTTATAGAATGGGATCGCCCCTGGGTAATCCTTTATGTTCACAGAAGCCTGCGCGGCAGTACCGTTGAAATAAATCTGAATCTGCTTTTTCTGTGCAGCAAATGCATCGTCCGTCATGCTGTCGGGTTTCTTGACCTCTTCCAGCGCCTTTAATCCGGCAACGGCTGCTTCTCTCGCCGCCTTTGCTGTTGCAGGGTCCGCCTGTTGCGCTGAGCTTAAGGCGTTATACGCAAAGCAGTGCGCGTACAGCGCTTGATATTGCCCGCCGGCGTCAATCTTGGTTCCCAGCCCAACAACTTTGTCCGAATACTCGATCACTTTCTGATAATTTTTCAGCTGCCCGTAAGCCTGGACGTACAGCGGATAAACGTAAATCAGCAAAGCGGAGTTCGGATATTTCGAAACAAAATCATCCAGCGCCTTGATCTGCTGCGCCGGATTCTTCTCCGCCGCTGCCGCCTGATACGAGTTGTACTCCGCCATCGTATACGGCTGCTTGCCCGCCCCAGCATCCTGTCCTGCCGGAGCCGGCGCTTGTGGCCGCGCCACCGCGCTCAGCCCGTTTCCTAGAATCAGACAAAGCGCCGCGACAATCGCGAGGCCTGCCATTTTGCGTGTTCCACTCATTCCCACTCTCCTCGCCCAAGTTTCAAATCTGGATTTTCCGTTGCCGGCCTTGCGTGCACTGCCACTGCCAATAATTGCGGTGCTTCCAAAACTTGGGAATTATAGGAAAAGCCCCGGTCTATCCGCAAGCTGTCATCACAGGAAATTTCATTGCGCCTGTGGAAGTAGTCCATTAGCGTTTCAACTTCTCTCCGTCTTCCCAATGCACCTTCGAGAATCCCAAGCCATGAGGGAACTGCTTAGACTCCTGGATGCTAAGATGAGTTTCGCACAAAAAAGGTGGCAAGCGAGAGGAAGAATTCAAATGGCTCAAAAAGCATCTATAAATTCATCCGGCGAAACCGGGCCGCTCTCTGGAGCCGCCGCCCTCGTCACCGGTGGCAATCGCGGCATAGGCCGCGCCATCGCGCTCCGCCTCGCCAAACTCGGCGCGGGAGTAGCCATCTGTGGACGTGATTCGCAGACGCTCGCTGCTACCGAAGCTGAGCTGAAGAAATCAGGTTCTCCGGTCTATTCGCAGATCGCCGACGTCTCCCATTCTAGCGATGTATCCGCCGTCGTAGAAAAAACCCAAGCCGCTCTAGGCCCGATCTCCATCCTGGTCAACAATGCCGGAATCGGCCTCTTCGGCCCGGCCCACGAGAAAACTGAAGCCGACTGGGACCGTGTCCTCAACACAAACCTCAAGAGCGTTTTTCTCGTCTCTCGGGCCGTCGCTCCTACCATGATCAAGCGCGGCGCCGGCGATATCATCAACATAAGCTCTCTCGCCGGCCGCAACGCCTTCGCCGGCGGAGGAATCTATTGCGCCTCCAAGTGGGGCCTCCAGGGCCTTTCCGCCTGCATGGCCGAGGATCTGCGCGAGCACGGCATCCGTGTCAGTGTGATTTGCCCCGGCAGCGTGGCCACCGAGTTTTCCGCGCGAGGCTCAAAGGATCCCGCCAAAGTCCTTTCGCCCGAAGACGTAGCCCACGCTGTGGAAATGATCGTCACCCAGGGTCCGCAAAGCTTCCTAAGCGAAATCCACCTCCGGCCCGTTCGCAAACCTTAGGCCCGGCAACCCATGCGACTTTTCGAAAGGCCCGTTCCTCGTTCCATAGGGCAATTATTTCCTCTTGACATTAGTCGTCATAACAACTATCGTACTGCCATGAGTCGCCGCAACCCTTCCCACCCGGTTCTTCCTTTGGAGGACACTATCTTTATCTCCCTCCAGAAGACCGCCGACTCGCTCGGTCTCGAAGCCGAGCAACTTCTCAAGCCCCACGGCCTCACCGGCACGCAGTACAATGTCCTCCGTATTCTTCGCGGCGCCGAGCCGCAAGGCCTCCCTTGCCGCGGCATCGCCGAACGTATGATTTCTCACGACCCGGACATGACCCGCCTCCTCGATCGCATGGAAGAGCGCAGCCTCATCTCCCGCGCCCGCCAGACCGATGACCGCCGCGTCATCAAAACCCGCATCACCACCGTGGGTCTCGCTCTTTTAAAAAGTCTCGATCAGCCTGTTCGCGAGCTTCACAAGCGTCAGTTCCACCACCTGCCCGCTGCACGCTTAAAGACTCTCGCCCAGCTGTTGGAGGAAGTCCGCGCTCGCGGACCGCAGTAGACACAGTAACGCACCAAACTTCAAATCTGCTTAAACGCAGCACGAACGTAAGGAGGCAACACCCATGGGCCAAATTTTCTCTCGCATCGCAGTCACCGCCGGACTGGCAGCCGCACTTTCCCTGCCCGCCGCCGCGGCAACTTCCACCTGGCAAATCGATCCCGCGCATTCGTCGGCGCAATTTGCCGTCAAGCATCTGGCCATCTCCACGGTTCGCGGCGCATTTACCAGCGTAAAAGGCTCCGTCCAGTTCGACGACAAGGACATCACCAAATCCAGCGTCGATGTCACAATTGACGTCAATTCCGTCGACACCCGCGAGCCGAACCGCGATAAAGACCTCCGCAGCGATCATTTCTTCGACGCCGAGCACTTCCCCACCATCACTTTTAAGTCCAAGCGCGTCGAACAAGTAGCTCCTGGTAAACTCAAAATCATCGGCGACCTGACGATTCACGGAATCACGAAAGAAGTCGCTCTGGATGTTGAAGGTCCCACCGCCCCGGTCAAGGATCCATGGGGCAATCAACGCATTGCCATCAACGCCACTACGAAGATCAACCGCCAGGATTTTGGCGTGAAGTGGAATCAGACCATGGACAACGGCGGTGTCGTCGTTGGCGACGATGTTTCCATCACCATCGACGCCGAAATGTTTCAAAAGGCTACCAAGTAACTAGCGCAAGCAGTCAGACCCCAAGTAATCGGCGCGCAGCAGGCAGGGCACATAAACACCACTGGCGTTGCCGGCGGAAGACTCTGCCTCCTCCGGAGCGAAGTGACAATTCTCTTTTCGCTCCGGTCGAAGCCGAGAAAATGAAGTAAAGAGCACACTCCGATTTCGCGCGTGTATCTCCCACCCTCGCTCGATCATCGAATCTATGAACCAATCAAAAGGAAGAAACCCATGCAGAAACCGGCTCCCACAAATTTCCCCGTGCACGACCTCATCCGCGATCGCTGGAGTCCCCGCGCGTTCGCCAACAAACTGGTCGAACCCTCCGTTCTAGCCAGCCTGTTCGAAGCCGCACGATGGGCTCCCTCCAGCAGCAACGAACAACCCTGGGCTTACCTCGTTGCCACAAAAGACGATGCGGAAAACTATGCGAAAACGCTCACTGTTCTCGTGGAATTCAACGCTAGTTGGGCCAAGGATGCTCCAGTTCTAGTCCTTGCCGTAGCGGGCCTCAAATTTCACGCCAATGGTACACTGAACCGCAACGCGTTCTACGACACCGGCGCTGCCACGGCCCTCCTCAGCGTAGAAGCCACGAATAGAGGTCTTGCCGTTCACCAAATGGCTGGCTTCGATCGCGCCAAGGCCAAACAGGTCTTCGAAATTCCCGAGGACTGGGAGCCCATCGCCGCCATCGCCATCGGCTATCCCGGAGATCCTAAATCGCTCCCCCAAAAACTGTACGATCGCGAGGTTGCTCCGCGAACACGCAAGCCTTTAACCGAATTTGTCATGTCTGGCCGCTGGGGGCATACTTCTACTATCGTCTCTCAATAGTCATTTACGAAGGTACAGAGGACTCAGCCCCGCAAAATGCACCGCACGCTAGAATTCCTCCTCCATCACGGCCATGTCGTCCTGCTCGTCTGGGTCTTCGCTGAACAGGCCGGAGTGCCCGTGCCTTCGCTTCCGCTCCTGCTGGCCGCAGGGGCACTTGCCGGCTCCCATCAGCTAAATATCTTTGCGTCGCTCTTCATCGTCGCGCTGGCCGCGGTGTCCGCCGATTCCATCTGGTATCAGCTTGGCCTCCGCAAAGGCATCAAAGTTCTGCAATTCCTTTGCAAAATCTCCATCGAGCCGGACTCCTGCGTCCGCCGCACCGAAGGGGTTTTCTCCAAGCAGGGCGCTCGTTCCCTGATCTTCGCCAAGTTCCTTCCCGGCCTCAGCACCGTCGCCCCGCCGCTCGCTGGTGTCTTCCAGATGCGCCTTAGGCGCTTTCTGATCTTCGACACCGCCGGCTCGCTTCTCTGGGCCGCCACTTTCCTTGGCCTCGGTTACGCCTTTAGCGGCGAGATCGAACACATCGCGGAACGAGCGGCCTCCCTCGGCGGCTGGCTCATCGTAATTCTTCTTGGCGTTTTCGCGTCCTATCTCGGTTACAAATTCGTAGCACGCAAGCGCTTCCTGCGCGAACTCCGCATCGCCAGGATCACCGTCGAAGAATTGAAGCAAAAGATCGACGCTGGCGAGGAAGTCGTCATCGTCGATCTACGCCACTCCATGGATTTCGAAGCCGACCCCGAGACCATTCCCGGCGCCTTCCGCATGGACGCCCAGGAGCTCGAAGAGAAAAACGACCGCCTGCCCCGCGATCGCGAAATCATTCTCTATTGCACTTGACCAAACGAAGCCACCAGCGCCCGTGTGGCGCTCCTCCTCAGAAAACAAGGCATCATGCGTATTCGCCCGCTCGAAGGCGGCCTCGAAGCCTGGCGCGAACACAACTATCCCGTCGCCAACATCAAACTCACTCAAATTTCCACTCAGATTTAGATTTACAACTCTAGATTTACAACCGCGGCAGGACAATCCCGCTCTGCGCCTGATACTTCCCCTTCTTATCCTTGTAACTCACTTCGCAATCTTCGTCCGACTCGAAGAACAGCACCTGGCACAGCCCTTCATTCGCATAAATCTTCGCCGGCAAAGGCGTGGTATTGCTGATCTCCAGCGTCACAAACCCCTCCCACTCCGGCTCAAACGGCGTCACGTTCACAATAATTCCGCAGCGCGCGTACGTCGACTTCCCCAAGCAAATCGTCAGAACATTCCGCGGTATCCGGAAATACTCGACCGACCTCGCCAGCGCAAACGAATTCGGCGGAATCAAGCACGCGTCGCCTTTGAATGGCACCAGGGACCGCGGATCGAAATGCTTGGGATCAACAATCGTCGAATTCACATTAGTGAAAATCTGAAATTCGTCCGCCACACGGATGTCGTAGCCATACGACGAGACTCCATAGCTGATCACGCCTTCGCGCACCTGCCGGTCGGTGAACGGCTCAATCATCCTATGTTCCAGCGCCATTTTGCGAATCCACCGGTCTGGCTTAACGGACATCCATGCCTCCTCCATCATCAAATGAATTCTGCAGAGTCAAAAAGAAAGTTCGCCAAAAGGAAAGACAGTGTAGTTTACCCATCTCGTCTTGACAACCTGCGCCTCACCCTCTAGCATTTGCCTCGGAAGCAGGAGGCGCGTGTGATCAAGCTGGACATCGTGAATGCGGTTGTCGCCAAAACTCTCATCAGCCGCACCAAAGCCGAGCAAGCCGTCGAAACCGTCTTCGAATCCTTAAAGCAAGCTCTCGGCCGCGGCCAGCGCATCGAACTCCGCCGCTTCGGCGTCTTCAGCGTCAAACCCCGCAAGACCGGCATCGGCCGCAACCCACGCACCGGCGAAGAAGTCAGCATCCCCCCCGGCAAAGCCGTCCGCTTCAAACCCGGCAAAGAACTCCAAGGCATCGAAGCCGCCAAGAAGTCGTAGTCCATTTCCGCGCTCCAGCCAGAGTTACTCGCGGGACATCTGCTTGCAGCCTCGCCTGCGAGCAATAACTTTCTAGGCTCAGGCTCTAAACCTGGGGAGTAGACGGGCCACTTGGCTGGCAACGCGTCCTAGTCGTGGAAAACCCAAAACAACTGCTCTGCTTACAACTTGCTGGTCGGCATGGCCCGTTACTCTTGGCACATCAAAGAATTCTAATAGATGGTGGGACGACTCCTTTAGGACAGTTTTGCAGGCCGCTTTAATGAACCATTGGTGCGTAAGGTTGACAACGGCACTATCGAAGAAATGTTCTGGCCGAGATTATTGGCGACACCGGTCAACAGGATAGATGAACCAGAGTAGTGCGCAAGGGAGGATGCAATGAGCAAATCTGTAGAGTTTGTGACCGGCCCCAGAGAGGGCGGAAATACTGCTTCGATCGAGAGTGTCGCGGACATTATCGAACGCGAGCTCCAATCCGTGATTGTGGATTGGCTGGCTCGAGTCGAGCAGGAGCCAGACCTGAAGTGCATCCCGCTGAACTTTGAAGAGCGGACGGGCCATCTTCCTCATCTTCTGCACGACGTAATTGGACGCTTGCGTCTGGACGCAGGGACGAAAGCTCCGATTTCGAAGGCTGCTGCCGACCACGGGGATTTGCGCCGTAAACAAGGCTACACGGTTGCGATGGCGGTGGAGGAGTCCCGTCTACTTCAGGTCACCATTTTTTCAACGCTGCACAAAAACGTGAAAAATTTGGAATTCAGCATGCTGCTTCCCGATGTTGTGACCATCGCGGACGAGGTGGATGCGCAATTGAAGGAGCAAATGCTGCGCTTCATGGCGGCGGATGCCGCGAAGACAGCCAAGGGCAAGGGCAACTAACGCGTTTTTTCGAATAAGCTAGATGCCAGTCCCAGAGATGAGAACCGCGAAACAAATGAGCACGAAAGCTAATGCGAACGGTGCGCACGATGATGGATAGCCGGGCCACGGCAGCAATGGTTTTGGAAAATGAAGTCGCCAACGTGACGCTTGATTCGATCGGAGAGGCAGTACTGCGCACGGACGTACAGGGCAAGGTCACCTATCTAAATCGAAAGGCAGAAGAGATGACCGGGTGGCGCCGGGAGGATGCACGGGGGCGTCCCATGGCGGATGTGTTCCGGCTCATCGAAAGCGCTGGCGGCCCGGCGGGCGGCAATGGCGTTGGAAGCGCAATGCAAGAAGACCAGGCCGCGAAGGAAACGGCCGACTGCACAAACTGTATTCTGGTGAGACGGGATGGGTTCGAATGTGGAATCGAGCGTAAAGTGACTCCCATCCAGGACCAGGATGGGAATGTAACAGGGGCGGTTGTGGCTTTCCACGACGTGAGCGCGGCCCAGGCCAAATCGCTTGAAATGTCGCACTTAGCGCAGCACGATGCCCTGACCGATTTGCCAAACCGCGTGCTGTTCAACGACCGACTGACGCAGGCCATCGCCCTGGCAGAGCGCCAGGGCAAACAACTCGCGGTAATGTTTGTCGATTTAGATCACTTCAAAAAGATCAACGACTCGCTCGGCCACGATGTTGGCGACAAACTGCTGCAGTCAGTAGCCGGGCGATTGATAGCCTGTGTCAGGCGGTCGGACACGGTAAGCCGGCTAGGCGGGGACGAATTCGTCGTGCTCCTCGCTCAAGTCGAGCATGCCGAAGACGCAGCCTATAGTGCGCGAAAAATCCTCAGAGCGTTAGCGGCGCCGCATATTATCGACAACAAAAGTCTTGATATCAACGTGAGTATCGGGGTGAGCACCTATCCCACGGACGGGCAAGACGCGGAAGCTTTGATGAATCGAGCGGATAACGCGATGTACGAAGCCAAGGAACACGGCCGGAATAACTATCAGTTCTTCCGCCACGAAATGCACGCGCGGCTTGCAGAACGGCAATCGCTGGAAGCGGATTTACGTTACGCACTGGGGCGGAACGAGTTTTTGCTGCACTACCAGCCTAAACTTAGTCTTCACACGGGGAAGATCACGGGGATGGAAGCGCTGATACGCTGGCAACATCCGCAGCGGGGAACAATATATCCCGCGCAGTTCGTGTCCATAGCGGAAGAGTGCGGGCTGATTTTGCCCATCGGACAGTGGGTGCTGCTAGAAGCCTGCAAACAGGCGCAAGCTTGGAGGGATTCGGGACTCGGGGTTGTGCCTGTATCCGTGAACGTATCCGCCGCTGAATTCGGCGCCAAGGATTTTCTGTCGGGGGTTCGGGCGGTGTTGATTGCAACGGGAGTGGAGCCTCAACATCTTGAGTTGGAATTAACCGAGAGCGTGCTGATGCGGGACGCGGAGGCTGCTGTGGTTACGCTTGTTAAGCTGAAAACCATGGGCGTGCAGCTTGCCATCGACGACTTTGGCACGGGGTATTCCAGCTTCACCTATCTGCGGCGTTTTCCATCGGACGCCTTGAAACTCCACCAATCTTTCGTGCAGGAGATCACGGCGGACCCGGCAGACGCGGCTATTGTAAGCGCCATGATCAATCTCGGTAGGAGCCTAAAACAACGGGTAATTGCGGAAGGAGTAGAAACCCGACCGCAACTCGAATTCCTTCAGCGCCACGAGTGCGGCGAGGGACAAGGCTATTATTTCAGCCCTCCGGTAGTGGCCGAGCAGGCCGGGAAGCTGTTTGAGGACGGCATACAAGCCGGGGTGGTCCATTAGCGTTGAAAGCCGTTGTTCAGACAAGAACCGTAGGGGGCAGCCCCCGCACGGGCGAAGAAGTCAGCATTCCTCCCGCAAAGCCGTCCGCTTCAAACCCGGAAAAGAACTCCAAGGCATCGAAGCTGCGAAGGAGTCCGAGCCCATCTCCGCACCGGCCAAAGATTCGTTGGCCACTTGTAATGTCCGCGGTGGGACGTTTGCTTACCGGCGAGTCTGCAATCTCACAATCTAGGCTCGTTTCTCTTCATGGCATGTGCTCGTGGCCTGTGCCGAATCTTGATCTTTGGTCACTGCAAACACCCAATAAGCGTCGTATACACGAAAGCTTGTATTGTCCTAGTCCCGTCGTAACTGCTACTTTTGGCAGAAAGAACCGCTCTAAAGGACAATGCCGGGGAGATCTTCCTCCGAGATCTTCACTAAGGAGAACAAATTTATGAAATGGACGCCCGGTGGCGAAAGCGAAGACATCGAAGACCGTCGCGATGAAGGCGGAGGTGGCGGCTTCCAATTCGGCGGCCTCCATATGGGCATCGGCGGCGCGCTTATTCTCCTGATTCTCAGCTTCATTTTCAGGACCAATCTTTTTACTTTGCTCAGCGGCGGTACTGGAGATTCCGGCACGGCGGTCAGCCAGCCCGACCCTGCTCGCGATACCGCCGAGAAGCCTCTCGTACAATTCGTGTCGTTCGTACTCGATGATACGCAGAAGACCTGGACGCAAATTCTGCCCCAGCAAACGAATACCGTTTATCGACACGCCAAGCTGGTGCTTTTCCGCGATAGCACTCAGTCCGGATGCGGCGGCGCAGCGTCGGCCACGGGTCCTTTCTATTGTCCGGACGACGAGAGGGTTTACATTGACCTCGGCTTTTTCGATGAGCTGAGCCGCAGGTTCGGAGCGCCTGGCCAATTTGCTCAGGCTTATGTTCTCGCGCACGAACTCGGGCATCACGTACAGAAACTGATAGGAATTGAAGGCAAGGTCCATCAGCTTCAGGAAAGCAATTCACGCCAAGCGAATCCCCTTTCTGTGAAACTGGAACTCCAAGCCGATTGTTTTGCGGGTGTCTGGGCGCATTCTACGCAACAACGCGGCCTGCTCGAAAGCGGAGACGTTCAATCGGCGCTCGGTGCTGCCTCTGCCGTCGGTGATGACCGCCTGCAAAAAATGTCCACCGGCCATGTCAGTCCGGAATCCTTCACTCATGGCTCTTCTCAGCAGCGCATGCACTGGTTCAAGGCCGGTCTGGATAACGGCACAATCGCGGCCTGCAATACCTTCGGCCAGTCCGAATGAGTTAACCGCGTGAATTGTGCCGACGCCTCGCTGCCTATGCCGTAACGACGATGGAAGCCGACCGCAAGCCCTACTAACGCGCTCACCCGGAGAAGTGAATTCATCCCAAAAACAACATGTCCTGTTACGCGACTAGTCAGGCACAAATGGACCGCTGGTCCCGAAGTTTGGCTAGACGAAAAATCAACGACTTGTGGCAATCTCGAAGAGGTTCTACGAATTTCACTCTGCGATTACCAAAGAACATTGAGACGCCCGGATCGCAATTCATCGAAACTGGCAGGTTCGCTGGTGGGCACAAAGTGAGCAGAATGGGTGTGACGAAGTTTGGAATTCGCAAACGCATCGAATTGTAAGGAATACGGTCTATTCGAGATCGGGGGGAGTCACCTTGGCAATCCAGGAGTCGTAGTCGGAAGTGAGGCCCGCTTTTTGCTGCAGGGTACGAACTTGTCGCTCCACCTCGGCCATCTGGCTGTCTGAAAGGTGTGGGATCACTTCCATCTGCTTCCCAATCGCGTCCATGGCAGTCGCGACTTGCTGTTCAGCACTGCCGGCTCCAGCGCCATCGTTTCCATCGTCGCCCTTCATACAATCCACCACGCGTTTGGTCACTTTCTGGCTGTGCACCAGCGACACACGGATGTTCCCCTGTCCGGTGACGACGTTTCCGACCCCGAATACGCGGTCCATAGCGGTGTACCGC
>Ga0209736_1000728_pt1 | contig 10606 bp, 14 predicted proteins | sample BlaSpr_A8_Ref_M3_FD_187992 | JGI IMG/M metagenome (GOLD analysis project Ga0209736, IMG submission 187992) | Forest soil microbial communities from Thunder Bay, Ontario, Canada - Black Spruce, Ontario site 2_A8_Ref_M3 (SPAdes) (version 2) | ecosystem: Environmental > Terrestrial > Soil > Boreal... | reverse complement strand
CGACGCCGATGCGGCGCGTTATGCAGCGGCGCTTGAGGCGTTGCTGGCCGACCCCGGCAACGATGCGATCCTGGTGATGAATGTTCAGACCGCGATCGCACCGGCCGACGAGATTGCTGCGACCGTGACCGATCTGGTCGGCAAGTATCGCCAGCAGCATCGCGGTTCGGCCAAGCCGGTGCTCGCGGTTTGGGTTGGGGCGGACCAGAAGATTATCGATGTGCTGAGCGGCGCCGGCATTCCCAACTACCCCACGGAAGACGATGCGGTGCGGGGCTTCATGCATCTGGTAAGACATCGCGAAGTGGTGGAGGCACTGGCGCAGGTTCCACCGGCCATGCCCAGCGAATTTGCCCCCAATACCGATACTGCGCGAAAAATTGTTGCCGCCGCTCGTGCTGATGACCGGCAATGGCTTGATCCGGTCGAAATCAAGCAGCTGCTTGAGGCCTATGAGATCCCGATGGTGCCGACGTTTGCGGCCGCCGATGCCGAGCAAGCCGTCGCTCACGCTTCGACGTTGTTCGCGCAAGGCGCGACCGTGGTGCTGAAGATCATGTCGCGCGACATCGTTCACAAATCCGACGTCGGCGGCGTCGTGCTCAATCTCACCAGCGCCGATGCCGTGCGTGCAGCGACAACCGATATCCTCGAGCGGGCGAAAGCGCACCGCCCGGACGCGCGGATTTCCGGCGTCATCGTGCAGGCAATGGTCGTGCAGCCCAAAGCGCGTGAGCTGATCCTGGGCCTCGGCGACGATCCGACCTTTGGCACCGTGATCGTATTCGGGCGAGGCGGCACCGCGGTCGAAATCATTAACGACAAGGCGCTGGCGCTTCCGCCGCTCGATCTGCAATTGGCCCGCGACCTTATCGAGCGCACCCGCGTCTCGCGCTTGCTGCGTGCCTACCGGGATGTGCCTGCGGTCAAGGCGGACTCCGTCGCGATGGTCCTGGTCAAGCTGGCCCAGATGGCCGCGGATATTCCGGAGATTCGCGAACTCGACATCAATCCGCTGCTGGCGGATGAGAACGGCGTGCTGGCAGTGGATGCGCGCATTACTGTCGGGCCGGCGCAGCGGAAGTTCGCTGGCTCAGGCCCTGCCAACTTCGCGGTGCGGCCATATCCGTCGCAATGGCAACGGCACCTGGAGGTGAAGGATGGCTGGCGGGTCCTTGTGCGCCCGATCCGCCCCGAGGACGAACCAGCGATCCATGAATTATTGCGGCACGTCACCAGCCAGGATTTGCGGCTGCGGTTCTTCGCGCCAATGAAGGAGTTTACCCACGAATTCATCGCGCGACTGACCCAGCTCGACTACGCCCGCGCGATGGCGTTTGTGGCGATCGACGAAGCCACCAACGAACTTGTTGGCGTGGTTCGAATACACTCGGATTCGATCTACGAGAACGGTGAATACGCGATCCTGTTGAGATCCGATCTCAAGGGCAGGGGGCTCGGCTGGGCATTGATGCAGTTGATCATCGAATACGCGAGGTCTGAAGGACTGAAACGAATATCTGGTCAAGTGCTCCAGGAAAACTCCCTAATGCTGAACATGTGTCGGGAACTCGGTTTCGCGGTAAAGTCCGATGCGACAGAGCACTCTCTTTGCGATGTGACGCTGGAATTGGAAAGCATTTGAAGGCGGTAGAAGCCGATCAGTCGTTGATTGCTTTAATTCTGCACATCTATCGTCCGACGGAGCTTTTAAGTTGGCTCAACAGCGCCAGTAGCACCACAAGAGCCATTCCGAATGAGCCGATATTTTGCACCGACGTCAAAAAGAAGGCGACTTGGATTTGCCAATTCGATGGCTCGCCGTCTGCGATCGGCATGACATTCGGGACGATCGTGACGCGAGCTATGTACGCGGCTGAGAAGATCAATACGAACAACAGCAGAGACATACGAAAAATGCGCATTTGGCTCTCCGCGACTATAGGCGATGTACCGATGCGACGCGGTAGGTGTGCAACTTGCCGCCCTGGTTGATCGAGACGTATTCGCCAGAGACGAAACGCTCATCTGCGAAGTGAAACCCGACCTCATCCGGCACGTTCTCTGCGGCATCGTAGTGGAACGCCCAGCCGCCACCCTGACGATGAACAAGGTGACCATGGTCGTCCTGCTGATCCGGCCGCAATCATGCGATCCGGCATGCCTCGCGATGCTCCCGCCAGAGCGTCGGATCGATCCGGTCGTCCTCGTCGAGCGGCGCAACGATGATATAGGCGACGCCGGTGTCGCCTTCGGGGTGCCCCGGTTCTCGCGCCAGCTCAATGCGAATTTGCCGAAACTGTGCCGGAAGGGATGTATTCAGGATCGGTTTGGGAGATGCGTTTTGCATGTCGGTATCGCTTCCTTGTTTTATCGGCTAGAGGCCAACGCCGCCGCGATCATTTCTGTTCGGCTGCGGTTGCCGCCACAGGGGCGGTGGCTGCTGCCGGTTTCTTCAGGCTCCTGATGATGATCGTGATCAGCGGCACGAGCAGCAGAGGCAAGATTCCGTTTAGCGGATGGTGGATCATTCCAGACAGCTGCGATTGCAGCGCCCGTGCCTCAAGTTGCAGTGCATCGACCGAGGAGCCGTGGATTTCGTTGGCGAGTTCGAGTTCGCGCCCCGTCGGCGGCCTAGCGGCGATGGCAAACAGGATTGCTGCAATCACGAAGTTGACCGCGCCAAGAATGGCGGCTGCGGAAATGGCGGTCCAGATCTGTACCAGCGCGAAATAAGCCGATAGCTCGAGCATGAGCAGGCCGAACGTCGCGATCAGCGCCGCGAGCGCCCGCAAGCCCAAGCCAACAAGCAGATGCCGCATCCGGATCTCGGCGATAATCCTGTCGGTGCGCCAAAGCACGCGCAGGTTTTTGACGAGGTTCTCAGTGTTCACCTCAGTGTCTCCTCAGCATGAAGCCGACAACGACGCCGAGCGCGAAAGCCGAAGCCAGCGAGGTAATCGGACGGTCCGACATGAGGTTTTCGACGTGATCTTCCAGCTCGCTCAAGGTCTCGCCGAGATCGTTCAACGCAGCCTTGATCTGATCGGCGAGCGCGTCGGCTCGTTGCTTCGAGGCGTCGAAAATTCCCTCGCTGGCCGTGCTCAGCAGGCGCGACACGTCGCCCTTAAGTGCCTGCAGCTCGTCTGTCAGTTCGTTTGAGTCGAACATCCGATTTGCCTTTGTTGCATAATCCAGCCGGAATTCCATGCGAGTCCAATTCTAGGCGAGCTAAAGGCATGGCTATTGATTTGCGTCAACAGCGCTGCGGGAGCCGTTTTCTGCTTTGAGGCAGGTCAATTTGATTGCCGCTCCGGGGCTTAGAAGCATTCCCATTGAAAGGAATACGGACCTTGGCCATCCCTCCACTGTTAACGGCCACGCCGTCGGGCGATGTGCTTGAGCTGCGTCCGGGAGGATCCTGGACCGCGGGCAATGTAACGACCCTCGAGGCACTCTCCGACGCCGTCACGCTGCAGCTTGATCGGTCGAAGGCCGTCAAGATGGATATGGCCGAGGTACGTGAGCTCGACACGCTCGAGCCTGGCTGCTCGAGAAAATGTCGCGGCGCGCGACATCGGCCGGCCATCGCACCGAGGTGGTCGGCGTTGCCGACAACTATGCCGGTCTGATTGAGGAGGTCCGTCAGGTCAATCGTCACAATCCGGCGCCGGCGCCCGCACTTAATCCCTTCGTGGCCAGAGTGAACGACATCGGCCGTTCCGCAGTCGGTGCGACGGAAGACTTGGCCGTGTTCCTGCAGATGCTGGGCTCGCTTTTTATGGCGATCTTCGGTGTGCTACGCAGGCCGAGGTCGCTGCGGCTGACATCTCTGGTCTATCAGCTGTACCGGGTCGGCTGGCAGGCCATTCCGATTGTCGTGCTGATCACCTTCTTGATCGGCGCCATCATCGCGCAGCAGGGCATCTTCCATTTCCGGAAATTCGGCGCCGATTCCTATGTCGTCGACATGGTCGGCATTCTGGTGCTGCGCGAACTCGGCGTGTTGATTGTCGCAATCATGGTCGCCGGCCGCTCGGGGAGCGCCTACACCGCCGAGCTTGGCTCGATGAAGATGCGCGAGGAAATCGACGCACTGTCGACCATGGGTCTTGACCCCGTCGAAGTCCTGATCCTGCCCCGCGTTATCGCGCTGGTTTGCGCGTTGCCGATCCTGAGCTTCATCGGTTCAATGGCCGCGCTCTATGGCGGCTGTCTGGTGGCCTGGTTCTATGGCGGCATGGGGCCGGCGATCTTTATTGCGCGGCTGCATGACGCGGTATCCGTCACCCGCTTCGAGGTCGGCATCATCAAGGCGCCGTTCATGGCGCTGGTGATCGGCATCGTCGCCTGCAGCGAAGGCTTGCGGGTGAAGGGAAGTGCTGAGTCGCTCGGCAAGCAGACGACGACGTCGGTGGTGAAATCGATCTTTCTGGTGATCGTGCTCGACGGGCTGTTTGCGGTCTTCTTCGCATCGATCGGAATGTAGCGATGCAGGAAACGACCCCGCAGTTCGCTATCCGTGTACATGACCTCGTGGTCGGCTTCGGCCGGCATGTCGTCATCGACCATCTGTCGCTCGATGTCCGAAAGGGCGAGATCCTCGGACTGGTGGGCGCTTCCGGCGGCGGCAAATCGGTCCTGATGCGAACCATTATCGGGCTGATCCCGCGCCAGGGCGGAGAAATCGAAGTCATGGGCGCGGCGATCGGCGACACCCACGATCGCAACACTCAGAGTGCCGCGGGGAGATGGGGCATCCTGTTCCAGCAGGGCGCGTTGTTCTCATCGTTGACCGTGCGGCAGAATATCCAGTTCCCCCTGCGCGAAAACTTGGTGCTGTCGGACGCCTTGATGGACGAGATCGCCACGGCCAAGCTCGAAATGGTCGGGCTTATGCCGGAGGATGGCGACAAGTTTCCCTCCGAATTGTCGGGCGGCATGACCAAGCGCGTGGCGTTGGCCCGCGCGCTCGCGCTCGATCCCGCAATCGTGTTTCTCGACGAGCCGACCTCGGGACTCGATCCCATTGCGGCGGGCGAATTCGACGCCCTGATCAAGACGTTGCAGAAAACATTGGGGCTGACCGTGTTCATGGTCACCCATGACCTCGCCAGCCTGAATACCGTCTGCGACCGCGTTGCGGCGCTGGCGGACGGCAAGATCGTCGCCATCGGACCGATGCGCGAATTGCTTCAATCCGAGCATGCCTGGGTGCGGGCCTATTTCCACGGCAAGCGCTCCCTGATGCTGCAACCCAAAGCGAGTTAAAAGATGGAAACCCGCGCTCCCTTCGTCGTCGTCGGTGCCTTCGTGTTGGCGGCCATCGCTGCCGTATTCGGCTTCGTCTACTGGCTTCACAATACCGGCGGGCTCGGTCCGCGCGCGACCTATCATGTCCAGTTCGAGGGTTCGGTGCCTGGGCTCCTGGTCGGCGCCGCCGTGCTGTTCAATGGCATCCGGGTCGGCGAGGTGGCGGATCTTGGGCTGGCGCCGGACAACCCGCGCCGCGTCAATGCGACGATCTCGGTCGCCTCGACAACGCCGGTGCGCGCCGACACCAAGGTCGGTCTGGAATTCCAGGGCCTGACCGGGGTTCCCGTGATCGCGCTGGAAGGCGGCATGCAGCTGGTAAATTCCGGTGAGGTGCCGACGCTGATTGCCGACCCCGGGGCGGGCCAGAGCATGACGCAGGCCGCCCGCGATGCGTTGCGGCGGGTGGATTCGGTGCTGGCAGAGAATTCCGAGCCGCTGAAGAGCACCATCGCCAACTTGCAGGTTTTTTCGGAAGGGCTGGCGCGGAACACGGGCAAACTCGATGGTATCGTTTCCGGCCTCGAAAAGATGACCGGCGGCGGTACCCCGGCGCAAAAAATCACTTACGATCTGCGCGCACCCGGAGATCTTGGACCGGCGAACAAGGCAATCAAGGGACAATTGGCAATACCGGAGCCGACGGCGGTTGCGATGCTCGAGACGCAGCGAATGCTGTTCTCCCCGGCCAAGGACTATCCGGACTTCGCGGATTTTCTCTGGGCGGACAGCATACCGAAGTTGCTGCAGGCCAGATTGATCGAGAGTTTCGAGAATTACGATATTGCGCACGCTCCGCTACGTGTCGCAGATCTCGGGCAGAGCGATTTCCAGCTTCTGATCGACGTCAGGCGTTTCCGGATTGCGACAGGCTCAGAGCCTGCGGCCGAGGTCGGCTTGTCGGCAAGGATTGTCGACAAGAACGGAATAGTCATCGCGTCGCGGCTGTTTGAAGGCAGCCAAAAATTCGACAAGGTCGAGCCGCCGGCGGCCGTCGCCGCTTTCAACGATGCGTTCGGCAAGATAGCGAAGGATATGATCGCCTGGACCGTGCACGCGCTGTAGCTGCGGCAGGGCGTGTGCAGCCGGTTCGAGGAGTTAGCGCGCTTTCGCGCCGTTCTTGCGCATCACGCCTAACCAACGGGATTTCGTCGCGTCGGACGCGTTCTCGACCATGCCGAACATCGTGGTCCGGACCGGCGAGAAGCCTGCAAATTTGAATACGTTTCGGCGCAGCCCGCGAATGCCATGGCCGCAATAAAACGTCCGATACAACCAGGCCGGCATCCCCAGCGTGACGACCATGTGCGCGCCGGCCAACAGCTTTTTAGCGCCGTACTTTTTGTAGGAAAAGGCCACGCCGGGACGGATCACCTGCTCAAGAAAGGCCTCGGCCAGTGCGGGCGTAGTGCCGAGCCACAATGGAAACACAAAAACGATATGGTCAGCCGCGACGATGGCTTCGGCCGCAGGCTTGAGGGAGGCCGGTGGCGTACCCGAATTGAATTCTTCCTGGGTTCGCAACATCGGGAATTCGATGCCCGCAATCTCAACGCGGCTGACGTCGTGACCGGCCTGAGACGCAGCGTCGGCATAGGCGTCGGCCAGCGCATGACAAAGATGACGGCGCGAGTAATCCGGGTGCCCCTGAATGATCGTAATTTTGCTCGGCAGCCGCGGCACTATTCGAGGGTTTTCAAGTATGATAGCAGATCGTGAATCTGGTCAGGGTCGAGTTCGAACGCCGGCATTGACGGATGACCGGTGTAGATACCCTCGGCGAGCGCTTCGCCCAGCGTTTCGACCGGATAGCGGAGATGAATCGTTCGGAATGGCGGCGCGATCTTAAGCGGACTTTGAGTTACTCGATCGATGGAGTGGCACCGCGCGCAATTGGTTAGCGCATAGGTTTTGCCGCGCTGCTCGGCAGGCGACACGGCCAGCGCCGGACTCATCATGAGGAACGCGAAACCAACTTGGTACAGATGAACCTTCATTGGCAATCCCCAATCCTTGCATCTTTTTTCGACGGCGCGAAATTACATTTTCACTATTCGAACCATTGCCTTTCGATCTTGATCTGCATCAAGGGACCTTTGCCTTAATCGCTCGAAGTGTTTTTTCCGCAGTTTGATCCGCATCAAAGATCGCATTTGGCAATTCGGCACACTGCCTCGAAATCCAAAGGAGGTAGCTATGCCCGTTGATTCGATCTTGGTTTCTGCAGCCGTGGTGTCGGTATTTCTGATCTTCGCCGGCGTGATGATCTGGGGCGATTTCCACTCGCAACCGATGCGGCAGGAATCAGTCAGCCGCGATAGGAAGCGGCGCAGCTTCTGATGATGCAGATCAAAACCCCTGCGTTTAGATGTGGTCAGGTGAAGTTAACGTTGAACCGAGGACCACGATAATGAAAATGAAAGCAGCAGTCTTTGTCGAACCCGGCCGTATCGTTCTCGATGAGAAGCCGATCCCGGAGATAGGTCCGCTGGACGCACTCGTCCGGATCACGACGACTACGATTTGTGGAACCGACATTCATATCCTGAAAGGGGAATACCCGGTCGAGCGCGGCCTGACCATCGGGCATGAGCCGGTCGGCGTGATCGAGAAGCTCGGCTCGGCTGTGCAGGGCTATCGCGAGGGACAGCGCGTGATTGCCGGCGCCATCACGCCCAGTGGCTACAGCAATGCCTGTTTATGCGGTTGCCTCAGCCAGGATGGCGCGGGCACGAAGCACGGATTCAAGGCGATCGGTGGTTGGAAATTTGGCAATACCATCGATGGCTGCCAGGCGGAGTATGTCCGGGTACCGGACGCAATGGCAAATCTGGCGCTGGTTCCCGACAACCTCACCGACGAGCAGGTGCTGATGTGTCCGGACATCATGTCGACCGGCTTCAGCGGTGCGGAGAGCGGCAGGGTTCGTATCGGCGACACGGTGGCGGTCTTCGCACAGGGACCGATCGGCCTGTGCGCCACCGCTGGCGCGCGCCTCTCTGGCGCTTCCACGATCATCGCGGTCGATGGTCTGCCGGAGCGCATGGAGGTATCTCGCAAGCTTGGAGCCGATCATTGTGTGGATTTCAGAAAGGTCGATCCTGTCGAAGAAATCATGCGCCTGACCGACGGTCGCGGCGTGGACGTGGCCATCGAGGCGCTGGGGACGCAGGCTACCTTTGAAGCAGCGCTGCGTGTCTTGCGTCCTGGGGGAACCCTATCCAGCCTCGGTGTCTACTCTTCGGACCTAAAAATTCCGCTTGGTCCGTTTGCTGCCGGCTTGGCCGATACGACGATTGTGACGACCCTATGCCCCGGCGGCAAGGAGCGCATGCGTCGCCTGATGGCGGCTATCGCCGCAAGACGCGTGGACCTCAAGCCGCTGGTAACGCACCGCTTCAAGCTGGACGAAATCGAGGCCGCCTATGATCTCTTCGGTCATCAGCGCGATGGCGTACTGAAAGTTGCGATCATACCCTAGCTCGCAGCTGGTCGACGGTCTTTGCAGAACCAGTTTGATTCATCTCAATGCGGTCATCTTCGTCTTCTGCAATCTTATTGACAGAGACCGTCATAGGAGATTCGAAAATGTCCAAATTCCGCGTAAGCTTCTACAAGACACTGCGTCATGCGAGTGGGCACAGTTCAAAGCATCTTCTGAGGCAACTTGATTTGACTTCCGATAGCCCGTCAGGGGCGCTAGTCGCGGCAGAGCGGCTGTTTGATCCGCGTGGTTCGGAGATCGACTGCGTTGAAGTTGTGAATATTTCACCTGCGACCCATGGCGTGGCGAACACAGTATCGGCCTGATCATAGGTAATTAGGATCTTGGTAATGATGGCGCCCATTACCTGCCTAAGGTTGACGCCGCTCGCTGATGCATCGACCAAATCATGTTGGGCAGATTAACCTGCCGGCGGGGAACATGGGCGCGACCTGTGTGCTCAAATCTCGCGGCGTATCGTCCAGCCGACGGCGATGACGGCGGCGCCAACGACCAAAGTGACCGTCACCAGGATTTCGATAATCCCAAAATTCAAGGCGTCGCGCGCGACGAACAGCGAAGTGATCGCCGCGGCGAGGACTGAGAGAAGGCGAAGTAGCCAAGCCATGATAAGTGCTCTCGTACAAAGAAAAACAGGCCGTTAGCTGGCCATTCCATCGTACTTAGTCTTTAGTCGCTTGGACGCTGCAACGGGTTGATGCAGGTCAAGGCGCGGGCCGAGAAAGCCGTTCTGACCCGACGAAATTACTCAGATGGTGCGCCGGACAGCTCTTCGGAGGCGAGGTCGCCGTCCGGCTCGTCAAGCGCATGTCCGAGCTTTGCACGCGCCGCTTCCTGGATCCGTGCCGCAAGTTCCGGCTCTCGATCCATCAGGCCGTGAAGATCGAAGGCGTCCAAAACGAGGAGGCGCGTGGGCATCACGGCCGTTACCGTCGCCGAACGCCGCGCGCGGCGCAGCACCGAAATCTCGCCGAAGAAGTGGCCGGTCCCTAGCCGTACGTGCTTATGACGTAATTTAATTTCTACTTCGCCATCGGCGATCAAATACATCGCGTGGGCGGGCTCGCCGCGGCGGGCAATCACTGTTCCGCTGTCAACTTTTTTGTGCGCGCAACATCGTCATCACGTCCGCGACTTCGGTCGCGGTCAAGGTGCTGAATAGGGGAATACGCGCAACCAGGCCCCAGGTGATGATGAAATCCCTGCGGTGTACTTCGTTGGCGAAAGCGGTTGCGAAAATGCCGACCGGCAGCGCCATCATGAGCAGCCCGGCGAAGATCGTAAGGCTCGCCAAAAAGCGTCCCAGCACGGTGACCGGAACGACGTCGCCATAACCGATGGTTCCGAGCGTCACGATCGCCCACCAGAGGGCATCCGGAATCGTTCCAAACCGCTCGGGTTGTGCCGCGCGCTCGGCCAGGTGCATCAGTGCTGCCGCTATCAGCGCCGTGCCAAGCAAAATGACGAAGCAGCCGGCGAGCGCGCGCCGCTCGGCATACAAGGCGTCCAACAGTGAACGCATGGCCGGCGAATAGCGCGTTAGCTTGAAAAATCGCACGAGGCGCAGGACGAGCAACACCCTGAAATCGGAAGCGACGAAAACGCTTAGCCAAAATGGCAAGATGGCCGCTAGATCGATCAGTCCCGGAAAGCTTAGCGCAAAGCGGAGCCGTCCGAAAAACACTCCATGATGCTTCAACAGGGGATGTTCAGCCGCGCTCCAGAGCCTTGCCACATACTCCAGCGAGAAGACGAGCGTCGCGGTCCACTCGACTGCGCTGAGCGGCA
>Ga0209736_1000727_pt1 | contig 10609 bp, 6 predicted proteins | sample BlaSpr_A8_Ref_M3_FD_187992 | JGI IMG/M metagenome (GOLD analysis project Ga0209736, IMG submission 187992) | Forest soil microbial communities from Thunder Bay, Ontario, Canada - Black Spruce, Ontario site 2_A8_Ref_M3 (SPAdes) (version 2) | ecosystem: Environmental > Terrestrial > Soil > Boreal... | reverse complement strand
CGCAAACCAATCCACCTCGCGCAAAATCAGGTCCGCCATCTCTGTGGCGCTGACTTCATGTTGTTGCTCGATGAGCAGGCGCAGCTTCTCCGTTCCGAAGAATTGCCCCTCGCTGTTGATCGTCTCCGTGATTCCGTCCGAATGAAAAACCAGAATATCGCCAGGGTTCAGCGACACGCCCCACTCGTCGTAGCTGACTTCCTCAAAAATCCCGAGTGGAAAGCCCGTAAGCGCAATTTTGTCGCACCGCCCGTCTTTATACAGCAGCGGCTGCGACTGCCCGGCGTTCGCCACGCGCAACTTGCTCCGCCCCCTCTGCCACGTCGCGAAACACGCCGTCATGAAGCGCCCCTCGATGCGCCGCTCGCCGACGATTTGGTTCATTTGCTTGAGCATTTCCGAGGGCTGCAGTTTTTGCGGAGCAAGACTCCGCATAATGCCGATAGCGACGGCCCCATAAAGCGCTGCCGCAGTTCCCTTCCCGCTGACGTCGCCCAGCGCGATCCCCAGTTGCTGGGGCCCATAGCGCAGAAATTCGTACAGATCGCCGCAAACTTCCCGCGCTGAAAGATATCGCGCAGCAATGTCCAAACCAAAATCCTCGGTCGGCACGGGCCGCAACAGCGCCCCCTGAATACGCTTCGCGGCTTGTAAATCGCGCTCCAGACGCGCCTCGTCGCGAGCCACTTGTTCATACAGCCGCGCATTTTCCAGAGCAACGGCAAGATTGGCCCCCAGAATCGACAATGTCTGAACGTGATCCTCGGTAAAATAATTTAGTTGTGGGCTCTCGAGGTCCAGCACACCAATGACCTTGCCCTTGTGCATCATCGGAATCGCCAATTCCGAACGCGTCTCCGGATTCACCATCAAATAGCGCGGATCAACAGTCACGTCTGGAACGATGACAGGCTCTTTCAACACAGCAGCAGCGCCCACAATCCCTTCGCTCGCCGCCACGCGCATCTTTCCCTGAACGCGCTGCCCATGCTTCACATCCACGCGGTGGCGGAACACTTTCTGCGCCTCGTCATAAAGCATGATGCTCAAAATCTGGTAGTCGATCACTCGCTTGATTTGTTCCGCGGCGCGCCGCAACAATTCCTCCACGTCGAGGATGGAACTCGTCTCGCGCCCGACTTCATTCAACAGAAGCAATGTCTCCGCCTGCGCTCGCACGCGTTGAAACAACCGCGCATTATCAATGGCCACAGCCAGACGGCTAGCGAGGAGCGTCAGTATGCTCTGCTGGTCCCGCGTGAAATAATCCAGGTGCCGGCTTTGGATATCCAGCACACCTACGCATTTCCCCTGCAACATCAGGGGAACAGCCAGTTCGGAGCGCACGCTTTCAATCGCATTGATGTATCGCGCATCTTTCGAAGTATCGCTCACGCGCACCGAATGCCCCGTGGCCGCCGCGGTTCCCGTGATTCCCTGCCCAATTGGAATGCGCAAGTTGTCCGCAAGCTCCCGCGGATATCCGATGGAAAATCTGTGCTTCAGGTACGCACCGTCACCTTCGAGCATCAAGACGCCGAAAATTTCGTAATCAATATGCCGTTTTATGAGTGCCGCGGTGCGCGCCAGCACTTCGTCCAGATCGAGCGAAGAATTGACTTCTTCCCCGATCTCGGCAAGCGTGCTCAGCACTTCGGCGGAGACTTCCGTCTTTTCTGTTGCCGTCGTTTCAGTAGCCGTCGTCTCGGTATTTTCGTTGGCGGGATTCATGAACTCCTAACATTATAGCAGGCAGCCGCCGCGCGACTGTGGATCGTCTTTCTTGCAGATCGTTTCCGGGATGTTTCCAATCTTTGGCGTCAGCAAGCCAGCGCAGAAGCAACGCGGTGTATCACAATTCGCTTATTTGTCTGGTTTTCCCGCTTTGTCTTGCGCCTTCAGAGTGAGTACTGCGACTCCCTGTAGATTGCGATAACGCTCCGCATAATCCAGGCCAAAGCCGACCACGAATTCGTTGGGGATGCTAAATCCCACATAGTCCGCCTGCACCGCCGCGATTCGCCGTTCCGGCTTGTCCAACAGTACCGCCACGCGCATTCTCTTCGGCTTGCGCTGTTCAAGAATCCGCAAGAGGTATTGCAGCGTCATTCCCGTATCCAAGATATCTTCCACAACAATCACGGTACGGCCTTCGATGCTCGCGTCCAGATCTTTTGTGAGTCTTACCTGGCCCGAGGTTTTCGTGTCTTTTCCATAGCTCGACACGGCAATGAAATCAAGCGACACCTCGCCCGGGATTCCGCGCGCGAGATCAGACAGAAAGAACACCGCACCCTTCAACACTCCGACGAGGAGCAGCGGTTCTTCCGGAAAATCCGAGCGAATTTGCTTGGCGATCTCCAGGATTCGCCGGTGAATTCGGTCTCGCGTTATCAAGACTTTGACCTTTTCGCCCGGTCTAATATGTGCGCTTCGAGTTGCTTGTTTCTTAGTCGCCATTGTTTTCCTCAAACTGGAACCGCGACTCTAGCTCACGTCCTTGTCCGTGAGCAAGGTTCATCTAGCATAATCTCCAAACTTAAAGTCTTTTGCTGCTTCTCCTGCATCCAACATCTCGCGCGAGAAGATGGAGATTGTCTCTTTCCGACTTGAATTTGCAGATTATCAAGCTTGGGGCCATTCTTTGAGGGAGGCCATCGCGAATGTCTGACAAAACACTTCCGGAACCGTGGCTGCGCGGCACGCTTGCGGAAGTCCCGGCCGTTCATCGCGCCGTTCTGCATGCTCTGGAACTAGCGGATGAAGATTTGCACCGCTGGTGTGGTCATCTGAGCGATGAGCAGTTGAATCAACGACCCGCGCACATGGCTCCAATCGCCTTCCATTTGAGACACATTTCCAGGGGTTTGGACCGCCTCCTGACTTACGCCGAGGGTGGCTCTTTAAAAGAGGAGCAACTGGCGGGACTCAAGTCTGAGTTGGAGCCTGGAGCCCGGCGAAACGATCTGTTTGCAGAACTTTCCGCGGCTCTGACAACGAGTGCAACTCGCATCCGCAGCTTTTCCCACGCTGATCTCGAAACTGTGCGCGCCGTTGGCCGGAATAAACTCCCGACGACGCTGGGCGGTCTTTTGGTTCATATCGCCGACCACACGCAACGCCACGTTGGGCAAGCCATCACAACCGCGAAGGTTGTGGTTGCACAATCGCCCTAAACGTCTGTTGCTGCAGTCTCTCGGACAAATTCGCACCGAAATCCGGCGCCTCATTCTGACGCCAATACTCGTCTCGGCTATACTTCCAGACTCGGAGAATTTGATTGCTCGAAGCCGCAAAAAGCACGCTCTTGATCCTCAGCGCGTTGTTCCCCATCGTGAACCCGCTGGGCGGCAGCCCTATTTTTCTCACTCTGACGCGCGATTACTCGGCTCACGCGCGGCGCGCTCTCGCGCGCCGCGTGGCCATGAACAGTTTCTTCCTTTTGGTGAGTTCCTGCCTCGTGGGAACCCATATTCTTACTTTCTTCGGCATCTCGTTGCCGGTCGTTCAGGTCGGCGGCGGACTCATCGTGATTTCCACTGGCTGGGCCATGCTGAATCGCAGCGACGATGACGATGACGAGCGCGAAGGAAAGGCACGCAAAAAAGTCAGCCCTCGCGATGAGTTCAAGAACGCATTCTATCCGCTGACGCTGCCGCTGACCGTCGGTCCCGGATCGATTTCGGTCGCCATCACACTTGGAGCCAATGTGCCCCGCCACCACGGCTGGAATTTGTTAGGCATGCTCGCGATCTTTGTTGGGTGCACCATCATCGCAATCAGCATCTTTCTCTGCTATGGTTTTTCGGATCGCCTGGCACGCGCAATTGGAGCTACGGCCATGGGCGTCATCATGCGCCTCTCGTCATTCTTATTGGTCTGCATCGGCGTGCAGATTCTTTGGAATGGCGCTAAAGCTTTGCTCGTCGCTCTCCCCGCGCTTGCTCAGTAGCTAAGATGAAAATTCAGCAGGTGCCAGTGATAGATAAACCAGAAAAACCCCACGGACCCGACCGCCAGAAACGTATTCCAGATCTTGTTCCAGAACCATTGTTGGCCGTCGCCCCAGGACTTCAGGCTGTTGTAAATCGCAATCAGCGATCCCAGACCAGCCAATAGGCCAACAACCTGCAAAAGGTGCAACCACGGATCAATCCGCTCTGCTAAACCCGACGGATTGCTCAGTTTGCTCACAAAAATCAGCAGCCCCACGACAAACGCAACGACAGCAAAGCAGACCAGCCGCACCAGCATGCGCACCCGCTTTGCGCCGGGTTCCAACGTGAGGGGCCTTCCATAGTGTTTTCGAATCATCGCGCCGATCGGCCACATCAACAAAGTCAGCACGATGACGATCAAGCTGAATCCGATGATGACGTAATTCACCGTCTGCTTATCGAACGTATTGTTGACTTGCTGAAACACCATGAACGGATAATCGATATACGCAACGCGCCGGCCTGCGGGGTCGTTGACGAACGCAATCTTCGCGTGGCCGTCCACTTCGCGAAATACCATCGGAGAAACTTCTCGAAAATGCAGCGGCTGCTGATTCAGCCCCTTAAAACCCGCCATCGAGATGGTATTGTCTTTTGGATTGACGGTGACTTTCGTCTCGCCAAGCACGGTAGTCACTGCCAAAACGTTGGTTTCAAATCGCCGACTGACTTCGTAAGTACCGGCGACACTTTGCACGTCCTGAGAAGCGGTCGCAAGCACGGGATCATTCGGCGGAGCCGCAGGAAAATACCGGCCCATGAAACTATTGAACAACGAGCCGCGAGGATCGATTTCGGCGCGTCCGGGACTGTTGTAAGACACGAAGAGTCCGACGTTGGCGTCCAGAATCAAGTGCAAGTTACTGTGGAAAGAAACCGTGTCCCCGCCATGCCCGATACTGCGATGGCCGTCCCGCCACTGCTCGTAAAACCCGAGGCACATCGCATTCATCGCTGGCAGCCATCCGTCCTGCCTCGCGTGCATCTGCACAGCAGTCTCCGGCTTCAGAATCTGAGCGTCTTCGTAACGTCCATTCTGCAAGTGCGCGATCATGAAGTGCGTCATATCCACGGCCGACGCTGAGAGCGAACCGGCGGGCGCAACCTGGACGAACTCGAACGGCTTCGGCTCGCCCGACCCGAGGATGTATCCGTTGGACATAAACGGCTTCAGTGGATCTGGCAGCGGCTGGCGAAACGTTGCATGCATCATATGGAGCGGCTTGAAAATGTGCTCATCGACATAGTCGTTAAAGTTCTGGCCTGAAACGCGCTCCACAATGTACGCCGCCATGGTGGTGGCATAATTCGAGTACGCCGGCGTCGTTCCCGGCGGAAAAATTCTTGCGGGCATGTGCACGCGCAGATATTCCGCGTTGGGACGCAAATCGCCTGCCGAGCCGACAAACAAATCCTTGGCCGTCTCTTCAAAACCCGTGCTATGCGTCATGATATTTCGCAGCGTAATGGGTTTTCCAAACGCTGGCGGAATCTTGAAATCGAGATACTCGTTGATGTCGCGATCCAAATCCAGTTTGCCCAGTTCAACCTGCTGCATCACCGCTGTCCACGTGAACAGCTTCGAAATCGATCCCGGACGAAACAGCGTGGTTTCCGGCGAAACGGGCACTTTCTTTTCAACGTCGGCGTACCCGTAACCCTTCGCGAAAAGCAGCTTCCCGCCCTTGACGACAGCCACAACCGCGCCTGCGATGTCCGCGTGGTCGACTTGTTGCGGCATAAAACCATCTAAAAAAGCGCCGAGGTCGTCGGCAGTCAACTCATGCGCCTTCGGCGCTGTATCTTCGGAAGCGGCTAGTTTCGTTGGAGGAGCGGCCGCCTTGGTGTCCGCGGGCTTTGGCGTCTGCGCAAAAATAGCGGCACAACCGAAAACCGCCGCGCAGCCAAGCCACATGAGTCTCGTTCGCATCGAAGATTTCACCGTGAAAGCCTCCCTATTTGGACAGTAGCTGATGGAAAGCGGAGAACTGTACCCCTGACCGGCAGCACCCGCCCGCGAATGGCTGAAACATTTGTTGCATTCTTGTCTGGGGAGAGTAAGTAGGCAGGCCACAATTGTCAAGCGATTTGCTGAAAGAAGACGGGCCACGCTGGAATCCCACCTTGACGATCTGCCTGATCGCCGGTAGAACTCAACGGCAATGCCCTTATTAGTGGCTGACGTTACCTGCGTCCTTCGCCGGAAGTTTCTTTAAATGGGCCGACAAGTTCGCCTGCTGCAGATTCCGTAATTCGATACAAGCGTTGACGCCATCCTTGGCGTTTTGTAGCGGGCGTTCGCTGCCGGGAAGATTCTGAGCCGTGAAAAATTCCTGCGAATCGTCCCTCAGCTTTTCATCGCAGAAAGAACCCGCAAGGCCCGCAAATCCGGTGGAAAGCGATGCACCGGCTTTTTCCTTGATAGCCGGGAAGTTACTTTTAAAAAGCTCCCACGCCGCAGCCTGCGTATCGACGTTACTCAACAACCCGGCCACGAAAAACAAGTCCTGGTTCTTCACATCTGGAGTCAGAGCTAGTTCAATCGTGCGTTTGGCCAGCTCCGCGCTCGGGAATTGAGACAGCGCCCCGAAATAGTTGTAATACTCCTCCGGAGTCTTCGCCGTCTTCATGTGTTCAAGATACCTGTCGTAAAGATCGGCATTCCCATCCAGCGCCGACACCGCCAAGGCATTCCCCGCAAGCGCAGCATCGACGGAATTTGGGTTTCTCATGTACTGCTCAACCAGCAGGCGCGACTTTGCCAGCAGCTGCGGATCGCGTCCGTACGTTGCAAGCGCCGCGAACACGTCGGAGCGCAGACCGCGCCTGTCGTCGGATTCGCCAGGAGTGGGCGTCTCGCCGAGTTCTATCGCCATCGGTCGCAGAAAATCACGTGCCCATTTCTCAAACGCGGCCCGGTCTGAAGCGCTCGCGATGGTGTCGTGAATTTCTCCCAAGCGACCCATCATTACACCCACCACGGCCCTGGCGCGCTCGCCCTTCATCTTTTCAAGCGTGTCCAAATAAGCCCCGACGCTCAAGCGGCCGACGCGCACCATGGCCCACTCATCGCCCAGAAAATGGATGCGCTCCTCCGGCGAAAAACTCGTCTCCAGTTCCGCACTCATTTTTGCAAGTGTGGCTGCGTCGTAATTGCTGCGGTAGTACCCGCGCCCGCCCGCATTGGCATAGACCCACGTTGCACACCCTGGCAACTCAAAGGTCTGCTGCCGCTGTGCCAGCAAGACGTACGTCGCGTCCTTCGCTCCTTCTGGACGCAGGCTGACGGGAATTTGCCAGATCTCCTGCGATCCCGCGGTGAGCTTTGCGGCGTCCGCAAAATAACGCTCCTGCGAGAACGTGACTTGCGTGATCGGCACCTTCTTCTTGTGCCGTCCGCTCTGGACGACCTTCACGCCGCATTCGGTTTTCACTAACGTAACCAGAGGCGCTCCCGGCTGCTGCGTGAAGCCCGCCATGATGGCGTCGATCGGTTTCTCCGACGTCGCCGCCATCTGGTTCCAAAAGTCCTCCGCTGTCGCGTTTCCGTAGGCGTGCTTTTCCAGATAGGCATTCGCGCCTTTGCGAAAAACTTCCGGGCCCACATACGCTTCCACCATCCGCAGCACCGACGCGGCCTTGCCATACGCAATGCCGTCGAACAGTGTGGCAATCTCCGCCGGAGTTTCCGCCCTTGCGCGGACCGCCCGCACTGATGCGATCGAATCCGTTGAGAGCGACCCGCCAGTCTCCTGAATTTCATTACGCTCCGAGTGCCACTCAGGCTTTGAGGCCTCTATCGGCTTATACGACATCCACGTCGCAAATCCTTCATTCAGCCAGATATCGTCCCACCATTTCATCGTCACCAGGTCGCCGAACCACATGTGCGCCATCTCGTGCGCCAGCACGCCGACAACCGCCTGGTGAGCATCCACCGAGGCATTTTTGTCGTCGATGGTCAGCAGAGTCTCGCGGTAGGTGATCGCAGCCGTATTCTCCATCGCTCCAGCGGAAAAATCAGGAAAGGCAATAATGTCCAGCTTTTGGTACGGATACTTTATCTGGTAGTAGGTGTCGTAAAATTTCAGAATATTTTCCGCGGAGAGCAGTGCGTAGGACAGCAGGTCCTTTTTCTCAGGCACCGCACACACGCGGATGGGAATCCCGTCCGCTCCACCAGTGATGCAAGCGAAGTCCCCCACCATCATCGCCACGAGATACGAAGACATTTTTGGAGAATCGGAGAATTGCAGAGTGTGCTTGCCGCTCCCGGGCCCCGGCGTATCCGCAACGATTTTCCCGTTGGAGATGGCGGTGTCTCCCTTGTCGACAACCAGCGCGATGCGAAAGACGGCCTTATAGGCAGGCTCATCAAAGGATGGAAACGCGCGCCGGGCATCGGTCGCCTCAAACTGCGTCACTGCGTAGCGCCGCCGCGCAGTCTGGCTCAAGTAAAAACCACGCAGCTTGTCGTTCAAAATTCCCGTAAAACGAATGTGAATCTCCGCCGGCCCCGCCGGAACCAAGCTTGGCACCGTCAGAGTCGCCGTTTCGTTTTTTTCATCACGGTTCACCGACGCGGCCTGTTTAAAATCCGCCGAGCCAATCCACACCTCCTTAAACTCGATCTCTGCGGAATTCAAGACGATCGAAGTCGTCGCCTTTTGCAGGTGTACGTGAATCAGCTCATCACCCGCGAATGTCGCGCTCGCAAGGTCTGGTTCGAATTTCAAGTCGTACGAGTCCGGCACGACATTCTCCGGCAGCCGCTGTGCCAAAATCCCCGAACCCGCCAACATACTCCACACCGCCGCCGCAACGAGGCGCTTCATAGTGATTTCCTTCCAATTTGTTTTGAAAAAAACGGCATCACATCTTTGGTGCGTAAGCAGCCGAGCCATGGCCTATTCTCCGCCCGCGCTTATTTCGTCCACGAACCTCTGCTCCATTAGACCGAAACGTTTGGTAGAGGATAGCAGGCAATCAGCCCGTTTGGGATGGATGATTCGCTTGGGCGCGGCCGCTCACCGCGGGAGTCGCTGCGCTTGGAAGGCGCCGCTTAGGCTGCCGTGCACTGGTGGCTCCAGTTGTTTGTTCGCACCGTAAGTTGCTCGATTCGATCGCGCCTCACCGCATAACCAATGCCCGGCGTCTTGGGCACGTGAATCGTGCCGTTCGAGGTGACCTCAACCTCGGGCTCGATGATATCTTCGTTCCAATAGCGCTTGCTCGCCGAAACATCTCCAGGAAGAGTGAAACCCGCGAGGGTCGACATCGCGATGTTGTGCGCCCTGCCGATCCCAGTCTCCAGCATTCCCCCGCACCAAACTGGGATGGAATGCGCGCGGCAGATTTGCTCCACCCGGCGCGCCTCGCTGTGTCCGCCGACGCGTCCAAGTTTGATATTAATGATCCGGCAAGCTTTCAATTCGATCGCGGTGAGCGCATGCCGAGCATTATTAATGCATTCATCCAGGCAGATCGCGGTATGAATTTGCGCCTGTAGCTTCGAATGCGCGTAGATGTCGTCCCAGTTCAGCGGCTGCTCCATCATTAGGAGCCTGAATTGATCCAACTGTCCCAAATGCGCGGCGTCCTCGAGCCGGTAAGCTGAATTGGCGTCCACCGAAAGCAAAACCTCGGGAAATTCCTCGCGCACGGCCGCAACGTAGTCGATGTCCTTGCCAGGTTTGATTTTTAATTTGATGCGCTGGTATCCGCTGCGTAATTCATCTTCCACTCTCCGCACAAGCGCGTGAGGACTCTCACGAATCCCAAGAGACACTCCACTGGCAATCTCCTCCAAGGTACCGCCCAGCAGCTTTGAAAGTGAAACTCCCTTTATCTGCGCTTCCGCATCCCAGAGCGCATTCTCCACGCCGCTCTTCGCCATCTCATGTCCGCGAATTGTTGCCAGCAGGCCGGGGCAATCCGAAGCAGACGAAATCGTTTTGCCAATCAGCGAGGGCGCAACAAAATCGGAGATTACGTGCCACGCCGTGTCCGTGGTCTCCGAGTTGTACCCTGGCGTTTCACTAGCGGTGACCTCTCCCCACCCGGCCACGCCGTCCGCGACAACTTCGACCAGAATGATTCTGCGATGGTGCGAAACGCCAAAGCTCGTCTCAAACGGCGCTTTCAGACGCATTTGAACTTCACGCAAAGTAATGGATTCAATCTTCATAAGGCTCCAGAAGGTATGTCCCTTGCACTTCGTTGAACTCAAATCCGACGGCTGCGCGCCCACTAGCGATGTTCGCCAAAAATTGCTCGCGAAACTTAGTTTGGATTCTCTCCGCCGTCCGCGGATCGTCCCGGCATATCCCGCGGATCCCAGCTGGAATCGAAATCCGTTCGCGATCCGCACCCAATGGCCGGGGTCTGCCAGCGAGCACAACTTGAACCCGTTGCGAGCGCACCCACCATTCCGCGACCAGGCGATCGGTCGGCAGTCCGGCGTGCAGCGGGCTGGACGTCCGTCCATAAAGATTCGGCACGTAGTGCCGTACGATCGCTCCCAGCCGCTCAATATTGAAGTGTGCGTTCTTGAGCTGTAGCGGGTCAAACGTCCATTCAATCAGGTTAATTCCCCGCTCGAGTGCATCCTC